>Ga0315914_1005427_pt1 | contig 18548 bp, 7 predicted proteins | sample MpolenodulesMG_FD_203920 | JGI IMG/M metagenome (GOLD analysis project Ga0315914, IMG submission 203920) | Medicago polymorpha root nodule microbial communities from Los Angeles, California, United States - elongated nodules | ecosystem: Host-associated > Plants > Roots > Nodule | place: USA...
GGTCTCCTAAGTTATTTGTTGGTTACATTTTGGTTTATTAACGTTACAATTTGGTCCCTTAAGTTAGTATTTGTTAGCCAAATAAATCTTCACCGTCAGTCTTTTGCCAAAACGTTAAATAGGCACATGTGAACGGTGACGTGACAACAATGTGTATCCACCTTAGACATTGGCTTAACGGTTTTAACGGTGGAGATTTATTTAGTTGACGGAAGATGACTTAAAGGGACCAAATTGTAACGTTAATAACTTATTGGACTAAAATGTAACTAACAAATAACTTAAGAGACCACATCATTAATTAAGCCCGTAAAATACGCATAAACTACTTAAATTGAAGAAGCTACATTTCGCAAAAATATACGTGAATAATCCAAAAGAACAAACTTGCAGCATTTACAATGTCATGCCCTCTCTCTTAATTCACCAATATCTTTAGACCATCTTCATTGGGAGGGTCTTAACTATTTAAGATCCAGTACCTATTAAGTATCCCTAATGGGGAAAATCTTTTTCAGGGTTTTTTAAGACCCGGTAAGACCCCCACTTTAAAGCGGGATCCGTACTCTTTTAATATTAAAAAATTAAAATATAATGATATAAAGTTATTGATAGTTGATTAGTGGATCCCACTTAAGAACTTTGTGTGAGATTTGGGTTGGAGTGATTGAGTGCTTATTAGGTACAACTATTAAAAAATTACAAATGAGTGATGTGTACACGTGGGACCCATTTAAGAACCCAAAAATGGGTGTCTCCATTGTGGATGCTCTTAGTCGAATTATACCTTTTCGAAAAGCCCCGAGCGTCACGAGCACAACTCATCGCTACCCCATGAAGTATGAGTGAATTTAGCCTCCTTCATCTTTTATACATAATGCAGGATAAATAACTAAACTAATCACAATTCCAATCGAGACATATGCAGACACCCTAAAAGATTTCATTTCTAAAGATCATTATCCATAAACCAAAATCTCATATAACAAATTATGACTATTAAATATAGGGAAATCATTGTTATTATGCTATCTTCAAGATTTCACTCAATACGAAGACCACTGCAGCACCCTCCAAAACATAGCTTTGGTTATACATCCAATGGAGCAATACCAAAATTGCCAACTTACAAAACACGTATATACAATACAAAAAGATAGCACCGTGCTTTAATTTTAAGTATCTTGAGCAATTGAGTATCTTGTTCAAAAATCAAACAAGTTATGTTGGGCAATTGAACAAAACTTCTTAGGATGGACTCTTCATGTGAACTCTTCAAAGGAAGGAGATCAAGTATTGTTTACTTTCATTAGTTTGGATGTATATGTTACATTTTAAACAATAAGGTTTATCTAAAAAAATTGATGTCAAAGCTAAGAATGGTATCTTCTTAGGATACTCTGAACGCTCAAAGACATACAAATTAAAGTGTATAGTTCTAAAACTAACATGGTTGAAGAATAAATACACATCAAATTTGATGACAGAAAGCTTGAAAATAAAATGTCAAAGGTAGTTGAAAGTTTTGCTGAGATTTAGATCACTAAATATGCTTCAGAATTTGAACAAGCTTCGTAAGTTATTGGTGCTTCTGAATATGGTTCAAAAGCTAGTGCAACCTCCGAAGCACACCTAGAAGAACATTCAAGTACAACTCTTCGCATCCAGAAGAGCTAATCTTTGGGAGCTAAGACACGTCTCTGAAGACAATATCAACATTCAGAGATGAACATTCAATGTTGTGACTACTTTCAATGATTAAACTCACTTTTGTTGATGAAACACTTTCAAATGATGGATGAATTGTAGTGATGCAAGAATAGTTGAATCAGTTCCAAATAAATGATGTATGAGACTTAGTTGTTAAACCTCATCAGAAGAACGTTCTTAAAACAAAATGAGTTTTCATAAACAAGTTAAATGAGCAAGGTGAAGTGGTAAGAAACAAAGCTAGACTTGTAGCTCAAGGCTACAATTAGTAGAAAAGTATTGATTACACATAAATTTTGCACTCATTGCTAGATTAGAAGCAATTAGATTACTTTTGTCATATGTTGTTAATCATGGTATCACTCTATATCAAATGGATGTTAAGAGTGTTTTTTCTGAGTGATGTTATTTTTTAAGAAGTGTATGTCAAACAACCACCTGAGTTTGAACATTTAAAACACCCAAAGCATGTTTTCAAACTTAAGAAAGCATTTTATGGTCTAAAACAAGCTCTTAGAGCTTCGTATGATAGATTGGGTAACTTTCTCTTAGAAAATGATTTCAAGAGAGGTTAAGTTGACATTACTCTATTCATAAAGACTCTTAAAAATGATACCTTAATTGTTCATATATATGTTGATGATATCATTTTTTGTTCTACTAATGCTACTCTTTGCAAATAATTCTCTAAGATAATGCATGAAGAAATTAAAATGAGTATGATGAGAGAATTTAAGTTCTTCCTTGGAATTCAAATCAATCAATGCAAAGATAGAGTATATGTTCATTAATCCAAGTATACAAAGGAGTTTTTGAAGAAGAAAAAGGTAGAGGATTGTAAACTAATGACTACAGCTATGCATTCTACCTACAATCTAAGCAAAGAAGACATTGTAGAAAAGTGGATCAAAAGTTGTACAGAGGTATGATAGGTTCTTTACTTTATCTAACAGATTATAAAACTGATATTTTGTTTAGTGTATGTTTGTGTGTAAGATTCCAATCAAATCCTAGAGAATCTCATTTAACTGTTGTTAAAATAATCTTTAGGTATTTAAAAGGAATAACTAATCATGGCTTACTTTAAACGAAATCCCAAGACTACAAGCTTGTTAGATTTTGTGATGTTGACTATGCTGGGGATAAAATTGAAAGAAATTCCACAAGTGAAAATTGTCAATTATTTGGTGGGAATTTGATATCATGGGCTAGTATAAGAGAGTAAACCATTGCATTGTATACAACAGAAACAGAATACATCTCAGATGCTGGTTGTTGTCCACAACTAATCTAGATGAAACATCAATTAGAAAACCATTAGATTAGTGAAACCAATATTCCAATTTATTCTGATAATATTGTTGCTATCTGTTTGTCTAAAAATCATATTCTGCATTCAAGAGTAAAGCACATTGAGTTAAAACATCATTTTATTATAGACTATGTTCAGAAAGGTATTTTTGGATATACAATTCATTGATACATCAACAATGAACTAATATTTTCACAAAACCTTTAACAGATGAAAGATTCGACTTTATTAAGACAAACCTGAACATACATTTTATATCAGAATGATGCTTGCATCTGAATGAAAAGTCAGAGTCTATGTGTTTGATTTTAAAAAAGATCGAAGTTATTTTCAATTAACGTAAATATTTATTATTTATTTTAAATACTATGTGTATTTTTATCACAATACTACTATTGTCATTTTATATTAATTTAAAAAAATATGTTTAAAATATAAAATATAAAAATATAAATGAATGTGGTATTTTTTAAAAAATATTAAAAAAAATACTAATTTAAATCTTTTGAACAATTAAATATGGTATTTTTTTTTTGACCAAGTTTAATGTGGTTTTGTTTATTTGACCAAATTAAATGTGGTAGTTAAAAAAATAGTATTAATTTATAGTAATTAATTTGAATAAAACACATCACTTCAATGTTTAAAAGTTCTTCAACAAGTACAAAGTAAATACATATTATTTAAAGTAAAAGTAAAAAATAAAAGTCAATCGAGCTTAGTTCAATTGGTTAAGACATTTCACAATATATATAGAGATTGTTGTTTATACTTCAGACATCCTACTTATTCATCTTAAAAGATTAATTTCTAATCATAGGGTACTTGACAAAAAATTATTGCTCGATAAATACAGATAAATACAACTATGTTGGTAGTTGCAAAAAACAAGAGATTGGGCTTTAGTCGACAATGAACTTCCTCTAAGACGAATACTTTGGAGAACTTGAATTCAATTTTTAGTGGAAACAAGTCTTGATAAAACTGTGCTTCCCGCAACAAAATTATAAATGATCGAATCTCAACTCCTTTAATAAACAAAGGATTGTCTCCATAAACTTAACTCAGTTGGTAGGGATATTGCATAATATATATAAGATCTGGAGTTCGAATCAAGACACCACCAAAATAACAAAGGATTAACACACACAAAACCGATAGCATCAATGACAATGTAACATGTAAAGGTCGGAATCCAAAATCTACATAAGGGCCCCACATACCCACAGAAAAAGCTTGAATGAAAAAAGAGACAGACAATGAAACCCTTAAAACAAGTAAAAGTACTTAAATCCAACGGCTGAAAACAAACTACAACCGTTAAGCGGTGGTCACACACAAAAAACAAAAACAAAATATCTCTCACGTAACTAAAACCCTTTCACTTCACACTCTTAACTCCCTTTCTCATGCTTGACACGTGTCCTTCTCCGCCAAATACAGTTTTTTATTTTATTTTTTTTCACTGTTTACGTGGGCCCCACTCTTCTTCGTGTTCATATCGTGAAAACAAAGAAGAGAACAACGCAAGTTGCTTATATAATTGCCATAGGTAATTGCACTCTAACCCCTCTCTCTCTCTCTTCTTTCTCTCTCTAATTCTTAGGTTCACTTTCTCTCTCTAAAATTTTTCAGTTTTTTTTTTTTTTTTTAAATTTTCGTTTTTGATTTTTGATTATGATTATGATTATGATTATGATGAATTGGATTGTGAAGGGAGGATTTTAATTATACTGGAGGATCTCATGTACTCGCCTGTGGATCTTAATTATATTCACGATCATGATGGCCCTTGAAAATTCAGGTTTTTTATTTTTTTTTTAAATTTGATTTTGATTTTGATTTTGATCAATTGGATGAAAAAAAATGCCTTTTTTTTTTGTTTTTGATTGTAAGAATGGTGTTTCTGTGTCTAAATTTTTGTTGGGTTAGTGTTTTTTTTTTGTTTTGTGGTTGTTGAATTATGGTTTGATCGTTGATTTGGTGTGGTTGGGAACAATGTGTGTTTGTGAAAATTGGGTTTTGAGTAAGTGGTTTTGTTTAATTTACTTGTTCAACTGTCAGGAGTGATTTTTTTTTTTGTTTTACTTTTTTTTTTTAATTTTGCCATTGGTGTAGTGGCTAATACATACTGAAATAAACATGAACACGGAGTGTGGTGACCTGGGTTTGAATTCGAAAATCCACATCAGTGTTGTTAAATAGCAGCTATAGTGTAGCAGATTGTTCCGCGATACACTATTTAGTACTAAATGTTATCAAATAGCGGGTTCAGTGGTACTATAGCACAATTGCGTGGCGGAATTTTATCAATCTGCTATTTTTTGCTATCTGAGATTGACAACGCTGTTCCGCATATCCTCTCAGCCAAGCCACTATGCTATAACAACTAGGATAACTGTGATGAGTGGTATTTTTTATTTTTTTTACCTGTTCTTCGGTATGAGATTTTGGGATTCGGCATGTTACTGTTGTTGGAGTGAGGTATGGAAGTGGGTGGCACCTGGGAGAAAGAGTGAGGTTTTGAATTTGGTGGATTGATGTGATGTGGTGGTGCTGGATGTGAAGAATTTAGTGTGAAAGGCATGATGAGAGTGTACATTGTAAAGAGGCCAGCATCGAGCGTTTGTTTAATATGTGTTCATGTTCATAAATTATGCTAGCAACACACTCTTTATCACACTTTTCAACTCATGTAAATTTGGTGGAATCAACATGAATTTAACCGGTTAAAGAGAGTGTGTTGGAAAATGTATGTTAAAGAGTGTGTTGCTAGCATGACCCATGCATTCATACTATCTTATTAGAGTTTTATATTCAAATTTGAAACACAGTAGTTTGCACTAATGTATTTTATTTTGATTTGTGTTACTCCTTGGATAGCACAACATGACTTAGATTTTTTTGACATTGAAAATATCTTTCTTATATTGATTGTGCATTTTAAGTATGAAAAATGCTAATGTGTGCGAGAAAAAGTTCTCGCATAAATCCAATGAATGATGTGGCATGGACAGCTTGCCCTTCAATACTCGGATTCTTTTACGGTGGTCGGTTCTTTTTGTTTTCTTTAGTTTCTGTCTTATTGCTTGCCCATGTGAAGGGTCTTACGTAATCATAACCAAAGAGAAGAAACTACCAGTAAAGTAAAATCAGTTTCACCTCGCACGTGGAGAGAGAATTAAGATAGAAAAGAGCTTGATTTTGTTTGTCTTTTATTTTGGATGATATTTTGATTTTAGTTTATCTTTTATTTAAAAGATTTTAAAGATTTCCACAAGCTGTAGATAAATTCAAATTATCTGAGATTTCACCCATTCATTTAATTTGTGCAAGCGGTTTGTTGTGTCATATAGCATTGTTCCATTTTGTCGGCAATCCAGTCCTTTTGGGGAAACTTGATTCCTGAATACCACTATTGTCTTTTTATGCTAATGGTTTGTTTAGTTTCTTACCATATACTGTGGATTTATGATATTTCCAGATTTATACTGGCCTCAATGTAATCCCGCTTCTTTCTTTTCGTGCAGAAAATATGCAAATAACCTGCGAGGCATCTCTAAAGTGCCTCCAGGGAAAGGGACCCCCTTTCACTTTTCAGTGCAATGGGAGTTCTATGGAAGTATTTCCGGAGCTTAATAATGAACCTGGTAATCATCCAGCTGGGAATGTTCCTGAACCTAACCGCCGTTTAGGCAGTGAGTTTCTTGAGCCTTCCAATGAATTTCACAGTAAACCTACTTATCACCATGATTACAGTACCTGGACAGCCTGCCATTTCCACCCTCACAAGATGCAGCAGTGTCAAATGAATGCTTTTGAGAACCACTTTTACCCTCATCCCGTCGAGAACCAATTTCAGTATGCTCCGATTAATATGGTTTCTCAGGGTTACCCGCGTGAGCAATATCAAGAATTTCAGTATTTTGTGGTCATAGACTTTGAGGCGACCTGTGATAAGGATAAAAATCCCCATCCTCAAGAAATAATTGAGTTTCCATCTGTCATAGTGAGTAGTGTCACCGGTCAGCTGGAAGCATGTTTCCAAACATATGTGAGGCCTACCTGCAATCAGCATCTGAGCGACTTCTGCAAGGATCTGACTGGTATCCAGCAAATTCAGGTGTGTTAATGGCAAAATCTTACCTTTACTTCGGAAAAGGAAATAATTCAAAAAGAGCAAGATAAACTTTTATGCACCTTTATTAAACTTTTATGCACCTTTATTCTGTGATTTGCTTAACTCTTCGTTTTGTCTTTATTATTGAACTAATTAATACAATACTATGTGCATATCAAACAACAGGATTTCTGTAATATTTGTATATTTGTAATTGTAAATGGTAACTTAGCAGACGTGAAAATAAATTTATGCAGACCACCCATCTCTGTAACCAGTAATGTTTATTTAGGATTGCTTGTATAATAACAGTTTTTTAAGATTTGACTTGTATAGACCTGCATGTCTTTTAACTCCATATAGGTAGCTATTATACTATATATAGTAAACTGTATACCTGTTAATTACACACGGAACAAATTCCAATGATATAGAAAACCAGCACTAATTACCTGAAAACATTGCTTAAGCAGGTGCATATACGTCTTGTGAACTAACTTGTTACAAAGAAAGTCAACCTTAGGTTGTTAAGAGATTTAGTAAATATACAAGCTAACTGATTTTTTAAATGTATAGAACCGAAGTGATCTTGCTTGAAAGAATCATTTTGTTTCCTAAGAAAATAACTATTTGTTCGGTTCTTCGTTAAAAGCTGAGTGAAGAGGCAATATGCAAAGCTATTTGGGGGTCACAAGTCCATTTCATTTCCTTAATATCTCCCAATTTTAGTTGCTAAAGCAATTGTTTGACTATATAAGTTTATAGGTGGCTATTGCCAATTTACCCTAGCACAATACTGTCCTTTACTGTCAATATAGTAACATCCAGCATCAATTAACCTTCAACAAGGACACAACATCCTAAATTAATCTTCTATGAAGTTAGATGGTAAACTTTATGTGAGAATGTTGATGTAAGAATATTGATGACAGCATCCCAATGACTATCTAAACCAAGGAACATTCCAAAAGTTCCACCCTCACAGCTAAAGTAATCTTTGGTCAACCGAGGTCTATCATTAAACCCCCATAACTTAGCTGAAGCATTATTGTCAAACTTGAAATTTGACCCGTAAACTCATCTGTTTAAGTTTCTAGGTAGGGAAAACATTGTAACTTGTTACAGACTTGTACTCCATCAAACTAAGGCAGACTTGTTAGAATCAGTTGGGCCTGCTCTTACTTGTGAGTTGGTGACCAAATATATTCGTCTGAAACAAGCCGGAATAAGCCTAAAATGACATGGCTCCTATCCGTATCACTTTTTTTTCCCCTGATTCTTCACTGTCTTGTTCAAAACCACAGAATAGAGAGTGCTTACTGCTAAGGGTAGTTGAACGGTGTTTTCCGGTGAATGGAGAACAGGGCTCTCAGTGGGCAGAAACTTCTGGAAAACTACGATGTGCTGCAGAGCATTCCACTGCAGCACCAAGCAATCTGGGAACTGTGTCCTTGCATTGCATCTTTTAAACTGCCCTGCCGTTGCATCCCAGAGCATGGTTGCTTCACTTGCTTATTTGAATCTTGTGTCCTGCTCTTTATCTTTCCATCTTGATGGAACATGTCTTCGCATATTCTTCTGTTTTTCTGTTTGCGTCTTTCCACCATTTTAATTTTTGTTATATTTCCAGGTCTGTGTTTCTTTGATGTGGAAATGTTTTCACTTTAGGAACTTCTGTATTTCTATCTTATCTAGTAATGTACAGTCTCACTTCCTTATTCTGCTTTGCTACTTGCTTTACTATGGAGTTTGCATTGTTGAATTATTGTTGTGTTAACAGTATTCTATTATCCACACTTGCCATTTAGAGGTTTATGTGATGTTATTTTTTATAGTAGATAAACTTGAGTTTATGAGTCAAGTCAACATAAGCTCCATGACTTTATGCGAACTCTTGAGTTTTACAAATTTGGTTAGGAATTGAACATTAGGATCCACTGGAGTTTTGTTAGATCGGTAGTCCACCATGCCTCCTGCTTGTTTCCTAAAAAGCATGTGTAAAGCATACTTTGAGTGATGGCAATAATAACATTTTCTTGAGCAACCGCACTCCCTAAAAAGTACTATTTGATAGGCCCCAAGTGTTGTTTGATTGTGGTGTGTCTGAAAGATATTGCTTTAGATTCTAGATGCTAACCTAATCATTTTCTCCTGATGATGATGTTATGTACAATTTTACATAAATAACTATGTGAGTGTGTTGACTTTGTTACAACTTACCAAACCAAACACAGGGTGGTTCTTTTTTTGTACATAATTAAGGGTACAGCATGGAAGGCATCCTATATCGATGCTTCATGTGGAGTAAAGATCGTAGTTGTTGCATATAGACCTTTTGTAATATACCATGTTGAAAATAATTCTTAATGTCTAACTAATGAAATGGCCATTAATGAATAGTAGCACTGGCAATTAAGTGGGAAACAAAAGCCACATTGTCCGTAAGAGAAAAAGGCGTCTCTGTAATTGAAGCTGAATATCTATGAATACCCTTTAACCACAAGTGAAGTCTTAGGCTGTCAACTTCTTTATTGGGGCCAATCTCAGCCGTATAGACCTATTGACAAACAGTAGAATACTGTTCCAATTTTAAGCAGCCAATTCGTTAACCTTAGGCCCCATTTACTTTGCGAAAACATTTTCTATTTTCATTTTCTAAAATTTCTGTTAATTTTACTTGCTAACAAAGAGATACTAGACTCTTGAAGTGAAAAATTGTGTGCATTATTTTAAAACAATGAAAATGTCAAAAGGTTGGTTTCATTATCTCCAAAAATGCATCATCTTTAACTAGTATTTTGTCTACTCTCTATACAGTTGTTCATTTTAAGAGTCTCACATGTTCTTATTAGCAAGTTAAAAACGAACACATTTTAAAACATGGAAACATAAAATGTTTTCAGATAGTAAACGGGGCCTTAGCTTGTCTCCATCTGGGATTTAGGTAGGGCTTCTCTTGAAGTTTTGGGTGCAGAAGTAGAAGCCAAAGAGGACACAAAAGTGTAATAGGAAAGAGATAAATGATGACATAATGACTGGCATAAAAAGTATTAGGTTACAAATTTAGCATATATGTCAGTGTTGTGCTACTGGCCTGTTTAGCAAAGGAGGTGGTTCCAGAGAGTTCGGTGGAGTGGGACATGGGAGTGGACTAGAAAGGTTTGGGTATAGTGGGTTTTGTATGTGTTCGTGGCTGTTCTTAGAAAAACTAAAAGCTGAATGTATGAACGGTGGCTCATGTTGGGAGTTAGCCGTGTATAGAACAGGGTCTCAAAGTAGCACACTTGCTCATACGAGTTGAGTTTTAAAAGACACAAAAGAGAAAGGTGTGCATAGGATATTCATAATAGTGCATCTGATGAGGGAGGCAGTGAGCTTATTGGAAGCGTTGCTGCTGATTTGAGGTTGTTGGAAGTGATTGTTGCTGTCAAACGGTAGTGGTAGCTAAAGGTCGTTGCAGATGAGAACGGTGAAGAAGCACCATTGGTTAGGGCTCAGTTAAAGGGATCAAGCCATAAGGGGTTATACCATATTGAATAAGGATTGCGGTAAAATTATGTATTTAATCTTTGTAAATAGAGATTCATGTTTAAGCGCTTGTATTAAGTTATTATCAATTATATTCGAAGTTATTATTTCCTCTGCTCCTTTTTATCTTAAATTGCATTAATTGAACATGAATCAGAGCTTGATTCTAGTCTCCGTGACTTGTCTCGTCACTGTTATGCTGCCTAGTTCCAAAACATGTTCGGGAATGTAGGTTTCCCCTTTTTTGACTCAAATTTTTCATTTTCTGGTTGCTGTCACTTTTAGGCATCATCAATGTCGTCCGCTACCACTTTTCCAGCGATCTTCCTGTTCCTGATCCAGTCTCGATTTTGTGTTTTAGGCCAACATGGACCTACGTTTCAGTGTATACACCTCCTTTCTCTCCTCCTGCTTTGACGCATTTTCTCTCTCCTTTGACCGATCATGACTTCCTGTTGTTACAACTTCAATTGAAGCTTTGTCTTGTGAGAATTTCCTGAGCACTTTGTTGTTGTTTGCTGACCTTCCGCTTGAGATGCACTGGCCTAGTCTTTGGCATCGTAGCAAATTCTCAGACTTATTTTCAAGTAAAATATTTAGGGTCTCTGATGGTTTAAAGATTCCAATTGTGATTTTGAGAAGGATGAACCTTTCTTCGTCCAATTGTTTGTCGTGAATTTTTCTCATGCTGATGATTATTCCAACTATTTGATTAAACCATCTTTAAAAGTAATTCTCTTCGGCTTCTGCAATATCCCTGAGTTGTCTTCCCAACTTTTGTTTTTGGTGGAGTTCAATTTTTGTTTGGTTTTCTATTTATATTTTATATGTGTGGCGAGGCATTGTTTTCTTGTAACGGGTTAAAGTGTAGTAAGCTTTAGCTTGAGGGAGAGTGATAGACTACAAAATCATATTGCAGAATATCCTGGTTTATCTCCTATGATTAGTTTTCAGTCGCAGCACATCTTAGATTATTGTTTAGGATTGAGTCTATGTATCCTTATTAATAGTGATTAGTGTTCAGTCTTTAGTGGCAAGTCAGTATAAAATTATTAGTAATAATATTCGAAGTCCCTATTATTTTCTTTTCTCCTTCTTATCAAAAATCTCACAACTTCAACAATTCAGAACTGCGGTATGATGTGTGGTGCAATTATGATTGTCAAAATAATGTGATTAATATTTATTTGGAGCATATACTGTTACTTCTCTATTAATATGGAAATGCAAGAGATAATGATATAAGGATGTTGATTAGACATTCATATTATGTGGGTCTGTAAATTTTGGGGAAATGAAGAGTATTTTGATACCTCCCTTTCGGTCACTGCTAAGTACTCACTAGGTTTTGGTTGAGTATAGTCTTGCAAGTGCTTTTCAGATAATTTTGTATCATTGCATATTCTGGATCAGCCAGGGGTGCAGGCTAGTGTTCAGGGGCTTGAGCCCATGCATAATTTTTTAAATTTGTAATTAAAGCTCAATGCACATAAACCTATTTGAAACCACATTATAAATATTTGCATTATTAAACCTAGCCATTGTGGTAGTGTGTCCAAAGGCCACGTAAAGCCCCCTGTACCTCATCTTTTCTAGAATTTTTTTAAAAATTGTCACTAACTTTTTGTTTTGGCCTTTGTGAGACAATAGTCTGGCTCTGCTCCTGGGATCAGCCTTGTTTGTGTGCAGTCTGATTGGATGATTAATATCCTTTGAGGTTGACACAGTTAATACATGGGCGTAAATAAAGAACCTTCACTTAGGTATGGGCTCAGTAGTTTCTTTGTGCCCTTACAGACAATCTCTTTTGAACACATAATAAGTTGTGCAACCCAAACTGACCTTTAATGACAGAAATACTTTGATGCTTTATTTAGTATTTTTATAACCTATTTTGCTTGTCAAATACTACTTTGCCTTGTTCATTCTTGCCTTTCGGTGAAGATTGTTAATCGTATTTCTTATTGTATATGGTTCAGGTGGACAGAGGTGTTACATTGAGTGAAGCTCTACTTAGGCATGACAAATGGCTCGAGAAAAAGGGAATAAAGAATGCCAACTTTGCTGTGGTTACATGGTCTAACTGGGATTGTCGTGTGATGCTTGAATCTGAGTGCCGTTTCAAGAAAATACGAAAGCCACCTTATTTCAACCGGTAAATGCTGCACAGTGTAAATGATAACCTATGTTTATCAGGATTTCATTTCAACTGACTTTTGTTTATCTGCTTTTGAACTTCTGTTAGCTGGATCAACTTAAGGGTTCCTTTCAGTGAGGTATTTGGTGCTGTGAGGTGCAATCTAAAGGAGGCTGTTGAGATTGCAGGTTTGGCATGGCAGGGCCGTGCTCATTGTGGTCTGGATGATGCCAAAAATACTGCTCGCCTGCTGGCACTGCTCATGCACAGAGGTTTTAAGTTTTCCATTACCAACTCCATTATGTGGCAGACTGCTGATCGATCACTGATATGGAAGCAGTCTCCCGAACAACCAAGTGCTTACCCTCATTTCCCCTTCAAAGCAAGGGATATGAATACCCCCATCATTCAGTATCATCACCCTTGCTGTTATTGTGGGGTGAAAAGCAGTAGGGGAATGGTCAGGAAGCCAGGGCCTAAGCAAGGGAGCCTTTTCTTTGGATGTGGAAATTGGACTGCAACTAGAGGTGCCCGCTGCCATTACTTTGAATGGGCATCTGCCTAATTTAAGGGTACCTTTTGATCTACTATGATCAAATTTCAAGTTTTCTTATATATGTAAAAAAGTGAAAAAAAGAAGAGAGAATGGCTTATGAAAGTAGTGGTATTGTCTCTAGTGGAAACATGTATTCCTGGATTGTGTGCTGAGGTTTGTGCTTCATGAAATGCTTCATGAAGTGTAGAAAAATTAGTTGGCTAAATGGCTCTTTATTGTGACTGCTAAACATCAATAGTGGTCTTGTTGAGGAGAGAGGGAGCTTCAACCTGTAAATCTGACTTGTTGACTGGAGAACCATTGGGAGTGTGAGGAATGGATAGTTAGGATTGATGCTTTTACATGCTAAAGCATGCTAAGTTATCTTTTAAAATAATCTGTGAAATAGGACTCTGTTACCCTTGCTCTAATGGGAATTGCTATAATTTCCTGTGGCCCTTTCTCTGTGTGTTACCGATAACATTCTAACTTAGACTCTCTTTACTGTCCTTGAGATAAGCTCATCGAGTTTCGCTAGGATTTGGATTGCCTGTGGCACAAATTCATGCAATCGATAAATATGGCCCTTTGAATTCATTTATTTGAGAACTTAGGAAGAGATGTTGGGAAGCAATGGATTAGTTTCATTGGCTGCATGAATGCTTGCCTATCATAATTGTAGGCAATCCAAAGTAGGAAGTAGTAATGATAAAAGTAATAGGTATTGAAGATGTCTCCTCAATGGGAAATTGCTCAAGAAAATAGTATGACAAAACAAACCAACCTTTTATTACTGAGGAAAATCAAGTTTTTGAAACTTTTTTTCAACAAGATCCAGATTACTAAACAATGAAAAATATTAATTCACATTACAATAACAAACAAGCTTTATTCCATTAAGTAGTAAATATTAATTCACATTAAGTATGAAAAATTTTAGTCATTCAAAACAGTTTAACAACAATTTATTTGATACTGTGGGGTCTTGGAGTGTGTGACAAGGATGGGCTATAGGATCATTACTTGATTTCCTTCCATATTGATAGAAAATGTATAATTTACATTTCTGTTTTTTCGGAATGTATGCATTGGAAGCTATGTTGGATGAAAAGTTTCTCCTTCATGATAATAATTTGATCTGGTCATAAATAGATCATAGACCAAACTAATTTTCTGAAACAAACATCACATAAATCTAGCCTTGTTTCATTTTCACCCTCACTTTTTCTAAAATACTACACACTGGTCTGACTATGTTTTCAGACAAAAATAGTATTTTTGTTCAAAAGTATACTTTCAAATGACAAAAATTGTTCATTTACTGTAACAATGGATTGGTCCAAGCGGTAAGGGATTTGGGCTCCTTAAAATTGTTGTCCGTCAAGGGTTCGATTCATGATTCATGAATATAGAAAAAATCCAGTCGGGAGGTTGAACTCACCTTGTGTCCCCCACAAATTTTTCAACGGAGATTAGTCATTATTAAACGGTAGAGGAAACTACGTAACATTATCATGGTAACAAAAAAAATTGCTTCTTTAAGTGACTTTGAGAATGAAAAGAGTAACTCACTCTCATTCAGCAACCTTTAAAATCTTGTGTGGAAATACTATGATATTCCCATTTTTATTTCTAAGAAATTTGTACCATTGAGTATTTCATTCTCGGTTTTTATCTGAGATCTTATAACATGTCTGGTTTCGCGTTTTCGCCAAATAGGCACGCGCAACAGATTTTTCATCATAATTTTCACAAGCTACAAAGCGTATGGCTTTTACGTTGCCGAGGTTTTCTATTACAATTGTGAATGATGCACACACATAACCAAACATAGCTTTTAAAGTTATTCCCTCCGTTTCAAAAATGAATGTCGTTTAAGGTTTTTGTATACATCTTCTTACAAAATGCATTAATTAAAAGAAAGAGATGTGTTATTTTACCAAATTATCCTAATCAACTGTAAGTTTGTTTTTCATTAAAGAAAAAAATAATAATACTTTGGAAGTAATGTATATAATATTAATTGAAGGATATACAATTGAAAAGAAAAAGTTATTATTGCATTGAAACTAAAAGTGGCATTCATTTTAAAACAATTTTTTTTATTAAAACAACACTCGTTTTAAAATGGAGGGAGTATCTTTTAAACATGCACGCAATAACATTTAGCTTGTTATGAGAGCAATGATAGGAAGACACCCTAATGCGTACACCCCTTTGTACCACTCTGGAAAATTTAAGTTAACCAAATATATGGTCTGTGTGACCACATTTATTTAGTTGCGTGACTATTATTTATTTAGTTAACTAAGTGGAAAATAACTAAGTGAAAAAATAGTGGTCACACGCATTTTAGTTGTGTGACCACATTTTTTAGCTTGTAAATACCGGAAAAATAGTGGTTACGCAACTAAAAAATTTGGTCACACAGACAATATATTTGGTTAACTGAAATTTTTTAGGGTGGTACAAAAGGGTGTACACATAAAGGATGTCTACCTATCTTTATTCTATTGTAATAATGGTTTCTAACCATGTATTATCATCACTTGCTTGCGTGTGTTGCTGCTCAAGTTCCTGTATCAAATTTCTCGAGCGTTTTTCCAACTCGTTAAAAGAGTTAAGACACGGCACAAATATAAACAATTAGATATTCAATACTTACATTGTGAGCTGTTTTTCTCAATCTTCTCTTTAGTGAAGTGGCTAACAAGTGCAAGCTCCTTTCAAAACTTCTCAAATTCATTTACAGTATAAACTGATGCTGCATGCTCCTCAATTTTGAGCCGATACTAAAAACGTGTGATTTATGTCTAACTCAAAGTCCTCTCTTTTTTCAGCTTTGTAACGATTATTAAGTGCCTCCTCAAATTTTACCACGAATTCTTGTAGCGTTATGGTTGAATTAACAAAAGAGTAAAAAAATAAAAATTGATGCTCTCACTCCTTTGTGTAGTATTCGATTATAAACGGGTATCCATGACACTCTAATTTCTTCATCCTAACATTTATCATGTGATTCTAACAATCTCTATTTGAAAAAGCTAAATCACTATCGTTAAACATTGTCACAACCTTTCTAGTAGGTTAACCTTCTTCACTAAACTTCTCAATGAGATTTTTTGCAGCAACATTATTTTGTTATGACATCTCAAATCAGTTAAACACTTTTGGGACTAGCCATAACATGACTGTGATTATTGTCAAAAGATTTTATAGCTCACACATCTCTATTCTTTTCTTTTGATACAATAAGTGATGCTTGACATCCCATGCACATACATGGTTGAACAATTTTTCCTCACTTCTATAGTGTCATCGATTTTACTCTTCTCGGAATACCAAAATGCATTAATTTGACTTCCTTGATCAGACACGAATCCCAAATCCTTTTGCCTTAGGAAATGTGACCACATATATCATTTATTGAGTGAATCTAAAAAGTGAAAAGTTGCTTACATTTGAGACCGGAGGGAGTAATGTATAAAACCCAATAACTTTTTCTAATGAATACAACTTCATTCTAACATAACTCCTCCAAAGGTCCAGTCCAGTGGTAATATGGTAGGTCTTGAATTCGAGAGGTTCTAGGTTTAACCTCTGATAGTGCTTTGGAGGTAAATATAAATACATTTATAAATGTTCTTTGAACCCGAAGGTTTTCTCTGTCTTGGATTGGGGCACCATCCTTTCACCCTAAATTTTGATAATAAAATAAATAAATCAATCTAACATGAGGCTCAATATTCTCTTGTTAGCAATTTGTGGCTCATCATTAAAATCAGAATGTGTTATTGGTCTATCATTAGAAATGATAAGAGTCTCAATCATCGTGTCAGAAAAATTGACAGTTCCCAAATGCATTGTTACTAACCTGAAAAAGAAAAAAGAAAAAAGAAAAAAAAAACAGAGAGAGAGAGATTAATCTAACTTACCCCACCAAAAGAATCTATAGGTGATGTCGGGTGTCAGTCCAGCCATGTAATAGCAGTAATAAAAGTAATTATATGCCTAAAATAATTGATACAATAGGTATCTGCTCCAAACCAATAAACGACTATTCTTTTCAAAAACAAAAACAGAAAGCAAAAGCAAGAAATAGAAACATTGTTCTCATGACATAACTAGTGTTATACCTTAATAAAATAGAAAAATATAACCAGTGATACTGCGTTTAAGATGTCAACAATGTCGAAGCAGTGTTGCGTTTCACCGAACAACTTATGAGCAACATACTTGGGGCGGATCATGCAAATAGCGTTTCCGGCGGTTAGATCGTGGCAAAGAAAGGTTTCTTTGTTTTTGGTAAATTAATATAAAAAGAAAAGTGAAAACAAAATAAAAAGATTGGTGAATCCCATCCAAAAAAAGAGAAGATTGATGAAAGTTCCGACAGATAACTGAGACGTGTTTCAACTTTCAAGGATTGATGAAATTCGAGCATGATTGCAACTGCACGTAAAGAAAGGAGGTTCCAGCCATATTTGATTTGGATTTTCTCTGGCATGGACACAAGATTTTCATTAAAGAAGCGCCCGGTTGAGTTTTCAACGAGAAAGGAGTTGGAATGGCACATTAGTACTTAAAGTGGTTATATCGTAGCCACTAGATCATAACCAAATCAACGGCTAATAATTAGTGTAATTTTAATGTTACTTAGACTTTCAGGCTCGAAAAATAGAGACAGATTTTTCGCAACTTAAAATTCCAACACGTATAATCAATGAAAACATGGTTATGAGTTGTAAACATATCTTATTTCTCAGCATTATTCTGAGTTTAGTTTCCTTTTAAAAATGAGAAAGATTGTGTTTAATCTAGCAAAGGAAAACATTTTATTGTTTAACTATTTGAAAGTAAGACCTACAATTTGCACTAAAAAACTAACAATACACCAAAAGTACAAAGGGTTAGAGGCGGCATTCTACAATCCCACCGCTCGTACATAGCCCCTTGTCTCAAAAACCACCAACACCTAGTATGAACTCAGTATCAGAAAAGAGACAAGTAGAATGTACACATCATTCAATTTAAGAGTCAGGTTGCTCAGACTTCAATGGTGCACCCGATGATGACGCGGAACTTCCATTCTGCAGATAGAGACTGTTTGCAACCATAGAGTCACTAACCAAGCCCACATCAATGTCATCAAACTTGAGGGGTCCTCTTACTTTCCGGTTGCTGAAAAATTTAAACAGAATAAAAT
>Ga0315914_1005429_pt1 | contig 18543 bp, 4 predicted proteins | sample MpolenodulesMG_FD_203920 | JGI IMG/M metagenome (GOLD analysis project Ga0315914, IMG submission 203920) | Medicago polymorpha root nodule microbial communities from Los Angeles, California, United States - elongated nodules | ecosystem: Host-associated > Plants > Roots > Nodule | place: USA...
TAGAGGAGAGAAAATATGATTTAAAAGATTAAACTAATTTTGTAACAAAAAATCTCTTTTATATAGTTGTATCAAACAAACTAGATTATTTGTTTAAAAAAAGTGATTTTTGTTACGGCAAACAAACTGTAAAATAGATTCTGATTTTTCACAAAATCTCTAAAGGGTCTGTTTGTTACGGATTAAAATAAAAGTAATTTTGACATAAAATAATTTAGAGATTTTAACCACGGGTCGTTGTCCTAGTTATTTTCAAAGGCTCGTATATCCGGATATATATATATATATATATAGACACACACGCACACACACCTATTTTTCTCTTCAAAAAAAAACACACACCTATTTTTAGATTTAGGTTTCACGATTTTTGGATTTGAGAATTTTTCATATTCAGGCATTTATGAATTTTTGAATTTGTGAAGAAGATAAATAGGAAATCAAAATGCTCTCGATGTAAAAAAGCAAAATGTTCCACGCGAAACGCTCAACGAAACTGGTAACGTATAAACAAAATTTGTTTCATATGACGTCCCATCAAAATGATCAAGTAACAATGTCGTTTAACATGACATCTCAACAAACCTAACATAACTAATTGATAGATGAAACGTTTTTAATGGACGCTATTCAATTTGTTCTATAAATTTGCTATGTCGTGAATCATGGGTCTCAGACACTCACAATTTTGGGAACCAATTAGGTTATCTACTCCAAAAAATTACGATTACTAGACCATTGACCCGTGATGTCGCACGGGTCATACCGATGAATATATAAAGCGTTAATATGTATGTGAATAGTTTAGTTGAATGGAAAAAATAGTATAATTCAATTCATAACATTAATTGCCACAAACGTTTGTACTGTACCATATTAAAATATTTCCATGACATCGACCATGGTACCTTAACATAACATATGAATTTAATTGCATAGTTTATTGAAGAAAAGAAAATCCGATGTTTGTCGACATATAAACAGTACCAATATGCAATAAAATATGTGCTTAACATTTACAGGGAAACAATGGTATTTCTTCTTATATCGATGGAAAATATAATTATTTTATGACAGTTTAGGATATAGAGAAGTTTCATTAAAGTGTTAAATATGTGTTTTATAGTCAATTATCGACAGTAGTATGACCCGAGGGCTATCATTATTAAAATTAGGCAAACACAAAAAACCACATACTTTGCTAAACAATAGACTTCACATAGCAAGAACTTATTACAGTGTTTGGAACATGGAAAAGACTTCGTAAATTTAAATCTAAAAAATAGAAGGATTTGATAAAAGCAAACACTTGCAAGGTTCTTAAGCAATTAAATAAATAATTTACTAACGATTGACATGTCGATAAGCTGAAACATTTTGATAAGGATGAAACAATCCAGTAACGATTTAATTTAATATTCCTTCCCAAAAAAGTAGGTTAAACGATTCAATTTTGTTACGTGCGTTTTGTTGATTCGTTTCCATACATTTTGTTTTCCATAAAAATAGGATAATCAGTTTGGAAACGATTTTGTTTTGTTTTTCATAAAAATAGGATAATTAGTTTAGGTTGGAGGAAAATAGGCTACAGAATTAGGTTAAGAATTAGGATTGACATTTTGCATAAATTAAATATAGAGTTAATATAGTAAAGTCAGGCGAAAAAGTTAGGCTAAATCTAGGTTAATATTGCGTCACAGGTTGACATTTAAAAATAAGAGATAAAAAATAGGTTTGTTTTGTTTTTAATAAAAAATATGGTAATTAGTTTAGTTTAGGTTTCATAAAAAAATTAGGGCACAATTTTCATAAAAAATAGGGGACGACTTTTTTTGTTTTTAATAAAAAATAGGTTTATTTTGTTTTTCATAAAAAATAAGGTAATTAGTTTAGTTTAGTTTTTATAAAAAAATAGGGGTCGATTTTCTTTTGTTTTTAATAAAAAATAGGTTTGTTTTGTTTTTCATAAAAAATAGGGTAATTAGTTTAGTTTAGGTTTCATAAAAAAACAGGGGTCGATTTTCTTTTGTTTTTAATAAAAAATAGGTTTGTTTTGTTTTTGATAAAAAAAATAGGGTAATTAGTTTAGTTTAAGTTTCATAAAAAAATAGGCGTCGATTTTCTTTTGTTTTTAATAAAAAGTTATGTTTGTTTTGTTTTTCATAAAAAATAGGGTAATTAGTTTAGTTTAGGTTTCATAAAAAAATAGGGGACGATTTTCCTTTTGTTTTTAATAAAAAATAGGTTTGTTTTGTTTTTCATAAAATATTGGGTAATTAGTTTAGTGTAGGTTTCATAAAAAAATAGGGGACGATTTTCGTTTGTTTTTAATAAAAAACAGGGTTGTTTTGTTTTTTAATAAAAGTAAATAATAGGAGGATCTGTTTATTTTGCAGAAAAACTAGGAGTATTTGTTTATTTTGCAGAAAAACTAGGAGTATTTGTTTATTTTGATGGAACGATTTGTTTATTTGTATTTTTATAACAATTAACATTTTGTTTAAATTAAATAGGGTTATTGTAGTAAAATTAAGCAGAGAATTTATGGTAAATCTAGGATAAAATATTCTTTACGGGTTAACATTAAGTAATAAGAGATTTCTCACCCTTTCCCCCTAAAATAAGACATTATATCGGAAGCACGTTTTCAGTAGTGTATTTCATATACCGTCGTACAAATTTGAGCATATAAGGGGTGAGATGAGCAATCATTAAATAGGAGAGATGGGCCGTTTTCCTTTTCTATTAAAGCCCAAACCCGTTTTGGATCCATAGATTTAAACCCTAATCTCTTGCCTCAAACTCTTCGTTCTCTCTCTCGAATTTGTAGGGATCTTGTTCCAGCTTCGGCTTCAGTTTCGCTGCGATTGGGTGCTCAAGCTGTACTCTTTCTGGTATGGCGTACATAGAATCATCGCATACTGCTTAAATTTTAATTCAATTCATGCTTCTATTGAAATTTGAACGTCCCCTTTTGGAATTAGGGTTTTGAGATAAATTTGATCTCATTTCCATCGGTGAGCTCCAAGTTTGATTTTTTTTACAATTCGCAACTTGGGTTTTGCCTGACCCACCTTGTTTGTTATTGGGTGCATTTTCTGAAGACTCTTCTTAGTAATCACGTTAGAATTTTGAATTTTTGTTATTCTGTATATCTTAGTTATTATTGGAAGATAATCTCCAATTTAGGTGACTTGGTTGTGTATTTCACGGCGTGAAATCTCCTTACGAGGTTGAAGAAGCTGGTAAAAGGGGGGTAGGTAATGGTTCTAGTTAAGGATTTGTGAATTGTAAAAGGGTAATTCAGATTGTGAGGTGAGGGTATAGAAATACCAGTACATGTCCCGGACAATAAGTAGCTAAAACAAGCGTGTATAAAATCAATAAGGGGTTATGTTTACACCCGAGGCGCTAGCTCAGTGGTAAGAGCTTAGCCTTGTAATCAACAGGGACACGGTAGTAGAATGGCCATTAGTCCTAGTTTAATCAATGAAAAAAGGGGGTAATGTTAGGGTTTGATTTGTCAAAGCGGTTAAAAGAGAGATGAGTAAGGTAACTTGTTGAGTATATGTCGATCATAATTTGATCTCATGACACAAATGCTTTCTTTATGATAGATGACAAGCGCTTGGACAAATTTGAGCTTTGCAATCAAACATAGGGAATATAGAGTGGGAGTGGGAGAATCGGGGTGGAGTTGTGGTTATTTTTTTAAATAATTGGAGATTTTTCCTCACTCTCAGAAGGATTATGCTTGCTAATTTTCTGGAAAGGATGAGGAGAGCAAATTTATTTTCAATATTGTTATAGCTTTGGAGCATCTTTGGAGCAAATGAGCAATGGAGCTTGTGGAGCACGGCTCTCTTCAAGGATTGCTCTCTTGGTTTGCTTCATAGTTTTGGTTTTATTTACTTTTGTTTGTGTAATCATTAGAATAATGATGATAGTTAGACGTTTCAGGTTTAGGTGTGGCTTCAGACAGTAATTGATTTCTACTTGCTGATGAGCTTCCATTATTTTTTGTAGAAGAACTGTACAATTTCTCCAATCAAATATGAGTAGTCGCTTTTCTCGCACAATCTATGTTGGCAACCTGCCCGCTGATATAAGAGAATCAGAGATTGAAGATCTGTTCTACAAGGTTTGATCTGCGTACTTTTCTTGTTTTCCATGTTATGGTGCTTTCAGTTCATGATATTTTGTGTTTTGTTCAATTTGTTTGGCTACTGAATTTTTCTATCTCCTCCTGTTGTCTGGAACCTACCTTTACACCATTGGGAGTTTTGTACAAAAAATTTCCTTACTAAAACCTGCATTTCTACTTCTCTATTATTTTTGTTTAATTACTGGAATTCAATTACAATCCAGTTAACCGATTAGTGAATGTCATTAAACATGATTCAATTTAGATGATAACAGTTAATGGGAAAAGGTTTTGGTAGTTGTTTGTTGTTTTAACCGACAAGCAGATAGTTTGCATTACTCAATTCCTATGACTTATGAAGGATAACGAATCATATATTCTTAACTACCCGCAGCCATGTATTTTTTTATGTTGACCTCCTTTTCCTTTGAATGGACTATAGTTTACTTAGCTTTGTTAACTTGGATTTAGATTTTGCCCTTGGTTATATCTGTTGCTTGATTCTTATCTTATATGTAGTTTCAAGGGTCAAATGTGTGCAGTTGATTTTAATGACTAACATAGTCATGTTACAATGGTTTTCCATTATTCCCTTAACAGTATGGCCGCATAATGGAAATTGAATTGAAGGTTCCTCCTCGCCCACCATGTTATTGTTTTGTCGAGGTATTTATAGTTACTCTCTTCTATACTTCTGTCTTGGCGATGCTCTATACCCTTTTTCTCACTTCTAGATTACTTGTATTTTGGCTTGGTAGTTTGACAATGCTCGAGATGCTGAAGATGCAATTAGGGGTCGTGATGGTTACAACTTTGATGGTTGTCGATTAAGGGTAAGGGACTGTTCCAACTTTTGTCTTGTGAGGTGAAAACTTTCTTCGGAATGCCTATTCTGCTCTTGCTGTAGGTGGAGCTTGCTCATGGAGGCAGAGGGCCATCATCAAGTGACCGACGTGGGTATGGTGGTGGCGGTGGCGGTGGTGGCAGAGGAGGTGGCGGTGACGGTGCTGGTGGGGGCCGTTTTGGCGTCTCTCGCCATTCTGAATTTCGAGGTGTGTCTATTCAGGGATTCCTTTTTCGATATAAAAAATGATAGGCAACATATGCTGAATGGTATTTTGTAATCAAATAAAAAACGTGGAATTTCATTTTTTGTTTTCATTTAGGCTGTTCACCCATTAAGCTCTGACTAATATCATATTTATCACTCTTTAAGTAAGAATTAAAATTTTCTTTCAAAAAGGGAATTTGAATTTCCCCGATTCATGGTATTCTAAGATTTTTCATGCTGAGAACTCTTGAACCATTGTCCATGACTCTTATCTGCATATTTATGAATTTGAAATTTTCAAAAACTGTGATTCATAATTTACAAGTGATATTTGTTCTACGTTTTTGCATATTATTGCCATTCAGCAATAGTTATTGAAGATATTTTTGTTTTCTAAATTTTCGTGATTTTCTATACACCATAGTATCTTAGTCTTTCTTTTTTGTTTACTACAGTTATCGTTCGTGGACTCCCATCTTCTGCATCCTGGCAGGATTTGAAGGTATCCAAATGTTCAAACTGAAAAATAACAAATGAGAGATACTCAAATCATCACCACAACACCTACAATTCTAATATTTGGTTTCAGGATCATATGCGAAAAGCTGGTGATGTTTGTTTTGCTGAAGTTTCCCGTGACAGTGAAGGTACACATTCGTTTTGGTTTGTGTTTTGCATTATCTTTATCAGCTTTTTACCTTTTCTATATTTATGCTGTTGTGTGGTGCATGTTTTGTATTTTCTGCTCTATCTGAGTGGCGTTAAAGAAACCAAGGCCTATTAAAAGATAAATAACTTGGGTTGAAGATCACCTCTGTTTTGTATTAAATTAATTTATTAATATTTTTATGGCTTGAGGCTCCCCTCAGATGGAAATCACAATTGGTATGTACAGAGTAACATGATCAGCCCCACAGCTGGTCAGTCTTGCATTAGTGACCAATGACCATTGTAGTAGACATCGCTTGTGCGTCTACATGTAGACCTTTTCTTCTCAATTGTTTTAGTGCAAGGTCTCATTTTAGCTTAGGGACTAAGTCTGCGGAGTACCAGAATAAGCCTGTGATATCAAATGGCTATTTCTAACTTTCTATTTTCTGGAGTATTGTCCTTTTGCATTATCTTTTTGTGCTTGCAATATAGTTATAGTTATCATTTCTTCCACTCAAACTGCTCTTTTCTGCTCAGGGACTTTTGGCCTTGTTGATTACACTAATTATGATGACATGAAATATGCTGTAAGTGTTTCATTTTGATGAGTTATTCCCAGATTTATACGATATTCCCCTTCCATATGTTTTCTAACATATTTTCTTTTCCACAGATTCGGAAGCTGGATGACACCGAGTTTAGAAATCCTTGGGCGAGATCATATATTCGGGTACCAGATCTGTAATAACATTTATAAAATTTATTCATTGCAGCAGATCTTACAAACTTTTGCATGTTTAACGATCATGCACCCATATTTGTCTTGTCTTTGTTTCTTTTTCTATAAAATGAAGTTGCTTGTGTCACTTGATGTTTGAGTGCAGGACTATTTCACTGTTTGTATGAGAAGGATTATCTGGAGAATTATACATAATTAAAAGTATTATCTTGCAGGTGAGGAAGTATGAGAGCAGTCGTTCAAGAAGCCGCAGCAGAAGCCCCAGCAGGAGCAGAAGTCCGAAAAGGGCCAAAAGGTATTTTGACTTTCTGATGTTGGCTTGTGCGACACTGTCATGTCTTTTAGGCATACTTATTATGGTAAATTGTGTTATTTCATTCTGCAGTAGATCTTTGGAGCGATCTGTGTCTAGGTCACGGTCTCTTTCCAGATCCAGATCAAGATCAGCATCACCAATCAAGCCTGCCAGGTATATATAGTTATTAGACATGGTTGTATTTTGTAAGTTTGTGCAAATCCACTGTTTTTATGCACTTGAATTGTTTATCCAATTACAGGCCAAGATCACCATCACGTTCAGCGTCTCCGCGATCACCACGCCAGGTATTTAAAGCTGATTATATGATTCAGAATTTCCGAAGGTTTTTTTCATAATAATAAAGAATGGAACATGAGATAAAATTGAAAGCATTTCCGTTAAATCAAATATATATTAAAGGAATTAACCTGTATTTAACATTTTCCTTCTCCATCATGTTCTCACTTTAGAGCCAATATTAAAGAAAGTAGGAACAATTGAATTTGTGGATGTTATTCAAAGCACTCAAGTGAGGATGAACATCTGGGTGATAAATTTATTTCCTAATTTTTTTACCAGAACAGAGTAGTAATTTACACAAGTTTTAGGCTATGCTTGCCTGTTTCTTTTGCATACTTGTTATAGAAATTTGTGATGTTCGTCCTAATGAAGCATGGATTTTTTTTGCAGGTTCTGTCTGGTAGCGGTTGATTTGATGTCAAATGCAGGCGGATCTCTGAAGCTCCTGCATTATTCTGGGATATTGGAATTATGTTTTAGTTGATTTGAATTATTTAATGGATAATTATGTACCGGAGTTGTTTTATTGGTTTTTCAGTTTGGTTACTCTATAGGGCGCTTAAACTAGACTAGACTTGCTGCTACCATTTTGGTCTTTTTTGTCTATTAAACATGAATGTTGGATATTTGCCTGGCTATTGTCCTTTTCAACACAAGGTACCTATAAATACTATTAGCATTTGGAGACATTTTTAAGTTTTACAAGAATTAATAAGCGATTGTTTAGAGTGGTTGGTAAGTAATGTTATATCAACTTGCATACCCTACTGTGATTTTGCTAAATTTCAATTTTGTTTGTTTGTTTTTATTTTTAATCACCTTGCCATTGATGTCCTCAGTATGATGAAAATCATACTTCAATACAGATTTAGGTTGTAATGCTTAGGGCACTTGCTCAGATTCGAATTTGTGACTTTCTTCGGTGGTGTTTGTGATTTCGTTTATAAAGACATAATTAAAACATTATAAATCACAGTACTAAACATCCGAAACATGATTGGTAGCAGAGGTTCGTGAAAGGACCTTTTTTCAATGAACCAAATATTTGATGAAAGATATTCAACGCATAAGGTATGACAAAGATAAAAAAATTACAAATCACAAAGTAAATGACCAACATCAACAATTATAAATCTTAAAAAACTTTTTAACGGTGGTACGACAATCACCTATCCTTCCCACCTACTCAAATAATCTACAAACCTACGCAATAATTATATCTTAAAAAACTTTAAACAGTGGTTAAGGACAATGAGCTATCCTTCCAACAAATATTTTCTTACAATTCTTTTACAATTTACAATGTCACTAATGATTAATTTAGAATATTACTTAATCACCTTTGAAACTTTATCGAAAAAATATTTTATTTTTATTGCCTCATAGCAAGTAGCACAAGAAAAAAATATAGTAGCAAGTGTATTCAAAGATTCTGATAAGTCATAAACAATTAACAAAACTCACGAGGAGTCTTTCTTTAGCGGAACAATTCATACCGCAGATTAAATTCTAACTTGAAGATTTTAAAATAAACTGAGGAGCTTGCACCCCGTTTAAGTGGTTGGCTTCAAATTCTGATTTCTGAATCTGAATCATGTGAATAAATAAAAAATTTAAAAAGTGATTGGTAATACAGATAACCATAGATCCTTCACATCTTAGTAAAGAAAAGTTAAACAAAAAAAAAACAGATGAATAATAAACAAAAAAAAATGTTTTTATAACTTTAATTAGGAATGGAATTGTCGTTTCAGTAAATGATAGATGAACATCCAGCTTTTGACGTCCATATGATATAATGATTAATCAAATTTAAAAATATGATTAGATTGGCTAAATATACGTTTAATTTAGTCTCGACTATTGTGGTTAATTCATATAAAATAAACATAATTTTTAACGTGAATTGAATTACTATCTTTTAATTCGTGATTAATCAAATACATCATGCTTGTGTGAAACAAAAAAATATTATGTGTATATTTAGACTAAATTACACTTTTTGACCATTTATATTATTTTTAAATTTTGTTTTGGTTCCTTAAGTCTATTTTGTTTCATTTTGATCCCTTAAACTACAAATGTTATAATATTTGATCCTTAATTTTTTTCTTTTCCTTTTAGTCCTTTAAGCTATAAATGTTATACACTTTAGTCCTAATAGAAAGAACATAAATGTTTAAGTTCGTAACCTAAAAGATCGAATTATCTAATATTTATAAATTAAGTGATCAAAATGAAACCAAAAAAACTTAAAGATCAAGTTTTCTAACGTTTATAATTTAAAGGACTCAGTATAGATAAAAAAAAAAAAAAACTTAATGGATAAAAGCAAAACTTAAAATTAACTTAAAGGATGAAAAATATAATTTAGGCAGGTATTTATATTTTCTTTTAACTTAACAAGAGGAAATTAGAAAAGGTAGGTCCAAGATATAGAAGGCTCCAATTGAATTTCAATGTTACGAGTTCCCAGGGCAAAGGTCTATGACCTCTCTTGGTTGAACGTTGAAAACATGACTACTACAATTCAAGGTAAAATTGAAACAAACACTCAGCACGTACATAAATGGCTTGCGTTGCGTTTGACTTTTTAAATATTAATTGAAGTTGGTGTATGTTTGATATCATGTTGGCTTTGTTAGAATAATTATAATCTACTTTGATTTTGTAGTTAAAAAGAAGTTTTTTGATTTTGGTATGATTATCGTGATACTAAACATAAACTTAATTGTTCAATCTTTACGATATAAACAACATGTTTTGTTTATATTGAAGTTGTTTGGAGTCCCACGTCGAACATATTTTTGGGCCGTTAGGTGTATAAATATGTTTGGATGTTCGTTTTTTGAGTTAGTTTTTTAGATGAAATCCAAATTCATTTAACACGTTGTTAGAGTTGGATTGATAATTGTGATGTGGAAATTGGACACAATATTCATGCTAGGGGTTTGGTTTGAATCCTGTTGTTGCTCAAATTTCTTAATTGTCGGATGTATAAATGTTCATGACACCTTCACCTTTTAAACTAACTTTTTTATATAAGATCGAAGTTCAATTGATAGTTGGTTTAATTACAATTAATTTGCAAATAATTTTTTTTTTAATTCAAGTCATATAAAGTTTTTAATAAATTACTTGTATAAATAAAACATAGTCTAACTATGATGTTAAAAAATTACATAAATTATATGACGTAGTATTTGGTTTTCTCGAAAATGTTGTTTGAGAAAAGATATCGGTTAAAGGTTGGTGAAGTCTTTTGATAAACATCTGTGATACTAACCCATGCATTGTGACACCAGTATCACATTTTTCAGCTACTTTTAGGACTTATTGAGCATCATATTTTGAACATTTCATCGTTGTTTTAGGACTTTGGAAGATAAAATAAATTTTTATATAGTTATTACTTATTTGACTTTGAAATTCTAACTAAAAGCAATAATTTTATTTTTTTATTTCTTCATAGGCAGTAGCACAAGAAGAAAAAAAACTAGTTGCAAATATTCAAAGATGATCAGTCATAAACAAGGAACAAAATTCACAAGGATTTTTTTTTTCTTTTACGGAAAAATCCATTGGAGTTTAATTATATTAAAATAGACAAAAACATATTGGAGATTAAAATCTGGTTGATAACTTTTTTTTTACGTCAACTCTGGTTGAAAACTTAACGTGTAGATTTTAAAATAAATTGAAGAGCTCGTACCTTTAAGTAAGTGGATAGCTTCAAATTCTGAATCATGTGAATAAAAAAAAAAGTGATTGGTAAAAGACAATATATATTTCGTGTCTTCTTAAAAATTGTTGCATCTTTCTCAAACTGACGAATGGATTTAAGGTATGTTTGATGTGCATATATAATAATATATAATAACATTTGCCATTTAAATATGATGTGCACCAAACAAACTCTCATCCACCGTCACCATCACACACTTTTGTACAATCATTTTTCGTATAATTTTTGCCACAACATTTTCTTTTCTCTTTTTTTGGAATAAAAAAAATATAGAGAGAAAAGGAAGAAATAAAGAGGAAGAGTACAATATGAGAGCATAAGAGAAAGCTTCTTTAAGAAAAAAGTATAAGTGAGAATTATCTCAAAAACTGTTTTAAAATGGTTGGAAAAATATCATTTCTCAATGCCATTTAAAGAATTTTTTTCTCATTGTTTTTAACGGGGACACCATACACAAACATCTATGATCTATCTAACTTTGACTCTATACTGAAGGAATAAATTGAAAACAAAATGTGCAAACTATATTAAAAGATCTCAGGACTATAAAGGAGACACAATTAATTGATCAAAGATCTTTTTTGTATTATGAACATATGAGTGCAATATTTCAAAAGAGAAACATATGTAAACAAAATTAATGAATTTTATTAAATATTTACAAATCAAGATCTCCCATTATACAGTGATAATGTGTTATCATCAAAACACCATTGCAGTCTCTATCTCAATCTCAGTCTCTCAATTGTTGATGCAATATTTTTTTAAGCACAATAGCTATTGCTGTACATAGACAAACTCACTGTTATACATTATGGTGTATTTGAACGTGAGAATCCTAAAGCTCAATATTCCATCGCAATCCATAAAATCCATCGGAGAACCAAACAAATATAAATGAAAGTTAAATTTTAAGTGATTAACATAATACTCATTTTATTTGTGAAATGAAACAATATCATTTTAGTATAGACAAACCTACTATTATAGATCAAATCTTTTACGAACATGTTTATACACATGAATAAAATGAACAACACACTTTCTAACAAATGAACAACACGCTTATATGACTTTCACCAAATTTATAAGAGACCATTATGATTTGATGGAATTTGATTTTTATTATAAAAAAGTGTATGTTGGAAAGTGTTTGTTGCCATCACTCCTCTTATACACATAAGTGAAAAAGAATAAAACCATAATATGTATTAAGATAAACCTTTAAGTGATTAACATAATACTAGTAGCAATTATCTGTAAAATAAATGGTACTACAAATGTAAGAAAAATTAAAAAACAAAATTTAAATTATGAGAACTCTTGTGAGGATGTAAACATTTATAAAAGAGTGCAATCAAGCTCTAGATATATTTAATTTGATGGAAGTATTAACCAATGTTAAAAAGTTATGTCTTTTTCATATAGTTTCTCTACCATATTGCCATTGACATCAGGTTGTGAGAAAGAACGAAAGGAAAATCAATAAATATAATTTTTTCTAATGGAAATGACAATTTTTACACTTCCAGTAAATTAAATACACCACTTCCCAAACACAATATTTTTTATAATTGTCTCCTTAATCAATGACGAAGGTCACTCGCCAATGTTTACATTTTTTTTTCTTCAATTAAGATAATAAGGATAGACATGAAAGAAAGTATAATACATCATAAACTATAAACTCAAAAGATATTTGAAGTAACAACTTAAAAACTATAAACTCTTAAAAAACTACTCTAAAATTGTGAAAGAAAATATTACAAACTAACTTCATTTTAATCATACGAGTCGGTCCAAAATGAACTTACGACAACAACGGTCAAGGATTTGGTTTAACGACAAACATAATCATACGAGTCAGTCCAAAGTGAAATCACGGCCAAGGGTTTAGTTCAACGACAAATATAATCATACGAGTCGATCCAAAGTGAAATCACGACAATAATGGCCAAGGATTTGGTTCAACGACAAATATAATCGTTCGAGCCGATCCAAAGTGAAATAACGACAGCAACGACCAGTGATTTGGTTTAACGACAAACAAGCAACGTCCAAAACACGAATTTACATGTTACTCCTATAAACTATCGGCTACAACTCGAATTACTTTGAAATAAAACAATCAATATTCGAACCACGAACTTACATCTATAACCTAGTACAAGTACTTAAAAATGACACGAACAATATCCAGAACACGAATCTACATATCATAAACTATCCGTTATAAACTAGTACAAGTATTTAGAAATGAAGCAAAACATTAGAAGTAACCTAGAAGTAGAAGTGATGTAACTAACTAATTAGTTAAAGGATGACGGGGTAAGTGATTGAAATGGTTGGACACATTATTTTTTTACCGTATATCCTGCAAGAATAAAAGATGCGTGACAAAATAAGCAGTTAAGGTAATTAAATGAAAAAATAAAAATAAAAATAAAAATAAAAATAAAAATAAAACATTGTATTGGGATTATGTCCATAGAGCCATACCATACATAAACATAGGTGTTCATTTTTTTCTTTGATACCTTCATCGTCATCACTTTCACAACCCAACACATCAAAACTAGAACAACAACGTTATTCTCACCAAAAAAGTCAGTGCTGCGTTAAAACAACCTTCTTTATAATTACCCTTTTAACCCTTCTCTCTCTTCACCTTCAAATTTCTCACTTTACGATCACTTTGATCTTATATCAATGGTGATTTTTTAGATACAATACAACCCAGGTATGTTTTTTTGAATAAAAATCGTTTTTTTTATGTGGGTCGTTTTTTTGTTGTTTTTTATTTACTAGTTCAATCTATTGATGCAGATTCACTGAAGAATTTGTGAAAGCTGATACATAAATCAATAAAGGTTGAAACTTTCGTTTGTTGAGAAGTGATTATGGCGGTAGCTGAGAATGTTGGAACCAAAATCGATTCTTCCAGTGAGAATTTGGACAACAGTGTTGTTTCATCGGACTCAACTGAGGTTGTTGAGAAATCCAAACCCATAACCGATCAGAATCTGAACACCAACACCGTTAACACCAACGTTGTTGGTGTGATCAATCATCAACAACAAGACAGTGTACCAAATGGTAACCATGGTTTCATGGCTCATCAAATGGGTCAGATGCATGGAAATGGGGTTCAGAATCAGCATTTGGTTGATGGGTATGGTGGGAATGGGGGTGAGAGTTTCAAGCGTGAAATGAGGGATTTGGAGGAGTTGTTGTCAAAGCTGAATCCTATGGCTGAGGAATTTGTGCCACCTTCACTGGTTACTAATTATCATGGCTACTTAGCTGCTGGTGCTGCTGGACCTAATGCTGGGTTTGGTTACCCTAATAACAATTTTATGCTTCAGAATAATTTTGGAAATGCTAATGCTAATGCTACTGCTAATAATGGACAGATTAACAGAAGGGTATGGATATTTTGTTTTGATCTCTTTTTTATTCATACGATTTTTTTACCTCTCGATAGTGTTTAGTTTGTGTATCAATACAATATATTGATTGACGTCGTGTTGCAGAGGAAGAATGGCTATAATAATGCGAAACGAAGAGTGTATCATAAGATGGATATGGAGAAAAGAGAAGAGATGATTCGGAGGACTGTTTATGTGTCTGACATTGATCAACAGGTAGGAATTTTAGCTGTCTTGTTGAATCTATCTTTTCAGCTTGCTTGCAATGTTTTGCATGTGTATTGATTTCAACGATTGTTGTTTTATGTTGGAATCTAGGTTACTGAAGAGCAGCTGGCAGCTCTCTTTCTTAACTGCGGCCAGGTAGAAACGGCTATATTTTGTATATGATGTGTGTTATTTTTCTTTATAGAAATGATTTGATGTACAATATTAACTATCACATGAAAATGTAACATAATGTAATGTATCTGTTTTGATCGAATCACGACAAAGTTGTGCTTTTGAGCTAATTAACCATGTATGGAGCTCTATCACATGAAAATGTAACGTAATGCAACGTATCTGTTTTGAACGAATCGCGACAAAGTTGTACTTTTGAGCTAATTAACCATGTATGGAGCTCTATCACATGAAAATGTAACGTAATGCAACGTATCTGTTTTGAACAAATCGCGACAACGTTGTACTTTTGAGCTAATTAACCATGTATGGAGCACCAATCAATAGTAAGACGCAGCCTTAGATACACGTGTTCCGTTACATTGTCGTTTGTGTTGTTATAGTTTCCTTTTCTTAATGATGGTGGACCACGTTACTAAGTCAACTACTCTTACGTGAGCATAGGTTGTTGATTGCCGAGTATGCGGGGATCCCAATTCCATTCTTCGGTTTGCATTCGTTGAGTTTACTGATGAAGGTGATACCACGTGTTCCGTTACATTGTCGTTTGTGTTTTAATTATTTTTTGGCGTTTCCCTGAATTAATGGTTTTATGTCTACAGTTGGTGCTAGGGCTGCTTTGAACCTGTCTGGAACCATGCTTGGATATTATCCATTGAGAGTGCTGCCTTCAAAGACTGCTATTGCACCTGTTAATCCAACTTTTTTGCCCAGGGTAACGTTTCTTCTTAGAGATTCCTATTGCAGGTTCTACAAAACAATTTATCAGAGTGTATAATTTTTATCTTTTCTGTTCTACCTTTCTAACGATGCTGTATTTCTCAGTCTGAAGATGAAAGAGAGATGTGCACCAGAACAATTTATTGCACAAATCTCGACAAGAAGGTAGGTTTGGATTTTAACTTAGAATCTTGCTTGGAGGAACTCCCTGCTATTTTTCAGTATCTGTTTTGGAGCAATCGTATCTCATAATTCTTATTCTTCTTTTCTTGTTATTACTGCTGCAGCTTACTCAAGCAGATGTCAAACACTTCTTTGAATCTATCTGTGGAGAGGTTTGTGGCTATTCATTGAACTGGGCTTCTAGTTTTTATCGTTTCTTAAATTTAACGATCTTATGAGACATATTCCGTTATTTTGGTGTATTTATCGGGGTTTAGTGTTTGACTGTTTATTTTTGGAGGAATTTAAATATCTTGTAAAATATTTTCCATTATTTTGGTTTATTCATGTAGGTTCAACGTCTGAGGCTTCTTGGGGATTACCATCATTCAACTCGGATTGCTTTTGTGGAGTTTGCAGTGGTAATTACTCATTAACTTCTCAATCATCTTATTTTTATCCCATACTAGTCCGGTTTATGTGGCTTTTTGGTACATTCTTTATCTATTTGTGAAGTTATAATCGGTAGGTTGTGTTCTACTGCAGCTTTTGCAGTAATGTAGTTATCCCACTTCCCTTGCTGCACCCTAGCTCTTGAGATCCATTCTGTAAAAACTAACTATCAAGGGGGAGAATCAAGCTAACCTAAATACTCCGCCAAGCATTTCATATTGCTGAATGCGGACTTAGGCACCTCATAATACCCAAGTTCGCTAAGCACTTGGGCGTTGCCCCCGACAGTCAATGTCACGATGCTTTCACTCTATGTCACCTCACTCATCCTTTTTTCTTGCCAACCCTCCGTTGTTAGCCCTTTCAGAGACACTGACAATCATCCATAACACCATTTGATAAGCACCTTTGCACTTTGGGAACCCTCCCTTAAAAGCTAGCTAGTAGCTATCAAGGGGAAAGAAGCAAGACTAAGCATCTCATACTACTCGATGTGGAACTTAGGCTCCTTATAATACCGAAGTCTCTATTTGTTGGTACTCCCCAAAATAAATTGTTTCGTACTTCCCTATTAAACATTGGCCGGTTAAGGGAGTTGCTAAGATCCTCCCTCATTCTTCTTTGGGAGTATGTTAGCAAGCTACACCTTATCTTAGGGATTAAAAAAAGGCTCTCACTGTCACTAGATCCTCTGTGCATTTCTGTAGTAAAAAAACTTCCGGTATTGTTGTTTGATTCGAAACAAGAGCCTTAATTTTCCAATGGTAGATCTGCAATCAAATATTGGCCATGGCTTCGCCTTGCTTTCCATTCACTGCCTCTTCATCTACATTGAAGCCATAGGTAGAAATTGTCAAGTTCTGTATCTTCGTCAATGGATTTGATGAAGATTTGGTCTATTTTTCGGTTCTCATATACTATTTCTCTCACTGCAAGGGACCATGCTGGTCATGTTACTCTTTATTTTTACCGGCAAGCTTATGCTATTTTCATATAGGAGCCGTGTTTTAGATCGATTATGAGTTAAAGTCAAGCTCTCAGTTTGTGATGATGTTCTTGCATAGGAAGTTGGGGAGGTAGAAGACAATCTGATCAAATTGATTTTCTTTCGACATTCGTTACTCATACCCATAATTCGTTGTCTCCCCCCTCACATGCTCCGTTAATTATTTAATCGTTGTCAGTTGACAGTTACAATGACCTGTATGTTGTATTCACTAACTCAGATACCTCAAGCCAATGCTATCTCCTATATCTTTTCATGTGCACTCTCCTAATAGGAGAATGGCAGGTGGCTCTACCTCTGGTATATGTTTGTATCGAATGTTATTTTATGATGGTTAACGTTTCCTTTGTGCGATTATTTCAACCTTTCTACAAAACTGGACCAATCTATGACCTTTATGTGGTGAAAATAGGCTGTGAATCTGTGATGGTAAATTTCTTTGTATTAAGTAATCGAGGTTAATTGAATCTAGGATCAAGTGTATCCATTAGTTTTGCCCCTATTTATTGGGCAATAATAATGTCAAATTCTTTAGGTAGCCCCACTCTTGGAAATAACAAATCCCTACTATTTAAGGGAAATAATCAGCCACTCTTCATATGGCATATGTGATGGTGACTTTTGGTTTGACAAAGTCAGTTTGTCTTCTAGTCTAGATATAGATGTATTTTTGCCAAATATTGGGGTTCATTAGTTTTGGATTAATGGAGCTATTATGCTTGTTTGACCTTTAGTAATTTCAACAGAAATTTGTATGACGATGAATTCACTTTGGGTAAAAATTTGCACTATAAGATCATGTGCCCCTAGGCCCTAACCCCCTTGCATCCAAATACTATATATTTTGTAACCTAGGCTTACTTCAGTTGAGTCGTACCCAACCTTTTGCTGTTGACCCAACCTTCAGTTGCTTGCCCAATGTGGTTGCATTTTCTTCCTCCGTCTCCCACTTCTTTTTCGTTTATTCCCATTTTCACTGATTATTTTGTTGAATGCAGTAAAACTCCCACACAATAAGATGTTGCGTCTTTTACCTTGCAATTTTATGCATTTCCGCGCCATCTTAGCTTCATTAGTTTCAACTTCTTTTTCTGTAAGATACTTCTGTAGAGTGACTATTCACTAGTGTGATCCTGATCTTTATTCCCTTAGTATAATACTGATTGGAAAGTTGGAAGGTGGATTTAAATGATCAAAATTCTTTGTATCTTCAAAAATTGATCAAATCTTTTGCTTTTAATATTTATATATTCGTGATTGCGAGTAATTATTAACATTTGTCTCGATAAGCTACTATTTGTTTTTCCATTTCTGTTAAAAAAAAAAAAAAATCGCTATCTGAATTATTATTTTTGCCTCATTCTTGCAGGCTGAGAGTGCAATTGCTGCACTGAGCTGTAGTGGTGTGGTTTTGGGTTCACTTCCCATAAGGTTGGATCAACAA
>Ga0315914_1005431_pt1 | contig 18538 bp, 10 predicted proteins | sample MpolenodulesMG_FD_203920 | JGI IMG/M metagenome (GOLD analysis project Ga0315914, IMG submission 203920) | Medicago polymorpha root nodule microbial communities from Los Angeles, California, United States - elongated nodules | ecosystem: Host-associated > Plants > Roots > Nodule | place: USA...
GCAAGAAGGGATGGTGCAGCTTCAACCCAGCAGTAATTGCAAATTGAAAGAGTCTAATATGACCTTATTTTGATGTAATTTTGATGAAATATAATGCCTAAGTGCACTTAACATTATTTTGCTTGCTGTGTAATGGTAACCTGAATTGGTGTTTTGCTGTGATGTAATGCCTAGGTGCATACATCCTTTTTTTGATGTAATGGTAACCTATGATGTAATGCCTAAGTGCACTTAACATTATTTTGCTTGCTGTGTAATGGTAACCTGAATTGGTGTTTTGCTGTGATGTAATGCCTGGGTGCATACATCCTTTTTTTGATTTAATGGTAACCTGTGATGTAATGCCTAAGTGCATGCTTGAATCCTTATTTTGGTGTAATGGTTACCTTATATAATGAAGTATTTTTATGGTTAATTTCTCTTGCAAATCTTTCATTATATACAACTTCATCAGTATACATCAATCTCATTCATCAATATACCTTACTAACATCATGCAACTTAACAGGTTACCTTAAAAGCAAGAAACATTCATCATTTCTAATTTGGGAATAACAACTTTTCATTAATAATCAACAAGATACATTCTCATCACATTACATTACACATTCTCATCACTTTTCATTAAAATACCAATTTACTTCACTCACATTACACTTTGATCTATTACAATCATAACATACTACTATTTCAAATACATCAAGCTCCATGTTCCATTCATTCTGTAGATCAAGATCGTCCCTAACACAAGGCATACCCCAAAACATGTTAATCCGAAAATCAAAGATATTTTCAGCCAAAATCTTGTATTTTGCAACTCATTCTTCAACTTCTTGTTTTTTTTTCCCCACCTTTGCAAGCTTCTTTTCCAACTCATTCTTATCATTGTCTTCATTGTAATCTTCATCGATTAGCTTAAAAAAACTACAGCCTTTGTCAAATTGATTCTTGTAATTTCTGCACCCCCAAAATTTTCTTCCACAATTTGGGTTTGCACTATCCATAACAATGCGAATAACACTTTCCTCTCCACACCTACACTCTGTAATTGTTCTTCTCCTTAGATTCGAAGCAACAGACCCAGAAGAATGACCAATTTGCCACGAATTTGTGTTAGGTTTTGACATCATGAGAAAGGAACAAATTCAAATTCGAATTTGATAGATTTTGAATTCGAAATCGAAAACTGGTAGAAGGATGTGATTCGGAATAGAAATTGTGTTTAGGATTGTGTTTGATTTTGATTTGGGTGTTTGATTTTCGATTTGAAGAAGGAGGAGAAGGAGGAGATAAGGAGGAAGAAAGAGGTCGAAGGAGAGAAGGAGGAAGGAGGAGAGAAGGGAAAAAAACCTAACTCTGGAAATAACCATTATATACGTGCCACGTGGGATTGTCCACGTGTGCACTCACTAACGGGAGAACATAACATTTGACAGAATGGACCAATAATAACGACGGAGATGTACATGAGGGACGAACGAGAAAATTTTATACTTATGGGACCAAAATGAAAACAACAATTAAGTTATGGGACCAAACGTTTAATTAAGCCTAAAAAAAATTAGGAGAAGGGTGAAATTTTTATTAATCAAGTTTTTTTTAGTAATATTAATCAAGTCTTATGAGGGTCAATTTACAATGGTCTCTAAAGAACTTGAAAACTCCCTAAATCAAGTTTAAATAAGAAGTGTGTTTTGATATAAGAATTCAATTTTTGTTAGCATTTCGATCAATTATCCACGCATACGAGACATTTGTTCTACGAGAAATTCTAATATGGTCACAGGACCAAAGAAACAGTGTTTGGTCACACACACATAAAAAAGTATTATTTTAATAATAAGGAGGATACCTCTTTGAGGAGAATCTTTTTATGTGTATGTCCAAACATTATTGATTTGGTTTTGTGACCATAGAAGAATACCTCTTTGTTCTACTATTAGTTTGATTTAGATAAAAGGGTAAGTCCTGGTTATTAAGGATCATGACATAACTTATAATCTCATCAAATTGTAACTTCATATCAATATATAAGGGAAATGTGGCAATTCGGGGAATTATGAAAGACAATATGAGGGGATTATGTGAAAGAGAAGTCCTTAAACTCATTTGGTGAGTTCTTGCATATAATTTACTCATAGTAATGATAACCGGTGTCCTAAGAAATTGGTTAAGAAGATTAATATTGAAATTTTGCATTGAAAATTGATAAAAAGTAGAATGTTTAACTTTATAAAAGTCAAAAAAGTTGTTGTTTTTAATGAAAATTCTCTATTTTTGACATCTTTAACTAGTGCTCTCAGATCCAAGGCCGTCCCTATGAAACTGAAGGTTCGGCTCACATAGTAAAAATAGGCCCTTAATAATAAAAAAAAACACACAATTTTTTTAAAAGATTAATCTTCTATTTAAATTGAAAATAACACTCGTATACGATTATTAGCCACCAAAATCAAAATTAACAATTATTTTTACTAAAGACGTGTTTTTTAACTTAGAAATGAAAACATGGAACATAATTTTTTACTTAGAAATTGAAACATGAAACTTATTTATTTTTCTTTTTTAAGTGAGGTGGGGATATTGAGCAATAATTTTTTTTCTTGAGACCCATCATTTTGAGAGACCCAACTCAATTGAACTCTTTGCACTCCCTCAAAAAACGGCCCTGCTCAGATCACTAGTTAGCATGACTTTTTAGTCATGGTATATGTCGGGTTCTTGTTAAATAAATCGGAGGGAACAGGCGTTGTCGTATTATTTTAGAAATGCCATCGCTAACAACAAACACCATATAGTGCAGCGAGGAGCAACCAATGCAAAAAAATTATCCAATTAATATATGTTGCCACTTGAGACTTAAAGTATACTAGCCAATAAGTTTCATCTTCAAATCCTATGCCATTCGTCGGTACCAAATTGTCTCCATACACAATTCTTCCTATATACTATAAATTCTTCATATGTACTAGCATAAACTAAGGTTAAGGTACCCCCAACCAATAACATTGATGACGAATAATTGAAAGGAAGTTGGAAGAGGAAGAATGGCCAAGTCTAGTATTAGCAGTTTTGCCCTGGTTTTATCATTTCTTCTCATTACGATGTTTAGTACAACACCAACCGGTAAGCACGCAAATAACTTCTTTTTTGGTATAATGCATATAACTTTTTAAATCAACGATATATGTTGAGTGCTATTAGCAATAAAGAAACTGAGAACTTATAGAAAGATATAGTTAGAGTTAGAGAGCTATGTTTGTCTTTCCAAACCTTAAATATGTTGATTCATTTGTGAAAATGTAACTAAATTGATGATTATAACTTGATCATTATAACTACAGTTTCTAACATAATCTTAATTGAAATTCTAGCTTATTTCAACTGCCTATACAAGAAACAAGATAAGAGAAATTAGTTATAAGTTATATATAACCAGCTTACACACTGATATATATGTCGGGAAGTGATAATTATTTAGAATAAATACGCATAGTTTTGTAATTGCTTGAATTTTTAATTGTTATCTATTGATTAGGAGTAGGAATGAGATGGTTTGGTTTGGGATGAAAATTGAACCGAACTGAATTGTTTGATAAATTTAAAATAACTGAACCAAATCGAAATGTTTGAATTTTAAACTGAACCTAAAATTGAATTTTATAAGGTAAAACTGAACCAAACTAAACTGTTTCGAACCGAGCCAAACTGTTTTGAACTGAATCGAACTGTTTCAGTTTAGTTCAAGAACGGTTAGTAATGGTTTAGTTTTTTTTAGTTTGGTTCAATTCGGTTTTTTAGTTTTTTTGCCCACCCCTAATTAGGAGTATAGTAGTTTGAAAAAAGGCGCTGATTATGGATGTTTGCCTAAAAAAATACAAATGTTATATAGCTATAAATTCCATCATGAAACTTACATTTTTTATGGATGAAAAATGATAGTTAATTAAACAAAAATCGAATATCTTACATTTTATATAAACTTTGCAGCTGGATTCCCAATATGCAGCACAATTCATGGTGTGCAAGTAGGGGAAACTTGTTTTAGCATTATTCAAAAGTTTGCAATAGAACAGCCTCTGTTCTTGAGGTTAAATCCCAATATCAACTGTTCCGGCATCTTTGTGGGTCAATGGGTGTGTGTGAATGGCAGATAATTTGAGAGATGTGCCAACAATCTAACAAAAATACAAGCTCTGTTGAAAAATTGTACAATGAGAAAAATCCAAATTTTCTCCACAATTAATCATTTTATACGATCAATTAATCACAAATTAAAGTGACAAGTACAGTGTAAGAAAGTAATGAAATAAATAAATGTTGTTTTTCTTACAACAAATTAATAAATGGTTAATAGCTTTTTCATCCTTGTAATATTAGTTCGATCTGATTTTAGTCTCCACACAAAAAAAAAAGAAGAAGATTTTGTCCTTACAATTTACATTTTAAACTCACATTTCAACTTCGTGTTTAATACTTTATTACAATTTAATTGAATTTATATATTATAATTTATTTTAGTGGTCAACCTGAACTTTTTTGGCTCCGCCGCTAATTGATTTCCATTCCAAGTTGACAATATACTCTTCATTGAATCCACAATAGGCTTCAATGTTGAACATCTCCTTGGATTAGCTCCCACCGGCACACTAAAATTAAAAAAAAAAAAAAACCAAAAGTGGTGGAATGAACACTACAACAGGAAAAAATAATATATAAGCCGCATAAAAAAAAAAGAGCAATTTGGAGAGAGAGAGAGAGATAGACACAAAAATAGATAGTAAATCCTATCATTTTTATTTTATATTTTTTTCAAACTTGTTTGTATCTTTATTTCTTCAAATGGAAGAAATGAAAAAAATTATAAATGGATAAGATCGTAACTCCCAAAAATATATCTTCGAGATTGGTGTCATAAAGCTTGCTCTTGGAGTGAACCTTTGAAATCGAAATAAGTTCAAAACTTCGCAACACCGTTTTGAAGCTTCATGGGTTATCCCAGTTACTTTATCCAGCAAACAATGTATCATCTAAAAATGGTGAGGCCTACGTTACGTTACCCCTTCATAAATTCGAGGTAATTTACCCATAATGACAAATATGATCCAATTCTGGAATGAAGAAGGTGTAGATTACATGTTGAACGAAGGAGATGGAGAAGTTTGATCTTCTTGAGATGAAAATGATAATTGATTGTAAGAAAAAATCAAAATGGTGAAGCCTACATTATCCTTTGATGAATTGATGATAATTTACTCCTAATAACAAGTATGATTGGATTATGGAACAAAGGAGATGAAGATCACATGTTGAATGAAGCAGATGAAGAAGTTTGATATTCTAAAAATATAAATGGTATTTGATCATAAGAAAAAAGATGAAAAAAATTGGATTTTTCTTTGATAGGGGAAAATTACCTCCCTCTCAATTCATGAAGGGGTAACGTAGAAAGAAAAAAAAACCTCTAAAAATCCAAGTATTCAAATTGAGTCAACTCGATAACTCGAATAACTACCAATATCAACCGTATTGCACACTAGACCCTCTCTAATACTTGAGTTGATATCAAAATTAGAAAATGAGATAATGAATCTGGTTACCGCAATCTTTACCAATTTGAAAATCCTTTGTAAGAATGTCATTAATTGACCAACATTGACATGGAACTATTAAATGTTCAAGCCTTCATCCAACTAGCTAGTCAATCTATTTGAAAATCCCACCCTCCCGTATCCGATCATGGTTTCCAAAAACCCTCATTTTATGTCACAAGCCTTCTCAAAATCGACATTTAGTAACATGCATTTATGGAATTCCTACGCTTTGCCAAATGGATAACTCTTACTATCTTAGAAATAAGAGTTATTTAATCTTCCTAGCTTTATTTACTACGTGATAATTGGATGGTTAGTAGTATTAGTTTAAATAACTAGTAGTTTTAGTATTAGTTTAAGCCAATCATACTTAATTAAGTGCCGAAATGCAACATCTACTGCAGCACTAGACAAGTTGAGAAAATTCTAAGAAAGCTAAGTGCTCCAAGGTCTTGTGCAATGTTGTAACATATGTGACCGCCGCTATGGTTAATCAAGAGAAGAATTGGAGAGCATAGTAGAGATGAGCTAACCCTGGAAGAATTGATAAGGACACTGACGTTAAAGAACAAATTTCGTGGTCCCTTTGTTGTACCTGTACTTGCCTAGGAGGAAGAATATTTCTTATTCATTGGTTCCCTTTTGCCTTTACAGGATCAAGACACGGTTGACTCATCTTTGTAAAACTTTTATTACATTTATTTTCATCTTTATATTTTGGGAAATGGGAGCTAAAGGAAGGTGTTGTATCACCTCCAGAAAAACCAGGTTCATTTTATTTCATCCCTTCAATTGTAATGGATTTGTATCTTTGTTCCTTGTGTATGGTTTCTGTGTTTGCTCACTGCGAGCTAAAACACTTATGTTGGATCATGTGAAATTTGATATGAAGTAGTTATGTTAAAAGTGATGTGTATGGTGGATGTTTAGCATTTTCAGCCCTTGTATGTTTATGTTAAAAGTTTATTCTAAAAACTGATCAACATAGTTTAAACACTAGTTCATTTAATAGACACATTAACTAACCTAGGCACTTGGACATAACGCTTAGAGCCATTTGGTGAGTGAAATATAATAGAATCAATGATAGTTTAGATATAACAGAATCTTAATGTCATTCTATTTATCAACGTAACTGACAAGAACATGAAATTTTGTTCTGCACTTGGATGCTACAACATCTCCAAACATTACTTGCTAACTTAGTAACTTAGGGTCCATTTGATTCAACGGAGGGGAGGGGAGATATTTTAATTAAAATTGGGTCGGATCTCTCTTTCGCAGACGCAACTTTGTGGCATTTTTAATAGCTTGAATCTCGCCGTGAGTATAGGAATGTAAATGGATATGAATGGACACATAATATAATATATAAATTGAAATCATTAATTTACTATGAAAGTTTGTCAACCATTCTCAATTATGCAAAAAATTATTTATAATAGTTCATATACAAAAGGTTCTCCGTTTGGGTTGGCCTATTGATGTTGAATTGAGACAATGAATCGTGTTTCTCTCAAAGTCTTATGTTCGATTCCCGCTTATGTTAAAATTAGTGGGCTAAGTGACTAGGTTCATACAAAGCTATATACTTTAGCTAATTTAAATAGAGTCTCACAAATGGGAGTTGGGATGGACCCCTCGGATTTGTTATCTTTGGACCAGATACCAACTTAATATATATATATATATATAAAGGTTCTCATAGTCGATTTCTTGTGCAATATACAGTCACGTACAAGAGAGGAATGTAGAAGCATCATCGTATATGACACACGACACATTGATATAGCAATAACATAAGATGCGAGATGCGGCTAACAGTAAACATCGTATAATAATAAACTCATAATATATCCAATCCAAGGCCAAAAATGTATCCAATATATGCTGCCCCAGAGCCGGCATTCTTCTTAAATCCAACGCCAAAGTATCTCAAAAAACTAGTGTCTATAGTCATATTGGGTTCCTAGCTTCTATATAAACTGAAGTCCAAAAGTCTAAAAATCACATCTTACAACATCAAATCCATAATTAATTAGAAGGGTTTAGAAGAATGGCCAAGTTTACTAAAATCAGCTTTGCTCTAATCTTTGCTCTTATTCTCATTATGATGTTTATCGCTGAAAGTCGACCAACACCTACAGGTAAATCTGCACTTGAACTTCAAAACAAAGCTAGAGATAATGCATGCTTTGAAAGAAAAAAATTGGATTGAATGGCCAAATGACTATAAATAATAGTAAACCTTGTCTAACTTTAATATAAATTTTGCAGTTGCAGTCCCAAGATGTGACACAATTCATGCTGTGGCAGAAGCTGAAACTTGCTCCAGCATCTTTCAGAAGTTCAACCTACTTGAAGCTCACTTCCTTGAGATCAATCCTAACATTAACTGCGTTGGTATCTTTGTGGGCCAATGGGTATGTGTTGAGGGTGAAGTGAATTGAGTTGTACCCTGCTATCAAACTTAACTAGATATAAGTCTATGGAATATATGTGCAATAAGGAGAAACCAAACCTTTCTCCATACTTATCTATCTTATATGTAATATATTCTAATGAATGAATGGGAATGAAATTACATACGCCACTTATGTTTGCTGATTATTAAGTGTATTGCATTAAAAATCTTTACAGGGATTGTTATTTATACTAGGTAATTTAACAACAGGTATAATGAATAAACACATAGGTCAAATTGCATTAATAGAGGTCATGTATCACATACTCAAACAATACCATAAACATTCATCATTCAATCATCATGTAATAAGTTTAACTACTCATAATTGTAACAAAATACATAATCAAAAGGTTAAAGAGTTACACAAGTTTAAATCTTGTTTCTTCAAAAAAAAAGTCTTAAATCTTGTTGCCAATAGTTGAAAATCGTCACTTGAGGTCATTGGGATCACACTTTATCCATCAAGATCGTCAAAATCTAGAACCCTTGCATTTTGTTGAAAATTTCAATGTATAGACCTAATTCTGCATCGCGCATGTCCCCACATGGCCGCTTTAGTTGCCTTGGCATGTACTTTTGAACGATCAGTGTGTGTGTCGCGAACACTGACGCACACATGTCTTGAAAGAATTTTCTATTGATTAATTGTTTCAACATGCTCGTCGCGCACATACTTCATGCGCGGGGCGCAGCTCAAGCTTCTTCACATGATGTCTTCACTTTTCATGGAAAAATAACATTTCACATTTAAATGAGACTTGTGATAGAATTTCCTCAAGTTGTTTGGACTTCATCTCTTCACCGTGACTCGTCTTTATACCTTCCTAACATCCACAAGGTATTTCCTCATCGAATCAACTCATTGGTCTGTATCAAAAAGACTATGACACCCCAAATGGTTGCGTGGTTAGGAAAATACAAGACTTACAAATACTTCATTCAAAATAGGCCAAATATCTCTTTTGGTCCTTTAAGTTTGACAAAAATATCAGGTTAGTCATTTAAAAATTTTAAGTTTCAAATAAGTCCTTAAAAGGATAATGAAGACCTATTTGAAACTTAAAAACTTAAAAAACTTCAAATAGGTGCATTAAATTAACAACAAGGACTTATTTGAAACTTCTTAAAAAACATAAAGGACTTGTTGGAAATTTGAAAAAAACTTAATGGACTTATTTAAAACTTAACAAACTTTAAGGACTATTCCAATATTTTTGTCAAATTTAAAAGACTAAAAAAGTATTTTGCCTTCAAAATATTAGACTTTTCCAAGACAATTAGTAACTCACTGGAATACTCTAAAAATCTTTAAAAAGAAACGACATAAAAACTCTTTAAAACACTAAAATATATGTTATGATGAGGAGTAAGAATCTTAATACCATTCTATTTATCATAGCTGACAAGCACATGGAATTTTGTTCTGCACTTAGATGTTGCAGCATCTCCAAACATCACCTGGTAAAATAAAGGAGGCATAATCCATCTATCTTAATCAAATTTCAATCTAGCACTTCTTAAACTTGTTTTAATTTTGTTTTCTCTTATCGCATGAATGTCGTGTTACCATGTTCTTCTCACTGATTTAAATGTTTGATTTTGTACTTTTCACTATTTTACTGTGAAAATTTGTCCACCGTTCTCAATTATACATACCGTATTGAAATAATTATTTTTAATAATTAAGATTCGGCTCTTCTAAAGTGAAAAACTCATTTTTTTAGTGTAAAGTAAACAATATCAATCGTTAATAGATTTAAAGTAGATATTAATATATACACATTATAGTAAATCATGAGTTTGTTAAAAATAATAACACTTGATTTTCACATGCTTGTCTTAATATTAATATATACAAACTCTCATAGTTGATTCTTGTGCAATATAGAGTCACAAGATATAGAGAAATGAAAGCATCATCGCATGTGACATGACATATGGATATAGTATAGTAATAAGATGTAGGGGTGTTCAAAACCGAACCAATCCAATAGAAAAATTGCAAACCGAATCAATCCAAACCAAAACCGCAAAAAAACCGCATTTGGCTCAGATGTATTTGGATCGTTTTCTTACTCAACCACATAATTTGGTTCGGATTGCGGTTTTTATTTTACCAACCGAACCAAACTAAACCAAACCGCAACATAAGAAAAAAAAAACTAATTAAACATATGTCACCTAAACCGATACTCATAGAAACTCAATGGAAACTTCTATAAAATGACATATTTTTTCTCTTGTTAAGTTTCTTCTCTACTTTTTATTTCTAAAATATTTTTGTGTTACTTGAACTTTTAGAGAATGAAAAAATCTTAGTATTTGCATTCCTTACAAAATAATATTATTTTTTGCATATGTTTTTAATTTGGTTTATATTGTTAGGAATATTGTTGGGTGAAATTTAAAAGACCGTTAGAAACATTGCTAGAAATATGTTGCATTTTAGTTTTTTAACTTGATTTTAATGTGGAAAACAAAAAATTGAATTGCCTTTGATTACTACCGCACAAACCGATCCAACCCAAACTACATTGTTTTGTTTCAGATTTTATTTTAGAAGTCAACCAAACCGCACCGCAAACACCCGCTAATAAGATGCGTTCCCCCACTAACATTAAACATCATATAAATTCATAATAATATGAGTGCTACTATATGCAGCGACAATTCTTTTCCCAAATATATCTAATCTAATGCCAAAAATATATCCAATTAATTCATTATGTATAAGCTGGTCAGAGACGGCATTCTTCTTAAAATCCAACGCCATATGATATCAAAAACAATAGTGTCTTGTCTATAGTTATATTGGGTTCATAGATCCTATATAAACTGAAGCCCGAAAGTCTAAAAAACACAACTCACTCGTTAGAACCATAATTAATTAAAAAGGTTTGGAACAAGAAGAATGGCCAAGTCAACTAACATCTGTTTTGCTCTAATTTTTTCACTTATTCTCATTATGATGTTTATTGTTGAAAGTCGACCAACACCAACAGGTAAATCTGCAATTGAAATTCAAAACAAGCTAGAGATAATGCATACTTTAAAAAAGAAAAGGCTTTGAATGGCCAACTGACTATAGTCTATAAACCCTATCTAACTTAAATGTAAATTTTGCAGTTGCAGTCCCAACATGTGGCACAATTCATGCTGTGGCAGAAGCTGAAACTTGCTCCAGCATCGTTCAAAAGTTCAACCTACTTGAAGCACACTTCCTTGAGATCAATCCTAACATTAACTGCGTAGGTATATTTGTGGGCCAATGGGTGTGTGTTGAGGGTGAAGTGAATTGAGTTGTACCTGCTGTCAAACTAAACTAGATATATGTCTAATGGAATAAATAAATTTACAATAAGGAAAAACCAACCTTTCTCCGTGCTTGATATTATTGTTTTCTATCTGATGGTGATATGTAAACTCTATGTTCTGATGAATGAAGGTAATGAAATTACGCCACTCTGTTAATTAAGTGTATTTTACAATACCATACATTTGAGTTCTTGGCAACCGATACTAAAAACCATGTTAGAGTACTTCACTCTAAGTACTTAAAGAAACATATTCAGCCATTTATTATACGTAATAAATAAATGGAACTTTACATCTGGTTCTTAATGATATATGCCATCTACATCATAATTTTAAGAGTTATGCTATATGTCGCGAGACATATGCTCGCGACTGTTTCACGAAATGCTGTTTGACAATTATCATATGCCTTCCTTCCAATTTAAGTTATAATATTCATTTCCTACGTATATCATAAAATAATAGAACTACCACCGCTCACAAATATTATCTCATATTTTTCTAAAGTTGACCCAACATGATTAGTCAGAGCTGAGGCACACACAACAATAGGTAGAAGCTGGTGTGAAGAATTAAAGAAAAAAGAGAGGTAAAAGAGAAGATACCATGGGAGAAAGTAAAAAAACACGTGAAAGGGAAATATACATAGAAAACGCACTGTGCAATACTTAGAAACATATGTTCGCGATGCTTTCGGGATAATAATGTTCGGGATATTTAGCATTTTTGTAATTTTAATATAAACAAATTCATACGAGTTTACTATTTAATGGCCAGTATACATTTTTTTTAGAGTTTGTTAAATAAGAAATAATTTTTTTTATACCACTATCCATAAAGAGACCAAATTCGGTGATACATCCCCCTCCTCTATTGAAATTTGAAGTAATCAACTACCGTTTTTTAATCAACCTCAAAATCAACATTGCTGAGTTGTAGGTCATATATCTACTGAATCACATAATAAGTCCCAAAACCTCCTCAATATCAACTGAACATAAAGGAGTGAACCACATAGTTTTGGAAAGAACATGTTGGCCTCCTGCATCTCTTGTACAAATACTTATACCTACTTTATTACTAGAGTTAGAAAAAAAGACATCGGCGTTGTATTTGAGTTGACCACTTTTCGGTTTCCTCCACTCGAATTGATTATTCCTATTATTCCCAGTCGGGTTATTCTGCAGTTGACTATCTGTATCTGCGAGAGTACTTGTATGCGATGAACTCTGCTGCTTATGGTTTGCACTCCTCCAACCTTCTAAGAGGTGCTTTGCTCTAACCACTATTGTATTACTTGAATTTGGTACATGTTGCCATAGCTTGAGATTTCTAGCTTTCCATATACTCCACAAAATAGTGGTATTTAGCTTTGTCTAAGCTGCTGGCGCCTGCTTTAATAGATTAAAGATAATGTTTGGTGCATTATTTGAGCTGCTAGGATTATGTCCCAGTTTCGGCCGTAAATAGCTACAGTTGGGGTAATAGCCTGAAATTTCTACCCTGTTTGCCAATCATTGTAACATTAAACGACTAGATCTTTAAAGCCTATCCCTCTATTTCTTGTTCCCTATTTCCCCACAAGAACTCATTCATTATCTTCTAAATCTCATCTAAGAGAGTGTTTGGTAATCTGAATATACTAAGGGATAGATTGGAGAACAAATTTAATCATTACTTCCCTTCTTGCTTTTGATAGACATTTACTACTCCAATTGGTTATTTTCTACCACACCTTATCTTTAATAAAACTGAATGTTGCCTTCTTACTTCGCCATGTCATCGATGGTAAACCAATGTATTTGTCGATTCCAAGTGCAACACGTACTCCTAAAATATTAGTAATTGATTGTTGAGAAATGATAACCAAACACAAAAACATTGACACAAATACAATATCAGGGGGAATCCTGTAATTTTGCGTCAAAGTACAATGCATTTTTGAAATTTCAACTGAATATGAGGGTTCTCTTTGTGTGAACATCTAAGAGGCACTAGACCACCATCTTTCTATTCCCTCGCACCATTGTCCCTCATAAAACCACTGTCATCTTCACCGGTCACCACTACCTCCCTCCGCGCCACCATCGTCGTCGATTTACAATCCATTTCAAATCTAGAGAACGACGCGTTCAGATCTCGTCTTCTCCACCTACAACCACTGTTCTCCTCTACAGCCATCGCCTACTCGGAATTCGATATCCAAAGATGTCATGACCGTGAGAGTTATGGCGCGAGAGCACAATAATAGGGAGAGACAACGGTCGCTGTTGATATCGGGAGAGTGGCACCAATGAGACAGCGGTTGAAGGTGAGATAAAGAGAGAGTTGCAAGAGAAGAGAGTAACAGAGAACAGCGAGAGGAAACATTGTTTGTTCGGAGATCGGGGAAGAGAGATGGTACCATGAGAGAGAAAGTAAAAATAAAATAAAAAATAACGGTGTAAGTGAACCGTAAAATACAGTGTCTTGTTTGTGTCTGTTCTTTTTATGTCAAGTTATCATTTCTCTTGATTGTTGCAAGGAGTCTTGGTCATTCCTATTATAGAATATTTCCGACTTAGGAAGGTTGATGGCTTGACCTGACGATTCCTCATACCTTGTTAAAATCTACTTCATCACATAAGATTGACTTTCCCCTGCTAGTAAATCCCAATAGTTCACAACATAGTAAACAACAATTGTGGCCTTATTTTATTGCGTTTTTATATATTAACTGTGCGATCAATCCAATGTATGGACAAAAATAATCAAGTCCTTGAGAATTACGAGTTAGAATCCTCTTCATTTCTTCTATTTGCAGAGATGAAAACACAAAAGATTGAAAAAAAGTATAAATAATTAATGACGATGAAACTCACTTAGTGGTAAGACCAATATCTATTCTTTGGTGTCCATCTCTCCCCAAATTGCATACTCCATTTATTTTGTCAAATGAAGAGGATACTTGCTCGAGAATTACGTACCAAAACACACTATAGAGATCTACTCCATTTGTTAAAGGAGTAAATGATCACTTTGGTCCCTGACTTTGCACCTCGCGGTCACAAAGGTCCTTGACTCAAGATTAAATACAAAATAGTCCCTGAATGTGCAGTTCCGTTATCAGTTTAGTCTTTGACGTTAAAAACTTTAGTTAAATGATGAGGTGACGTGCATGAGGTGTCATATGGACTAAAGTGAAAGTAGAAATGGTCACTTTAGTTCATCAACCAAAAATCAATATTTTCTCAAATTGAATTTCAAATCTCAAATTGAATTTAGGGATTTGAGATTCAATTTGAGAAAAATATTGATTTTCAGTTTAAGACTATTTTCTATTTTCACTCTAATCCCTGTGACACCTCTCATGCACGTTACCTCATCAGTTAACAGATTTATAATGTCAGAGCTTAAACTAATAACAGAAGTGCACATAGACTATTTTGTACTATTTAATAGGAGTAGTGATATTTGAACAACTATTTGATAGAACTTTTGGTGACAACTTCTTTTTTTTCTCTTTTCATTGGTTAAAAACAATGGAGAGAGAAAAAAGAATAGAGAGAATAAAATGATAATGTGGGTATGAAAAAGAAAGTTGTCAAAAAATTGTCACAAATAGTTGTACAAATATCATTTCTCATTTAACATGAACTTTATGAGAGAGGTGCAGACATTTCCTTTCTGTTAAAGGGTCCTCACACATATGTTTGACACGCGGTGACTAAAATTTTCAATGGCTATAAATAAAGTTTAAAAAACCCAGTATTTTATAAAAAAAAAAAAAAAAATAAAAAAACATGTTTCTTCTTCTTCTCCGATATGAACCATTCCTTCAATTCGAAACCAACTCCTCCGCGCCTCACTGTCCCAGTATGCGCCGCTATTTCCCCCTTTTTTGTCGGAGCTCTACATTCCGAAGCTGCACAAGCATTCTTCATTTATTTTTTAATTTAGTTGTCTCAATCTTATTTTCAGTTTCTGTTCATCAAATTCCATCCATGCTTTTGCTGTAACCGCGAAATTGAAAATTCCATGGCAAAGTGGAACACCGCGACGATGAGGAGGCGAGGAATCAAGACTGTATATAGTTATCGTTGTCGGCGAATTGAAGAGATACCGACATCAACGGCGAATCGGAGCGACGGTTATTTATTTTGGGCAGTGTGAATCGGGCGGGTTTCCAAGTGTAATGTTTTTCTTAAAAAATGTTAATTTTCACTTATTAATCTCAGCGGTTGATTTTTTAAAGGCCACCTGTCATAAATCTATGAAGAGAACCGTGAAATTGAACACTTTAACACAACTGGAGCAGATCCGAACTCACTCTACCAATAAATATTGGGCAAATACTTCATCATCTTTACCCTGTCCGTGAAACAACTCCAAAGGTTGAACAAACACTCTTCACGGTGGTTCGTCCCTCTTACTTCAATTCCACCAACAATTATCTAAATTTTTCATTCAATTTTCATTGCAGATTATAATATAAAATGTCTGTTGCAAGAAAATTGATTAAATGTGTTATCCTTGATTTGGATGGCACATTGCTCAACACAGATGGCATAGTTTGCAACGTTTTGAAGGTTTCGTTAGGAAAGTATGGAAAAGAATGGGATGGAAGAGAAACCCTTAAAATTGTCGGGAAAACACCTTTGGAAGCTGCTTCTGCTGTTGTTGAAGATTATGGACTTCCTTGCTCCCCAATTGAATTTGTTTCCGAGCTTTCGCCCCAATTCTCCGATCAGTAAGTAATTACTATCTTTCTTAATCCTTATTTTAAATGTTGACTTGTGTCCTATGAAGCAGTCTGACACGTCCGATAATATTTGAGAAAATGATATAATTCAATGTAATCATATATGTCGGTGTCAACACTCATCCAGAGTAAACTCGTGGTATATAAATGCACTTTTAGAGCTTGTTTTGTAATACTATGCTGCTAATATCTTAGGGGCCTAGGAGGAGGTTCACACTAGATTTACCATTGCAAGATTTACTTAAGAGAAAAACTGTGAGGAATTATTATCATAGTCATTGATTAAAAAAACAGATGTTCAAATTTAAATAACTTCATAGTCTGTCATTGTTTTCCTAGGATGATATTCTGTTACCTTGTTTTCTAATTTTTGAGTTGGTTAGCTCGTGTTCTTAGTTGAATAGGCTATTCATTGGGGCATTTCGGGGCTGTATGCACTGTGCGGAAAGGTTTTTTATTTTTTTTTATGTTTTATTTGAATAGAGGACACTTCCTTTTTAGAAGTATAACTCTGGGGGGTTGATGTTGTATGGGTTTGCTAGACCAATATTGTTGTAAATGACGTACTTAACTTTTTATTCATTACTCCGATTGCAATAAATTGTTCTTTCTAAATAACATTGCTGAATGCTGATTCAAAGTTCGTAAGAGTTATACACTTATACATCAGAATATGAGTACAATTTCAATTGTTGATTATTTTAAGTAGTGGCTATAAATACTCACCTTTTCGTATAAAGTGAATCCATCATTTTATAGGAACCATATCCAAAACTCTTTGCCTTGGGAAATTCATTAACAGATATTTAGCCAACATCTAGAAAATTTGTCCCCAGTCAATTAGTTTATGGTCCTATATGATCTTTGTTCAATTGGAAACCTTTGTGTATCATATGTCTCATATTGGATATGCAATTTGTTTTATAAATCTCCTGTAAACGCAGTTACTTGGTTGGTCAATCCAATTGAACTTGTACTTCAAAGTTATGAAGGAATATTTCTAAGAAGTATTTGCTCGATTCTCATGTTAGGTGGTGCAATATTAAAGCACTTCCTGGTGCCAATCGGTTGATTAAACATTTGAAGAGCAATGGAGTTCCAATGGCATTGGCATCAAACTCTCCAAAGGAAAGCATTGATGCCAAAATATCCTTTCATGATGGTATTGATTTATTTCAGAAACCTTACGCTTCTTGGACTCCTTTTGTCATTGTTTGTAATAATGAAAGTATGAACTATTTTCTTAATTTATATTCTTTTTCTATGCAGGATGGAAAGATTCTTTCTCTGTCATAATTGGGGGAGATGAAGTTCGAACAGGGAAACCTTCCCCTGACATGTGAGATGCAAAATACGTTTTGTTTAGCCTTGATTATTGAGGGTTACTTGTCTACTATACAAGTAAGATAATTTTCTTCTGAAAAATTGTGATTTATGGCGTCAGATTCTTTGAAGCTGCTAGGAGGTTAAGGATTGAGCCTTCCAGCTGTCTTGTCATCGAAGACTCTCTGTGAGTGTCCTTCTTCTATTCTAACTCTGATTTAGGTTATAGCCTTTAGATTAAAGAAAAATGGAGGGAGAGGTTTTGGTATCAAAGAAAATTTGAAACCTGATGTCAATTAATCTCACCCTTGTAATTATTACATAGAATTATGGATATCTTTTATTTCTTTTGCCACCACATAAAAAGAAAATATTCTAAATATCATTGGACAACCGTTAAACATCCTACACGTACACCCCTGTCTGGACTTTTTAGCCTAGCGGTCCCATTTAATTTAATAATCTGATTTTCAGCTATGAAATAAATCTAATGGCTGATGACTATTGTTATGTTGATAGCGTGGGCAGACAAAACTACTCATTTTTTACTTGTAAGGATGATGACTTGTTTTTGAGGAAGGAAAACATATTAAATTGCATCTTTTGTATTTGATGAGTGCTTATTCAGGTTTAGTTTATGTGATTGATTAACAGAGAAAGCGGGTGATTTGGGTGCATTGAGACTTGTAATTGAAGTTTGAGAGAATCCATATGATACTTTTTAAGGAAAATCTTTCATAACATTTAGTGTATGTGTGCTCAGGTTGAATGCTCTCTCTGTTATTATGACTTAAACTTTGTTTTGTGACGTCTTCATGGTTTCCAATTAATTTAGGTCTTGTCCTGTTACAACTATCTGTGAAAGAACTGTACTTCTGTATCCCATGAAACTACTCTTTGATACTTCGAACATGGTTTATGGAATTTGATTAATTTTCTTACTTAGGGGGGTGTATTGGGTCATGATTCTAAGGGATTTTAAAAGACTTTTTTATCATGAAAAAGTCTTGTGGTATTCAATCAAGACTCTTAATCACTTAAAAAAAGTCTAGTGGTATTCAAAATCATTCAAATTTCGAAGGATTGTTTAATAAATTA
>Ga0315914_1005432_pt1 | contig 18536 bp, 9 predicted proteins | sample MpolenodulesMG_FD_203920 | JGI IMG/M metagenome (GOLD analysis project Ga0315914, IMG submission 203920) | Medicago polymorpha root nodule microbial communities from Los Angeles, California, United States - elongated nodules | ecosystem: Host-associated > Plants > Roots > Nodule | place: USA...
CAGGGACAAACTAGGAGAAGTAAGCCCTCTTCTTCCTATTCTCCTACTTCTTTCCCTCATTTCTTCTTTTCTACTATGTTTTTCTTCTTTCCGTTGCTACTATTTGATTAATGTTGAAAGTAAATGATTGTTCTTCAAAATTTACTTAGTGTTGTTGTTTGTTTTTAGGGTGTTTAAATTTCTTGTTTTTCTTAATATTTAATTAGTGTTGATGAAATTATTTGTGTTGAAATTGTCAATACAAATGTTGATTTGGTTCTTAGTGATTTGTTAATTGGGTTGTGATAGTAGTTGCTGGTTTGGGGTTTTGTTGCTGTTTGACTTGTTGGTTTGTGGTTTTACTACTATTTGACTTGAGGTTGAGGTTGGGGTTAGGGTTGTGGAATGTCAAGGTTAGGGTTATGGTTAGTGTTAGAGCAGGGTTGGGTTTAGGGTTAGGGTTAGGTATAGTGTTAGGGTTAGGGTCGGGGTTAGGGTTGTGTATGGTCAAGGTTGGGGTTAGGTTTAGGGTTAGTGTTAAGGTCAGGGTTGGGGTTGTGGATGGTTTGTGTCGTGGTCAGGTTAGGGTTGGTGCACTGTTTGGTTAGATTTCTGACATATCAACCTAATTTTTACCTATGTTCTACTAATGTTGATAAAAAAAGTTGTCTTTTTTTTTTGTTACAATAAAAAAAAGTTGTCTACAATATCAGTTTTAATTTTGTTTCTACTTTGTTATTTTCTTAATTGCATTTATAGTATAATAAGTTGTTTTTCTTTCTTTTATAGAGGCTAAATAAGGTTCCCTTGGAGATATAATTAAGTTTATTTTGTTTCTTTTATGCATGCTTAATCAGGTTCCCTTGGAGATATATAATTCAGTTTATTTTCTTTCTTTTATAGATATTGAATCAAGTTCCTCCTGGAGATACAAGTTCCTCAGTCGTTGCTATTCTTTTTGTGTAGGATGACAGCTTAAACAAAGTCGTTTATGCTGCAGTGCGTAAAGACTTCTTTAACATTCTCTTAAGCATGTTTACCCTTAAATTGAATGATTCAAAACGACTAATTGCGATTGAGTATATTTCATTTTAGAAATTTTGGAATTTCCTTAAAGACCCAATTGTCTAACACATAATAATATTAGAGACTTTTCCAATATGCATCAAACTCCCATATCTTATCTTATTATTAATTTGGTGGCCAAACTCTTTACATCTTGTGGTTTTGCACTCTTTGCTTAATATGCAATTGATGCGCAAGAATCAGGTCTATAATTTTGTACTTTATCATATAATAACCAACCAATTCTCAACACATATGAAACTATCATTTCTTTCTTTCCCAAGAGTGTCCAAAGTAGTTATAACATTACTATTTTATGTGCTAGAATTCTTTTTTCTTTTTTTAGGGAATGTGCTAGAATTCATTGTTTACTTGCTAATATGTAATTTTCTTTTTAAATTGTGTATCAACTAGGTATTGAGTCTATCCAAACAGCTTGAGAATCTTGTTCGTCAAGAGGATGGGAATGATGGCCTTAGTAGAGATACCATCGAAGAAATTTGCAAGATATATGATTTGAACATCCAAGATGTTATCAAATACAATAAGTCTATTTTTTAATTACCAGTTTTGTAATACATGATTTTGCATAGACATTTTATGACTCAATTTTTGGGGAGGCACCAACTTAGTGAGGCTTATCAATGAATTTTGTTGTCAATAACGAATCTTTGATAGTGAAAGGTTAACGGCATGAATTTGTACAAATAATTCTCTTAATGTGATTTTATTTTTGAGTTCTGAATAGCGGTTTGAACCTCAAACCTTACATATATTAATTATGTATTGTCTCTACCAACCGAGCTAAACTTACATAAACAAATTTTATGAGTATCTAATGATATTAATTGTGATATTTTTGCAATGGAGATAATTGAATTAAAGTCACGTTTGTTAAATAAAGATTTTTTTTGCTTTTGCCAAATGTAATATACTTCTAAATTGCTATATTTCAGCTTTTCTTTTTGAAATAACATTTATTAAACTTAGCTTTCAATATAATATGCCTATGATCCCCAAATATAATAAGGTTTGTGATTGACAAGTTTTTTTTTTTTTTTTGACTAAAGGTTTGTGATTGACAAGCTGAAGTTTAAAGAATTAGTCTATATGAAATCCGATTAAAGATTCCAAGAAAAAAATGTTGCAACAAATTTAGTATCTTTTTATATTTTAAAAAATAGTATCCTTTTCTATAAATGTATAGATAATAGAAAATTCCGACTAAAGATTAAATTGTAATATAAGACCAAAATTCCGGATCATTTCAAAAGTATCTTTGGGTCATAAAATCAATGGAACCAAACTGAAATATAATTTTTTTTTTAATAAAATGAGTCAAAGGTTCTCAGCAAACTAGAAACCCCTAGGAAAGGAAATACAAGCTAAATCTCCCAAAATTGGAAGAGATAGAAAATTCGGAACATCATTAAAAAATTTAAAAGGAATAAATCGGCTAATACCAAGCTTTACAAGAACAACTGCAATTGATTAGCTTCCCTATAGAAATGTTGTCAAGGAGGGAATTGTTATATGCAGGAGCCGAAGTTCGAATCTCGGACACCCCACTTATTCACTTTAAAAAGGGTGAATTCTAGTCGTTAGACTACTTTAAAAAAAAAAAAACAAAGAAATATTGCCAATGAACACCAGAGGACGAAACACATAACACCCTAATCTAAAATAAGATGGTATGATAAGCATTTGAGTAACCAACATCATTATAATGGTGGAGACAATCGCTCTCTATAATGACATGGTGAAAACCATGTTGTTTGGCGAGAGAAAGGCCACGACAAATACCACATAACTCAGCAAAAGTTATGGAACATCTACCCAAATTGCATAAAAAAAACACAATAAAAGCATCTTGACGATCATGAAGAATATCTCCACAAGAAACTTTACCCATAGACTCCACAAGAATACCTCCATGAAGAATATCATCACGATGAATCTTAATCCAATTTTCAAAATGAAGAGATCAACTTACATACACTATATGGTCACTATTATAAGCAAAAACTCACATATTAGATTCATTTGATAAAAATCCACAAACATCATTTATTGAATGAATCTAAAAAGTATATTTTTGCTTTTAATAACAACATAACAACAGGAAGATGTATAAATAGTTGCTACCTAGAATTTCTTCAAAAACAATTTTAGCTCGAATAACTAAAGCACCATTTGTCGATGAAGATTGGTTAAAAATAAAGCCATTCCTCCTAAACCAAAGAGTGTCCACTACCACAACAAATACCACGTGTCAACGTGAAGAGAGGAAAAGATTTCAAAAAAATTACCCGATAAATAGGGATTAATATTGTCTTCGTATATATAATTTGGTTAGTAAAGATATTACATTATATATTGTAACGACTGAAGTTCTAAGATTGTATTATCCATTTATTCAACTCAATGTGAATTTATAATCTTTATACTATTCAAAAAGAAAAAAAATAATGATTAGTATCAAAAGAATAGACTATTTTTATATTTGAGTAGAATGATTTTCATTTAACTTTCTTGTTGAAGAGTATCAAGTATAAAATAAAGGCATAGTAGCTAATTAAATAGCAAAGTTAAAGTTGAACACAGAGAGTTTCGTTTTCAACATCTCAAAACTCGAGAATCGTAAATTTCATTCAATGGCTATTGAACATGAAGATGAGCTCAAGGACGAGAAGAACCCTCGCCCTCTTGACGAGGATGATATCGCTCTCCTCAAAACCTACGTAATCCTCTCTCTCTTAAACCCTAATTTCCCAATTTCTCTGTTTTAGCTTCACCGATCTTGTTTTTTTTGTAACAATCGATTAATGTTCGACTTCTAATTGCTCTATTGCATGCTTCATAAATTCGAATTTCAACTATGCTTTAACCCCTTTAGTGTTTATTGGAAAATTTGATGATTCTGGATCTAGGGTTAGTTAAAAATCTGTTTTTTTTTTGTTGGTTTTAAAATTCTATAACGTTGAAGGTATACTCAAATGAAAGAAATTAGTTTCCTTTTAATTGACCCTCTTTTCAGATTTTGATTGGGTTTGTATAAATTGGTGCTTGTAGTAGCTGTGAACTATATGTGGTAATTATTAATACATCATGTTAATATGATGTAGATACACAGATTGTGTGTTGTGATGTTAGGTAAAGTTTAAACTTTTTATATGGTTTGACAAAAGTTGAGTGTACCCAATGAATATCTTTTATCAAGAGTTACTGAGGTGAGGTGCCACTAGTTTTTGTAGCTATGCATTTAGGGTTGATGATGTGATTGTGGAGTCTATTTGTGATATTTCTGGAGATGATTTGCTCATTTGTTGATTCATGACTTTCACTGCTAGGTTTCTTAGTTGTTAGACTGATAATTTTATTCTGATCTGTGATTTACTAATTATTAGTGTATTTATTATTTATACAGTCTTTTATGTAATATTCTGTTCTACTTTATGTAGGGTTTGGGACCTTATTCCACAAGCATAAAAAAAGTGGAGAAGGAAATAAAAGATATGGCGAAGAAAGTGAATGACTTATGTGGTATGTGAACAACGTCTAGTTTCTTTCTGCTTTGGTAGATGGTCTTACTTGTAATTGTTTATAATAAAGGAAATTACATCTTTTATTTTATTTTCTTGGTATTGTGGTGTATTACATTCTACGCTCATTTGCTATCTATAGTCATTGTGATGGTTACAATTAGTCCCTTAATTGGGTATATTTGTATGTCCAAATTTAATCTTGAACCCAAGGAATGACTCAATAGTTGACATGATGTAGGCGTTTTATTTTGTTGCATTCATAGCGGTTTGTCTTAGTTGCTTGCTGTTTACATATGCACACTTCCTTAGAAGTTAACTTCCTGCTGTAAATAATAGGTATCAAGGAGTCTGATACTGGTTTAGCTGCACCAAGCCAGTGGGATCTTGTTTCTGATAAGCAAATGATGCAGGAGGAGCAGCCTCTTCAGGTGATTTTTTTCTTTCTCATTTTGTAAAATTTTGTTCAAAGTGCTTTTATTATTTGTAGGAATGGCTAACGATGGTCATTTATTGAACAGGTTGCAAGATGCACAAAAATTATAAATCCAAACTCTGAAGATGCTAAATATGTTATCAATGTGAAGCAGATTGCAAAGGTGCCTATACGTTACAAAAATCTTTTCATTTAACCTTTATCTATTATTAGCTGCACCAAGCCAGTGGTATCTTATTTGCTTATCATTCGTTTATATGCTGTTTAATTTAATATGACAAGGATTTGCAAAAAAACTTAATGCTCAGTTTAATATTCTCGTTTCTTTGATGATTTCAGTTTGTTGTTGGGCTAGGAGACAAGGTTTCCCCCACCGACATAGAAGAAGGAATGCGTGTTGGGTATGTATCCCTAAATAACATAATAAAATATCACCCATGGAAGGAAGAGTAACAGCATCGTTATGTTTTCTTTGTGTTTGCTTAACCTTTATTTAATCATTGCAGTGTTGATAGAAACAAATACCAGATTCAGATTCCTTTGCCTCCAAAGATTGATCCTAGTGTTACAATGATGACAGTTGAAGAGAAACCAGATGTGACATATAATGATGTTGGTGGTTGTAAGGAACAGATTGAAAAGATGCGTGAAGTAAGTTTTTGAAAATTTCCATTTCCATATTTCACATGACAAAGGGAATTAGTCAGGTAGCTCTAAAATTTTAATTTCTATGCAAGGTTGTTGAACTTCCCATGCTTCATCCGGAGAAATTTGTCAAACTTGGAATTGATCCTCCAAAGGGTGTGCTTTGTTATGGTCCACCAGGAACTGGCAAAACACTTTTGGCCAGGGCTGTTGCTAATAGAACTGATGCTTGTTTTATAAGGGTCATTGGAAGTGAACTTGTTCAGAAATATGTTGGTGAGGGTGCTCGGATGGTTCGTGAACTATTTCAGGTAAATGTTTCGTGTATTCTGGCTTTGCTTTTATCATTGTTTCCATTACCTGGCATCATTTGATTGAAATTGTTGCCTCGTGTAGATGGCTCGTTCAAAGAAGGCGTGCATTGTGTTTTTTGATGAAGTTGATGCAATTGGAGGTGCACGATTTGATGATGGCGTTGGTGGTGATAACGAGGTTCAGCGTACTATGCTTGAAATTGTGAATCAGCTTGATGGGTTTGATGCTCGAGGAAACATCAAAGTTTTGATGGCAACAAACAGGTTGGTTGATTTTACTACCTATTTGGTTTTTCTTTTGTTCTCTATTTCTGCAGATGTTATTATGGAAGTGTCTCTCACTCTCAATATTCACTGTTATTTTTTTTTATCATTAATGTTGCACTCCAAAGTTCTTTTTTTTTACCTCATAATGTCTTGCCCCATCCTTCTTTGATAAAAAGAGATAAAATCAAGTTTGCAATGCTAGTTTGCAACTTCATGTTTTGATGTTTCATGGCTTCATGAGTGCTTTTCTTCGGTTTGAAAGTTTTACCCCGCTATGCTGGGCTTATCATTAATGGCTTTTTGTGCACAATTTCTAGGCCTGACACTTTGGATCCAGCACTATTAAGACCTGGGCGATTGGATCGTAAAGTTGAATTTGGCCTTCCGGATTTGGAGAGTAGGACACAGATATTCAAGATACACACAAGAACCATGAACTGTGAGAGGGATATCCGTTTTGAACTTCTAGCTCGGCTTTGCCCAAACTCCACTGGTAAGAACATCTTAACAACTGGGCAATTTTTAATTTAGCTTATACCTTCTGACCATCTACTTTTAAGTACTTCAGTATTCTGGCTTATATCTCACATAATCCAAACTTGTTTTGGTTTTGAGGAATTTTTGCAACTTGCTTTCTTTGTCATGACGAATTAATTTTCTTTACTGACCAAGATACTTTTGTTCTCTCCAGGAGCTGATATAAGGAGTGTGTGCACTGAAGCTGGTATGTATGCTATCCGTGCCAGAAGGAAGACTGTAACAGAGAAAGACTTCCTGGATGCAGTGAATAAAGTCATCAAAGGGTACCAGAAATTCAGTGCAACTCCCAAATATATGGTCTACAATTGAGTTATTCTTTCATCTACTTTCCCCGGAGACCATAACTTGTTTGTACAACAATTATTTTCCTCAGTGAAAATTATTCTTCCAAGGGCATATGGTTCTTTGATGAGCAGTTTGTGAAACTAGTCTTGTTTGAATGCATATTTCGTGGTAGACTCAAGGTTGGTCTCAGTTTGTAACTAACGTTTTCCTAATGTTACATCCAAAATTGTTCCGAGACTCTTTGCTCTCTTTAATCTTTCTGCTCTGATCCTTGCATTGCATCGTCTTTGCCAAAGAACTAGCATTTATTTGAAGCTGCAACGATTTCATTTTCAAATTTCCGAAGTAACTTTCACTGTGATTATATCGAATCTACAAATTGTAGCTTCAATATATTTTGACTGGGGAAATAAACAGACCGTTAGTTGGTTTTGAGAAGTGTCTAAAAATTGAGTTAAAGAATTTAGATCTTAAGAAATATAAGCAATGTAATTTGGGAAAAAGAAATTATGAATATTATTTTACAAAATTATTTATTATTAATAGGAGGTGAAAGATAAATTATGAAAGTTGAAAAAAGAGAGATACAAGTGGTTTGATCTCACCTAAAAAAAGTGGTTCGATCTTGTTAGAAGACATAAAATGAGACAATTTTTGTGGCTAGGAATGTCTTGTATGGTCGGAATGTGGGAGTACTAGAATTTATTGTTTTCTCCCTTTTGTAACCAAAAGAAACACTCTTGCGATTTGACCCGTCAATGTTACTTCTCTTGAGCGATTGATGTGTTAATAAGTTTCAAATTTAATTGGCTTAATTGCATGTTTGATCTTATGTTTGAAACTTTTAAAACATAAGGGATCAACTTGAAAACTAAAATAAATATAAGGGATCAAACATGCAATTAAGCCAATTTAATTTATTATCTTCTAAAACGAATCTTCCATTTTGAAGTTTCATACCATAAAAAACTTTTTAAAGATTCGTAGCCTGAGTTTTGAAGTTTCGTATGACAAAAAGCTTTGTTAATATTCCTAACCAACAACTATCAACAACCCAAAAACAACCGTCAAAACATAGCTTCAATTAGAATTAGAGGTAGGTAGTAATTGAAAAAAGTTGTTGTGGTTGGTATATTCGATACTCAAGCTAAGTTCAGGCAGGAGTAGCTCGTCCGTCCCACTCCTAAACTAGTCTGATTAGTTGGTGGCCAGACCCTTAGGTTAAGATACCGAGACTCATCTAAATTTTTGGACCATAATTTATTGATCTTGCTTGATCTCACCAGTTGAGTTATTGAGCTTAATATCGACTCTCAAGTAGTTGTCCAAAACCAGAAAGACTTCTTTGATGTTGGATGTACTCGTTGAAGCTTCGTGCAAATGGTTAGAAGATTGCATGAAATAGATTGTGAGGTGTCATTCAATTCAATTCATGAATTCAATTCATGTGCAAATGTTTTAGCTAATATGAAATGTGCGCATGATATTCTTCTTCGACTTATTATGCGAATTGTTTTGCATAAAGTCAGTTTGTGTTTTTTTAGCAGATCAAACTAGAGTTGTTATTACTTCACATTAAATTAGTTAGTATTTTCTTTTTCGGCTTTCTCTTCTCTTTATCCATAAAAGAAGCTGCAATTTTGCAAACGGTTTAAATTATTGAGAATTATATAACAAATAAAATAAATAGATGTGTAACATACATGAATAATTGTCTAGAGGCCTCAATGATCAATTGTACAAAATCAATCTCACTCAAAGAAAATGTCAGGTTAAAAAGAAACAATGAAAATGGGATGCATATTATATTCCTTTTAAGCCATTCTATCAACACAAGGATTTTGTTTCCATTTACATGTCTAGGGAATCTTGGTCATCACCCCCTCGGTTGGATCCTCCTTGATCAGTTCCAAATGTCCGTTTGCTCATGTTGGTTCGCTGCACTAACCGAACTAGTGCTTGAACCACTTCTGACATAGGTGGTCGGAATTCAGGTTCCGACTGCCACAAAAAATTATAAATTAGAACAATATAATAATGCATCAATATCAATCATTCAAATAGATCAAAGTTCCATGTAGTTGAGATATCTTGCATTCACACTATCATGTGATCTCAGTCGTCTGATCTTTGATCAGTTCGTATTTTGATTTGTAACTTTACAAATCGTATCAAAAACACCAAGTCAAAATGTAAACATTGTATCAAGATCAGATGGTCTAGATCTGCAACAGTGTTGTACGTGATCATTTCCACTATGCAAAAATACAACAAAAATTTGAGACATTACCTGAACACAAAGAGCAATGACATCGGCAAATCGAGAAAGAGACTTGACAGGGTACATTCCTTCAAGTGCAGGATCAACCATTTTAGCCAATGCATCAATATCATGGAGTTGTGGTGTTGCCCATCGAACCAACGACTGTTCAAACCTCGACCTTGAGCTGTAGAGGGAATGTTTCAACCATCAGAAATTGAAAAGTTACAATATTATATCAATGCATGCATTCAAAAGCAGTAATAACTATAAGTTTCCCCACGCATTCACTTGTTGCAATATTCTACATACCATTATCTATCATGTAAAAAACTGTACTCAATCTCGTAACAAATGAACAAGAGGCCTATAAAGTAGTAACATTATATAGGGGGAAATTGAAAAGAATTGTTGAACCTACAAGGTTTATGACCCTAAATCTGTATCTACTTGCCATATGTAATGGAATTGTTTTACTTTATAAATTAAACGGTGTAAATGTTTGGAAGCATGTGAGTGTATAAGCTGTAACTTTGAAGCCTAAAGGTATGCCAATGTTTCACCTATCAAATGGTTTCCGTCCACTTAGAAGCTCCAACATGACAACTCCAAAGCTATAGACATCACTCTTAAGAGTATACTGACCAGTCAATCCGACCTCGGGAGCGTCATATCCAGATCCAGAATTATTGTTCAATACCTGAACATGAGCACAAGTTAGAACTTCTGATATCTTAATATCTGTATTAAATGTCACTAGGCAAAAGGAGAAATTGCATACAAGTAAGAGCACTATTAAACAAAATGCATCAAACAAAAATATACATGCATGGGGTGCATCAAACAAAATGCAGACACCACCCTGTAACAAGAGCCCCAAATCCCGTGGTGAAGAAAATTTCTAAAATTTCAAAAACTGCAGGGCTATATTTTTAGATTTAAAAATAGTTGGACTAAAATCATGAATCAGTTAAAATAGGGGGAATAATAAAATCACCTGATTTGCATTTGGAATATAGCTGGCCAATCCACTGTCAGAAAGATGAGGATTTAGATCAGCATCAAGCAATATGTTGGCTGCCTTTATATTCTTATGAACAACTGATGGTGAACAGACTTCATGTAAGTACCTAAGAGACAAGTAAATAGAGTTACATTATTAATTTTAATTATCAGAGAAAAAAAATTACATCAATGCATGCATGATGCACAACCCTTGTTTTCTTGAATTAAATTATCGGTTTGAACTTCTATTGTATTTAAAAATTCTTAGTTTCTTCCATAAAAGTGGCAATTTCAAAATAAGTGTAACTAGGTTAAACATAAACCTCGCTTAAAATTGCAATATCAAGATCTTCATTCAATTAACACTAGCAAACAACTTACTCTAAAGCGCGTGCAATTCCTAAAGCAACCTTGACACGTGAATTCCATATCAATGGTTTAATGTAGTCATCAGGGAGGTGAAGAAAGTCATGCAGTGATCCATTTTTGTGATACTCATAGACTAAGAGGTGCTGTCCATGCTCTGAACAATACCCTATTAACTCTGTCACATTCGGATGATGCAAACGGGAGAGGTTCGAAACTATTTCCATAAAATCATCCGACAAGTTATTGGGAAGGACAGATGAATCTATCTTCTTCACAGCAAGAACCTACAATATTTTCAGTAATGAAGTAAATAAAAACCATTAATACACAGCACAGATGCATATGTTCAAGGCATTGTCCACTATTAGAAAGTTCTTGTATGAGTTGTAATTAGCTTTTGCATCTAAACTTCTTTAGAAGCTCTTTTATTTAACTTCTCCATACTGTTTACAAGCTAATGAGGACTTTTTCATAAGTTTAGAATCATAAATGTGTTAATTGAGAAATTCTCATAAGCTAAAAGCTAATCCAAACTGAACCATAGATGATTTGCAGAAAAATTGACAAGGAATACCTGTCCATCATCAAATTGAGCACGGTATACACGTCCAAAAGACCCCTCACCAAGAAGATGATCCACACTGAAGCTTCCAGTAGCAATCTGTAGGTCAGCTATTGAATATGATTTCAAATTTGCAGGAGGTGCTACAGTCTTCTTGACTACGACGGGCTTCTTCAGAAGCTCATCTTCATCAAATGATTTATTACGATCAAACGGAGGGGGTTTAAGACTTATTGCGGCTGCTGAAGTATCAAATGTCTTCAAGTCAATTACAGAAGAAGTTTGCGTTGAATTCCTTCCTACATTATTTCAGATACTAATATGTCAATTTGACTAATAACATTGTGAAATTCTATGAAATCACATATACAATTGACCTAAAACAATTCTCGTAAAAGATTGAAAAAAGATTTCTCTGCAGTATGCAGGATTCTGACCATGCACTTCATTTGAAGTAAGAGGAGCCAATGGTTGGTTGTCTAGCTTTTCCACATCTCCAAACGACTTCTTCTTGGATCTTTTCTTCACCAGAAAGAATGCTACTATTGCACCAACAACCAAAATTGAAATCACTATTCCAGCTATGGCACCACCTCCTATACCAGATTTTTTGCTTCCATCACTTGAGCCAGAATCTGACGAGGGGCTATGTCCACCAGACTTGTGATTACCTTTGTTTTTTGTTACTGGAGGTGTACCAGGAGGAGGTGGGGGTGCAGGTCCCGAGCTCCATGAATTACCATTCTTTCTGTCATTAAATTTGATTATTTTGAAGTTTATAGAATGGTATGATGAAAAAAACATATTCTTAAAGAAACTGTTGATAACGGAAATGCTTACTGTAGGTTTATGTTTTTCAACTGTTCTGGTATCCAGCCTGTAAAATGATTGTTCTCTATATTCCTGCGAAAACATTTAAGAAATTTAATACAACTGACATAAGGTAATTATATGGCCATATAGGAAAGGATATTGCATAGCTGTTTTATTGAACAACCAAACAAGACGCACAAATTATCAAGAGGCAGATCAGCAAGGATATCAATGGTTCCTGTAAATTGGTTGTTTTGTAGATTCCTACACACACGTAAACGAGTCAACTTAGAATGCAATCAATACCACATAACTATTGATCGGAAAAAAAAAATGAGATTGGACATTTACATGGTGGATATGCTTGAAAGTGAGTTCATAGTCTGAGGAAGATCTCCGGTCAAAGAATTGAAAGAAACATCACTGAAACAAGTAATAGATATTATAGTCACATGGTCTTGACTTATCAAGAAACCAAATTCTAGCATAGTTTACAGTGAACACCAAACAAACATAGCCCTCATTATCACTTGTTAAGAACTCAGATTGTTTAGATTGGCAAAACCATACGCCATGCAATACAGTTCCATAGCCAAAGTGTATGAAGCATTTTAGCATAAACATAACGAGAATGTCTTAAATAATGTGGGGGCAAATTCAATATTGTGAAATTAATAAATTCAAAATGGTGAATATTTTGTGGCAGTAAAGCATAAAATCGAGAGGTAACGTTGGTGCAACTGGTAAAGTTGTTGTCATGTGACTGTAAGGTCACGGGTTCGAGTCCTGGAAACAGCGTCTTGTGTAAAAACAGGGTAAGGTTGCGTACAATACACCAAATGGTGGGACCCCTTCCCGGACCCTACGTATGCGGGAGCTTCAATGCACCGGGTTGCCCTTTTTTTAAAGCATAAAATCATACTGAACACAAAGGGCCTTTTTGGATTGGTAAATTTGAAATTATCTACTGACATGAGTACTTGTAAGCTTTCGGGAGAGTTTATGACTTATTTCCATAAGCTCTCTAGGATAGCTTATGAAAACACTCATGGTATAAGCACATATATGAAAACAATTTGACTTTACTTTTATTTTGTTATAGAAATAGCTTATACAGAAGAACTTATATGACAAGCACTCGTGGTATAAGCACTTAATTAAGTTGTTTATCCAAACAGGGAAAAACTTGATAGACATCTATACTACTTTTACATGGTTGAAGTGTTAGGAGGAAATCTCACAATGTCGAAAGGGAAGTAAGCTTCTGAAAGTTCATATTCAGTCCTTGTTGGAGCTGATTGTGACCAAGATTCCTACATTATCAAGAATGATTTTAAAAACAAATCCAGATAACTGTGAACGGTTTATACAATGAGAAGTAGAAGTCAAGAAGATAATTACACACAGGCTTATAAGAGAAGGAATATCAGAAAAAGAATAAGGTATCCCCCCATTGAAATTATTATTAGCCAGATTTCTGCAATAAAGTAATAAGAATGTTAGAATTACAATACCAGAACAAAAATAACAACCAAAGTAACTATATATGATATATAAACATACAAGCGCTGCAAAGTTTGAGGAAACGAGTATGGTATAGTGCCACCGAGATTGTTGTTACTCAAATCTCTGCAAAAGTTGCAAGATGTTAGTAATCGTTATGAAACATAGAAAACTATGATCAATGACACCATTAACTTACAGGTTGGTCAGAGCTGAGAAGGATTGTAGCTGGTAATACAAAGATCCGGTTAGTTGACGACCAGGTAACTTACTGACCAAGCAAATCAAAAAAAATCATCAGATATCAGAAACAAAATCAAGTCATATAAAGTGACAGAGAGTGAATTTACATTTCTGTGATTCGGTTGCCTGAGCAAGTAATGCCTGTCCAAGACTGTCCACAAGGATCATTATTACCATTGGTAGGCCAATTTAGCTGGGGCGGTGAGTTCATACTCTGAAACAGAGCCATTAAAGTAGAGGCTGCATTGAACATTCACAAAAAGATAGTAAGCAAACAACACATATGTATCCTAATACGTTAGTAGCTGTCTATCTGCACGACCATCCATTTTATGTTATTTTAAGATAGATACATTACACTCTAACTGTTTGAAACCATTATGAAGGCATTCACAAGCATATTACTTCAAACTGTTAGGGAACTAATTGACTATTGATATTCTCAGTCTGGTTTGAAAATCGGAAGACCTAGATAGAGTCCATCATACAAGTGTGGGGGTGTTTCAATCACATTGCGGTAATAATTCTAACCGTGTACCGAAAATATTGCAGGTAAAAATGCTCTATTTGAAGGCCACAACAAAGTTGACTACAATTCTGGAATTAAGCACAAATGTAGCTTTCAGCTGAGTCATTATACAAAATAATGCAGACATGCTATGAATAATGGCGCCAGAGTTAAGAGGACAAACTTTTCGAAAATCACTTACAGGAAAAGAAAATTTGAAACGATCTTGCAATGACCAAGTCTTTTAATTAACTATTTTCTGCATGAGTTAAAATCAGCCTATATACCTCAACATTTTTAGAAGCTCCCTCATTTAGCATTACCCTTTTTTTAAAGGCACTTAAAAACTTATGAAGACTTTTTCATTTGAGAAGCTGTCATAAGCTAGAAACTATTGTCCAACCTGGACCAAAAGGTTGTTACAATTCATCAAGTTCAATTTTTGTTGCTATGCTACAACTTCTCATAAAATTTCTAACTTTTTTCCTTTAATGTATTAGCCATCATAATACACGAAGGATGAATTAGAACATCAGACAGAAAACACAAAAATATTGAACAAAAGTCAATATCACTCTGAGAAGAAAATCTGGCAAAATGGATTTATTGCAATTAAATGTGTCAAAGTAAAGATACACATACATTCAAAATCCACAGAAATTAACAAGTAAGAAATGCAGTAGTTCATCAACCTACTATCAGAACACAGAACACGTAGCTCAAACACAACTGAAAACTAACTATAAACAAATAAAGTTTCATGTATCAAAATCATTAACAAATAAAACACAGTTAACCTCATCAATCAAAATAAAAAGTAACAGTAGGATTAATAAAACTTTCCCCTCAACAGATCAGTTCAAATTCAAAAAACTTCACATTAATCCAACAAGACAAAAACCAATAAAAACAAAACAAACAAAAAAAAACTTTTACAAATCAAACTAATCTCCTGGCAGAACTTTCCGCACAACCTGATAATTAAATAGTTAAAACCAAAAGAAACAACACAAACAAAGATGAAACAAAACAAGAACAAGACAAGACAAAAAAAAAAAAGAACTGGTCTTTAACAACTAACACTATCAAATCACACAATGCAAAAAAGTGCAAGTAGTGATAACAAGATAAGACACTTCGAGAGTAAGATCAATCAAAGAGAGAAGAAACTTACCATCATTTGGATCTGTGTCGCCATTGATAACAAAAGTACAGCTACTACTGATGATGAACATGAGCATCAGCATCAACCATGGATCCACCGACATCTTTTTCTCACTGAAACAATATTTTCAGCAAAAAAACCTTCCAACCCAGAAAGCAGAATCAATATTCAATGAACCCCTTTTTGTCAAAATTTGATTTTTAAGAATATTTTATAAATGGGTTTATTCATTCCATTTGTTTATATATATGTTGCCTCCATAAGAGTAAAGCTGGCAAGCACGATTTAGCTACAAGAATCCAACGACACGTATGTTGTTTTTTTCTTTTTTCTTTTTCTAACCTTATCTCACTGTCTAAATCTAAATTCTGTGTGAATTAACGTTGTTGTCATGTTCTTTCCATGTTAATTTTTTTTTTGTTTGCAAAATTTGAATTTATGTATTTTTTTTTGTTATATTTGAATTTATGTTTGGTTTAGGTTTCTTTTTCCTTTTTCTGTAAAAAAATAAAATAAAATAAGCTGAGTTGGGTATCAACGACGTTACTAGGTTAGAGAAGGTTTCAAGACTCGTACAATACTAATAAAAGTATTTATATATATGTTACTCATGAATTAGATCACGAAGCACTTATCGATTTTAAGCTCAATCACTATCAAATAAATTACTTATACGGAATTTGGTTGGATTCCTTCAACCACTATAGAAATCAAATTTTCTAATGAATTATATGTGCCAATTTAGGTAGCTTTCAAAACTAAAATGGTAATAATATATTTATGTTTATTTGATTATTAATTATTATCTGTTATATGATATTTTAATGATTTTCTTTTACAAATATTTTAATGATTGTTGGAAAGTAAAAGTATTGATTAATTAATAATTAATGTCCTGGTTTGTTTTATGGGCAAAATTTATGCTCTCTATTAAAAAAATAGAGTAAAGTGTATTTATTTTCTTTGTAATATGTTTAATTTCACAACTTTTCAACATGTAATATTAAAATATGTATTTTTATTTTTTTCATGCAAAATATATTAGATAAAATTATATTCTCATCCTCTGAAATATGATTGATTTACACTTTTCTCATCTTCATCGTTTATGTTAAAATATATATTTTCTTCCTTTCTAAACTAGACGAGGATTTTGTTAAAAAATAAAAACTTAATGTTAAAATAATCAGTGTTGCCAACCTTTCTCTTAGTTATAAACATTTTTTGTGAAGATCATACATATATGGAATTATAGGCAACTTTTCACCATTTATTTATTTAGAAAAACACTTTGATTTGCCTAAAAAAAAGAAAAAAAAATTGGTTTCAAAAAAGGAAAAGATTTTAATAGGTATATTAAATGTCGATCGGGTTAGGTTGTCCCTTCGGGGACATCCGATAAAATTGGAACAATACATAGAAGATTAGCATGGCTCTTGCGCAGGGATGACATGCACAAATCGAGAAATGATCGGGTTAGGTTGATATACATACCTCTCCTCCAATCGTATGAATGAAAACATGATAATCTATTCGTTTTTGCACTATATAGGTCTTTTTTTTTTAATTTGTCGACGAAGTTGTGAATACTGCCTTAAATTCACATACACAAGTGCGAGTCTATAACTACTTAATCATTTTTCATGATATTAATTATTACACAAACAAATTTATTTTGAAAAATGTATATAATATAATTTAATGGCATGTGTAAGATTCATTCGTACCATCAATTTAAACAAATAAGTTTATTTTCAATCAAAAGAAATAAAAACGTATAAGTTTCACTGACATTTTGGTCAAAATAAAAGTTTCTTTGACATTATTATTAGGTAGTATGGTGATTGGTGAGGTATATTTTTCATTCCATTTTAAATTAATTGTTAGCTGAGAAACAACACCGTTAGTCAATAGTTTGTATTAATAAAGTTCATAAAATATTATTTGTCAGGTATTACTTTTTTGATAGATTTTTTTGTGATTAAAATTCGTATATTGTGCTTTTTATTCTTATTATTTTGTTATTAATATTCACATGTATTATTTCAAAAATGTTTTTTTCTTACAAGATTATCTCGTTTGTTAATAAGCAAAGAACATAACATTTGTTGATTTTTGTATATAGAAAGAACATAGATTGATTTTTTAGACAAAAGAAACTACTAAAAGAAATCAATCCATATCTTCATCAACACAATGGCCAATGGGACATTTATAGCAAAAACTGAAAAACAAAGCAAAGCAATGTTAATTTCATTCTGTGAGCAAAAAGCAATGTTAATTTCTTACTTCAGCGTGATACTTAATTAAGGTTTTATTATAGTAGAAAGAAACCTTTTAACCAACAATATCACTTTTATTAAACAAGGCATTTGTTCCTTTTCTTGCAATACAATGATGAGTTGATAATTAATTTGAGTATTGGAATGAATGAATGATTATGATGGAGCATGATGTATATACAATATAGTAATATACTTGATATATATGGTGGTGATGAGTAATGACATATGAAGGAGGTGTAAGGTTTTAATATATAGTTGAAATCAAAAGGTCAGCATTGCGCGTAATGAGCTGGGTCCATTTCATCCAATCAACATCAACATCACGGGTTTGTGATTAGGAGATTAGTTTCAATTTCATAAAGATCGATTCTTTCAACAAAAAACTAAAGTCTTACGGGGAATTTTTGGAGGGTTTTAGAGTGGATGAATGACTTTTAACAACAACATGATAAAAGATTATATAATATCTCAATCACATTTAAAATGATTTCAAACAACATTTTACGGTATCCGTGATATAAAAGAGAAAAGTAAGTATTTCTCTACTTTTTCAAAACCCTTCATATATAAATATTTTAAGAATGTGTTTGAATGAAGGAATGTAATGCTTACGGAATGTAATGCTTACGGTGATGCTATATCTCGCGACTTGTATCTTCACGAATATATCACAAACCTGATTTTAACACACAATATACTACTTCTCTATGCTTACTTTTTATTTTATTGAAATAAAAAAGTAATGTAACG
>Ga0315914_1005435_pt1 | contig 18525 bp, 7 predicted proteins | sample MpolenodulesMG_FD_203920 | JGI IMG/M metagenome (GOLD analysis project Ga0315914, IMG submission 203920) | Medicago polymorpha root nodule microbial communities from Los Angeles, California, United States - elongated nodules | ecosystem: Host-associated > Plants > Roots > Nodule | place: USA...
TAAATTGAGCGTAGAAAAGAAATAGCACAAAAAAAAAAAGATTGAATATGATACCTGCAAAATTGAATATAGTACTGATGATGGTAGAGAGATAATAGATAGCAGTCATATGGTTGTGTAAACAATTGGAAATGACACGCCTGTATAAGAAAGAAGTAGCAGTGCCCTTGAGAATTAAAAGAGTATTAAATATAACTTTTATTAATTTTAATTAGTTGACATATTTTACATTTTAATTAAGGTAAACTATGTGAGATTCATTTATTTATTGTCTATTTATTGTTCCTTAGTTAGCATTGCCCAAAATGTTAATACAAAATTTCTATTTTAAACTTCTTAATATGTACAAATTTGCACATGATAGAAAAACTCATAGACCAATGATGTTGGTCTTTCGGTTGGTAGCTACAACAACCATATAATAACATTAAATTGGTCTCTAGAAATGTATTTTTATTTTTATTTTGATAGGAAAGTTTTAGGATGGTTGTTTAAGTACAACTCAATAATTAGTTGCATGCACAATAATATATAAGGGATAATAGTCATGGTAGTTTTTGAATATATGTAACAAGTAGTCACAGTAGTTTTTAAATTTGATGGAATTCATTTACTAATTGTTTTGTTTGTTCAACATATATATATTACGTTTGATTGTGAGATGAAAGAAAGAGTGTAAGCAAGAATAAAAATGTAAGAAATATAGAGAGTTTCTTTTATTGTTTTGTTTGGCTGAAGAGAAAGCCAAGAGTTGTTATAATTTTTTAAATAACTAGAGTGCCCTGTACATAGAAAACTAACAAACAAATTTATACTATTTAATTTTATTATTTCATATGAATATATTATAGTTTTGTTCAAAAAATGAAATATATTTTAGTTTCTTTTATCGTAGTTGAATTAAGAAATTAAATTAAATAATTTAATTATTTTTTAATACATTTATTAATTCAATCTCTTCATATAAATGAAGTGTCTGAGGTTCGAACCCCAACCCTGCATATATTATTCGATGTACCTAACAACTGAGCTAAGCTCATGGGAAGATAAATAAATAAATAAAAAGTCTTTTAAAATGTGTATAAGCTTCTTGACAAAAGAAAAATGTGCATAAGCTTTTCTTTCTTATACAGCTGCATTTCTCGTAGGCCGTAGCGACATTCACAAATTCACGATCGAAGCCTAATTACAAAAATCATGTCTTTTTAATATACAAACAAAAAATCATGTCATGAAAAGCAACTCAATGATTTTAATTTTTTGTTGTTGTTGTAAGAAGATTCAATGTGGGTCACTTGTTGATGATAACTAAATTATTTTAGAATAATAAATCACATCATCACAGTTTCCTGAATGCACCCACCACAACACAACCATGACTTAGCATTCATCAATTTTACATAATAAAAAACAAAAGCTTAATTTGTTGTTTTATTGCACAAAGCCACTAACCAAGACTTTGAAAAATGGTATATTTGGAAAGGACATATAATATATATCAATACAATGGGGATTATTAAGTGAAATATTTTTTATTAGTTATAACATATTTGAGATCAGTACGTAGGAGTAACTACCAAAATATAAAAAAAGGATGCAAGGAAAAAATTACCATTATATATTTAAATCATTTTTTCTATTTGACCTTTTTACTTCATTTATTCACAACTTTTAGTTCTTTGTGAATTTTATTTTGCATACATGATACATCATAAAGACTAAAGAGTATTATAGATTGTAAAACAACAATGATTCTTCTTACCAAATGACAAAAGCAACTAGTTGCATAACAAAATCAAATACCACTAAAAATATTAGAAAACAATGCTGAAAAATAGAAACTAAACTAAAAACAACAAGCCATTTCTTAAGGACAAACCAATAGTAAAGAAAAACTAAATAAAATAAAAATTAAACTAATAACAATGCTTCATCCATGCTTATGATACAAGTATAGATCCTGCCTTGACAAACAAGATTTGATGAATACCCTATCATCATTTATTCGATCTAGAGGTGATATTGTTCTTAACATTGCATCGAGTGGAATTGATTCCTAATTGTTGCCAGGTAGAGTGACAACACAATCAAGATTTAAGAACCCAATAGCCACAACAAGTTCGAGGAATCAAAGTGTAATATCAAGCAAGGCATTCCCCATGCAAAATTATCGTCAACAACAAATTAATCATTTGGGATAAGGCTCCAATGATGAACAAGTTGTGTTTTGAACCCTTAGATAAATTTATTTCATTTTAAGAATCATAAAACCCTCATATACCATTTAGAGGAAAAGTCGTGGTTATGGGATGGTGACTTTAGGAATTATGGAGGAAAAGTCGTGGTTATGGGATGGTGATTTTAGGATAATTCCTAGGGTATCCAAATATGATGTAACGAATGCTACGATAAACTAATTGTACCTATGGGATTTCTGTAAAGTTCTTCCTAATGCCAAGTCTCGAGCCGACAACCACAAGGATGAAGAGGAATCTCACAACCAGGCGATCTATCGGTAATCTGGCTTCGGTAAAGTTCTTCGTTTAACAAAGAACATGAAATTATTTTGGACATCAACAAAGAACATTAGACTTGGAAGTGAATCATCATGCAGCTCAACAAAAGTTTTCCTAGCAAGGTACAACAATGTAAATAATTTCACTGCAATTTATATGTGGGTTTACATGTAATTCCTTTTGAATCGAAGACTGGCCTCTGGATACAAATTGCAACAGTCTAGTCAAACATCATCTCAGAAGGTGCATAAACAATATGAAGCAAGTGACATAGTCCCCATCATTTATATCTGGGTTTACATGTAATTCCTTTTGAAGCACAAAAAGATCTCTGCCACTAAATGCCTTGTTCAAGATCGGCAAACAATTGCAACCACTGATGGATTCGTCGCATGGTAATCCCTTCTTGACCACAGTCAGGAAAACTGTTTGGACGGATAGTACTTGTCGGCCATCATGCATCCTTCCATCATGGATTCTTTAAATCATCCCCCCTGCCCATCAATCATAATTTTCTACAATTTCTTTAAATCATGCCCCTTGATTCACATGTGATGTATGACAGCATGTTGAAACCATGTTGTGTAGTTGTGTGTCTGTAAATATAAATATATAAAAGAAGCATACTGTATAGTAAAGGCATTCATCTTACGTTGGAGACGAAATATAATAAGCTCAAGCTGTCAGGGTAATGCTTTATCTTAACATTACATGTTTTTGCTTACCACTGGTTCCAAATATTATGTACAACATCTCATAAACAAAAAAACTAACTTTGAATGAATATCTTATACGGCTTCTTTCTATATGCATGAAGCTCTACATACTTCACGGCAAAGCAGGAAAACTTCCATGAAAAAAAATTAATTTAAGAGCATCACCAAAGTTTAGTGCCACAATATACTTAAGCAAACTCCTTCTCTGGTGATCTTAACAATCAGGATCTTGTTTTCTTTACAGCATAATCAATCGTTGAGATTAGTAAATCTCATGAATTTACAACCTGACCAACAATTACAGTGATATCATCAAGCTTTCCACCTGTTTACAATATAAAAAGTAAAGTCAGCAACATATAGATCAAAAATAAAAGTTGTTTTAGAATTTGCCATGCCACACCTGTCAACTTCATTCCAAGAACTTTCTTCCACCATGGAGCTTCAAAACCCTGTAAAATTGTTGACAATGCATCAAAAAAGAAAAAGATAGTTAATAAAATTGTTTTGCCTTTTTATTTGTCCATCTATTTTACGCAAACTAATTTTCTAGAACGTGTTTCAACTTTTTTGGTGTTTCTTGCAGACAATACCTTTTTAGTTATTAGTACAACTGTCAACTTGTTCAATGACTGCAACTCTTTTAAAACTAAGAATGTTTTCCTATTAAGGAGCCATTTTCCCAAACTGGCATTCATAAAATAATGCATTATTTCAAATAATCTCTTTGTTTTTGTAAAGCAAATGAAATTTAGTTACAAACTTATTTCTTTACCTTGGCCCTTGCCTCCAATGAATACGGAGAATCAAAATTCGAATCCATTGCATGACTGTTTGCCAAGTTAGCTAATGCCTTTGCTAGCAACAAAATGAATTGTAAATCAGTGAAATTCCTACAGTTGATCGCACTTCCTCAAACTGATCAATAAAGAAGAAGGACAATACCAGCCTCAGAAACATCTTTGTTTGCAACCATTAGAGCAATTTCATGGTCAAAAACATTATCAAAAAGCCCATCAGATCCCATGACAATTGTGTCTCCTTCCATCAACTCCACATTACTTACCTGTTATCCTGTCAAGGTTAGTAAAAGAAAATATAACAGAACTACATTCATATCAGGTGTGAAATGAGACTATATCCCCTTAGGGAAGTTGTGTAATATGTTGACACTCAATATGATAACACATAACTTGGCCTTCACCCAAGCCAAGAAACTAAGTTATTTTAACAGAAATACAAGAAAGAGTTTAGGGGGAACTAATGTACAACAATAACTATGGAAAATAATAACAAAGGAACTGGACCCCTTAACCCAAAGCCAATATTTTGGTTGACACGTGAGCCTAAAAATTCTATGCAGCATTGAAACTTCAGATTGAGCTATGTCTGGTGTCCGCAACCAACATGAAAATGACACAGGTAGTTACATTCAATCACTTCTATTTTATGAAATTATTACATGTGTTTATGTGTCAACGTCGCTTTTGGTATTTGCGTCTGTATTTTCATAGCAAAAAACATTATACAAATACTCCCTCCGTCTCAGACAAGTGTAGCATTTGCCATTTGGGTTGTGCACAGTTCTTAAGAAAATGATTAGTTGTGGAGATATTAATGGTGAAATTAATATCATTTACTAAAACACACTTATTTTGAGACAGAAAAAAATGCAATAGTGACACTTATTATGAGACGGAGGGAGTATTGTTGTGTAGCATCGGATTATTCTAGGAGTATTAATATTAGTTATTTAGTTGTCTGTCTCAATCTGAGGAAGAAAGTTTAGGTGGTTGCTCTATGTGCTTATTTCCCGCTTTCTCTTCATTGGTTATTTCACATACACAAATTTATATATGAGGCTGGTTTAGAAATCTTGCTTATTTTGAAAAGTGAAGTGAAGACAGATAGAGGAGTAGGAATAGGAAATTAAGTTAATGATATGAGAGTAGTTACAATTGCTAAATGTTACCATTGCATCAAGGTATGTTTGGCCAACCCTCTCAGAGCTCAGTTGGTATGGGCAGTCAAAGTAATGTTCTTGTGGAGAAGTGGAAAAGATTATTTGACCTGAAAAGGGAACACCGGGAAATTCAAGTTCTCAACATTCAAAGTGTTTTCGATAAGAAAAAAAATATATAGGGAAGATTAAATAACTCCTTTTATAACATGAGATATTACCATTACGGATAACTCGTAATCCACAATCACCAACATTGGCAATCTTCAGATTCCCATTCTTTTCAAGCATAGCAATGATGCTTCACGTAATCACAGACAATAAATTGTTGAGACATATATATTGTGGTAGAATAGTTTAAAAATTAAAATGCATACCAATGTTTGATCTTTTTACTCCAAATTGGCAACCTAAATAAAAGACTAAAAGAGGATAAACTTACACAGTTGCTGAGCCTGTAGAGAATGTAGCAGCATGTGCTTTCCTTATAAGAATTTGAGGATCATTATTCACCTACAAAATCCACCAATATTCAACGAATCAACATGTTTGTTACTTTGTTACCAAACAACATACATATAACCATTCTTATTGAATTACAGCTAAAATATTGAAAGATTAAAAAAACATCGTTCTAAATTTCAAAAGAATGAAAGTAAAATTCTAGCAAATATTAATGTTATTTTCGGAATAATCATAATCAGTATCTGCGTTTAGGTTACGGTACCTCCTCATCTTGTACAAAATTATAAGCATTAGCCATCAATTCACGTGGGAATAATGAAGGATCTACATCCTCTTCAGCCCAACTGTGAAGCATGACACAAAAACATGTTGAGACAAATTATCACAAGACATGATCTCAATATGATACATAACAACACCATCTAAATTTATAACTGAATAACAAAGTCAAAGTTTATTCTGGGTGTCATTTTGCGTTTGTTTAATGATAGTAATGCCTTGTTTGGATAAACAATTTAATTGAACACTTTTTATCATATAAGCTAATAATATTTATTTATCATATAAAAGCTTAGACCCTCTGGTCACTATTATAAGCAAAAAACTACTTTTAGATTGATCGACTAAATGATGTATCTGGTCTATAATATTATAGACAAGATACATCAGTTGTTCAATGAATCTAAAAAGTAGTTTTTTGCCTATAATACTGACCGAAGGGTGTATATATAACCTATTTCTATTCTACAACAAAATATAAAACAAAGTCAGACTGTTTTCAATTTTTCATATAAGCTGTTTTCATAAGCTATCTTAGAGAGTCTAAAGAAATAAGCTCAAAACCGTTTATAGACTTGTTATAAGCTGTTTTGGTAAGTACTTCTACTAGGAAAAAACCAGATAGTGAATTAGTGAGTAACTAGCTTACCCAGAGACACCATCAGCAACAGCAATAACTCCACCATTATAGTTACTCACAAAGAAAGCATCTTCCCCACCTTTCTCAACCTTCACAAACACCACAACTTTAGGAAGTAACAAATACACACAAAAAAAAAACATGTAACTTATGTTAACTATAGAATTACTACTACCTTTTTTGGATGTGGAATAAGGCAAGTCCCAACAGAAAATGAAACCTCTGATGACCTATAAAGTAAAACCAAAACCCAATTTTAATATAAACCTAAAAAAGTATTAACTATTAAGCATTAATAGTAAAACAAAAAATGAAGAGATTACTAACCTAATTACAGGGTTAAGTTCTGAAGAATGAGAAGAAGAGAAAACTACTCTTTTCCTTCTCTTAGCATTTTCATCAATAGAAGATATGTAATGAATGAGTGGCTGAGATTGACAATGAGAATTTGACACCATTACAGCTCTTAATATTGAAATAGCCATTCCTTACCACTTCACCTTCAACTCCCTCTATCCTTCACATTCACACACTGCCATGAAAATCAAAATTTATCATGATTATTCATATATTAAACATAATATATAAATATTTAAATTCATTAATTAAACAACAAGCACCAGTGGTCTAGTGGTAGAATAGTACCCTGCCACGGTACAGACCCGGGTTCGATTCCCGGCTGGTGCATAAGTTTTTGTTTTTTGTTTTTTGTTTTTTTGTATTTATTTATAATATTAATTATTTTTTAATTAAAAAAAGTAGTATTTATTTCTTCGTGATTCTTGCACTCTTCTTCACTTTCATATTTCAAATTGCAATAATGAACAGTGCCACCATTGATTCAATCGAAGGTATTATTTTTTCTTTTATTTTTATTTTTCTAAGAAAAAAAAAATCAATTGCTTCATGAATTGATTTTATTTTTGTTCTTTATTGGTAGAAAACGGAAACGGAAGCGATTCAGACGTGAATTCCGATGATGCTACGGAATACTACCAACCAATATCCGCCGTCGACGACGACGGAAGCTCAGACGGAGAAAACGCGAATGATTTCCATCAAATTCCGAATGGTTACACTGCGCACGGTGGAGCGGAGAACGGGATCTCGACGCTGGATCTGAACGACGACGGGATGAAAAGCAGCGACGAGGAGGAAGAGGAAGAAGAAAGGAGCGGAGAGGAAGTTGAAAATGAGATTCAGAGAGCGTTGAGGGAAGAGGAGAGAAGAAGGATTGCGCCGTTGACGGCGGAGAATGCGACGAGGGTGATGGAAGCGATGCGGGGGATTTCGTTTGTTGGAGAAGCTCCGAGATGGGTTTCGGATGTTCCAGAGGAGCGTTGGATTGATCAGATTCGTAGACGGAGACAATTGCCGAATGCTTGAAGGAAAAAATTTATATGCAGATTCATGATATTTTCTTATTATGAATTTCTCTTATTTTTACTCGTTATTTACTCGGAGCTCGTTTGGATTAGCTTATTTTAAAGCTTATATAGAACAGCTTATGCAAATAAATAAGTTTTTATGTATTATTTATAAGTTTTTAAGGTAGTTTATGAAAAACCCGTTTTTGAAGATACAATTTTCGTTAGTGAGAGTTTATAAATTAAAATAAAAGCTTATTTATTTACATAAGCTATTTTTCATAAACTCAAACCAAACGTGGTTCAAATGTGAAACGAGTATAAGCACTTACCATATATAAATGTATGCTATAAGCTATTTTCATGTTTTTCTTGAAAGTTCTCACAAATAATAATGTCACTAGATAAATTCAAGAGCAAGTTTTACATAGATAAACTCAAATAATTCAATTCAAACGAGTTTATAAATAATGTGGGAATACTTCAACAATTGTTTCATCTAAATTTTATTGGTACAAAGATTAGAGATGTTAACTGAGCAAAGCAGATAAGGTGTACAACATTCTATAAGATTACATAAAGAAACTCAAATGCTAAGCAACGATATCAAACACTGATCTAACTTTGTTCAAAGTAGTATTTATTGGTGGATTAATTTTTTAACTTCAAAACTGGCATTCAAATCTGACTGAAGCTGGTCTTTGCTCGCAGAAGCTCCACGTTCCGTCTGTTCTCTCTTCGATTTAGCTCGCACACATTTTCTCAAGGAAAAAAAATGCAATATTGTAGTTGCTTGTATTGGAAGCCATATAAGTAGAGCAAGGTCCTGCAGCTTTCTTAAGCACCTATGTTCTCAATATCAGTACCTTTGTCCATTCTTTTGACAATTCCAGCAATTACCTGAAGAGTCCAGAGAAAATAAAAGTTAGCCGAATTATAAAACTAGAGGTCTCCGTTGAGATTCAAGAACACGGATAGTATAGGCTGCGTAAACTTTCTACCTTTCCAGGTCCCAATTCATAGCTTTTCTTCAGCCCCTTGGATAGAAGAGTCTTTACTGTTGTTTCCCATTGAACAGGGGAAGTAACCTGCCAATTGCATTAGAAGTGCAATTATTTACCACTCATGTCTTTTGCGTTGGATAGAAACAAGTATCACCAGCATACCTGTCGTGCCAATATCTTCTTTATTGTGTCAGGATCTGTATGTGGCAGAGCATTTACATTGGAAATGACTGGTATTCTTGGGGTTCTAATGTCTGTTGATGCTAATGCTGCTTCCAATCTTGACACTGCAGGTTCCATAAAACTGGTATGGAAAGCGCCTGCAACAGCTAGGCGCACCTGTCACCGTGAGGAAAAGGCATTATTACTTGGCAAAAGGTGGTGTAAAAAAGAGAAGTTAAGGTGCAAATTTCATACAGTCATTCGAGCCTTGAAAGACTTTGCTTTGGCTTCCACTGCTTCTATTCCTTTTATGCCTCCAGAGACAGCATAGTTTCCCTACCAAAATATAATACAATCAATTTGAAAGATGTTATTTATCATGATTTTAGAAACAGAATTTTGCCTAAGGTTGTTAAAAGCCAGATCCACAAGAACCTTACTGGACATAGGTAATTGGCAATCTGAACCTTCTCAGCTTCAGGCACTTCCTGATTGGCTGCATCACACAACTGCTGGACCTTCTCTGAGTCCAGTCCTACCACACTAACCATGGCACCTCTAGTAGCATCAGCAGCATCCTGGATAAAGAACAATGGTTACTCACATGAATGCAAATTACTATCCAAAGAAGTTTGTGTAAATGTAACTGTGCAAGTCATACAAGAAAGTAGAAACTAAACCAACTACCACAGATTACCTGCATGGCTTCACCCCTTAGTTTCACCAATTTCAGTCCATCTTCAAAGCTTACAAATCGAATTAAATACATGGGTCAAGAGCATGTAAATCAAGACAAAAAAAGTGAAACTATAAGAAAAACAACTCAAAGGACATTTCTGTGAATCAATTTATGTGCAAAACCACACAGGGAAGATACTTCTTCGTTCACCATATGCTACAAGCTGAAAACAAACAGGCAACTTCTCATAGATGGTATACTAAAAACAATAAAACCATTTACTAGATTGTAATGACTGATGTGATTTAAAACTATAAACCTTAAATGACTCATACTGAAACCCCCGTGGTTGGGTCACTTACACATATCCATTTGGTTTTCCTAATTCCATTGTCATGGTAAAAGGCCACGTACGCGCCATAAGTACAAATTTCTCTCTTTTCAAATATTTCTTGAAACGTTGGGAAAAATATGAAAAACGGAGGCAATGAAAGGAGAAGCAATAGAAAATACATGGTAATTAATAATAGTTACTGTTGTCAACTCACCTGAAAGCCCCAGCAAATGCCAGAGCAGTATATTCTCCTAAGCTCAAACCACATGAAACATCAACAGAATCAATAATCTGATCACCTCCCTCACGTGCCCGAAGTAGCTCAACAGCAGCAAGACTTGTGACATACAGGGCAGGCTGAAAAACCAGAGAATTAGATGGTAAAATTACATTTATGCCTCTATGGCCTTTATAAACAACAAATTTCATGGAGAACAGAGTGATGTATGCATTCTAGTATTCAAAAGATCTCTATATACTATCATACAGATGTTTGCCTCTTTATTCTCTATATTTTTTTCAAATCTTGATTGCAGAGGAGGTCTAAGGTCTGGTGAGGAGGTAACGGAGTGCATAAGTGCAGACAATGTGGTCTAATTAGACTCCTATTTCGTTAATAATGCAAACAGAAAAAAGTTTTGAATAATTCAGAGAGATTTCGAGATAAATGCTCTCTCTCAGGGAACTTGAAACATCATTAAACCATGTAACCAGCCCTGTCTAATATTAAAAGGCTTGGCTGCTGTTGTTATAATATTTCCAATTGGGTGAAATATAAGAGCTAAAGGCACAAATCAATATTTGAATTTGACCCTGAAGTGATCCACAAGAAGTGATTTCCATTGATTCAACTTCTAATCGTTAAACTAATATTTTCTTGATCAGTTACTCTGATTACAAACCAACTCATATTACACTGTTATAGCATATTGATCTATAGTTTTAAATCAACTATACATGATTAACAAGCATGAACCAATGACTCTCAGATCTCAAATTTCTGGCGTACTACGTAAGCTATCATTTATGCACATAAAAATGATACTTGCTTTTGACTTTAATGTAACAGAAGTCGAAGGAATCTTTTGTAACTAAACATAGACTATCTTAAGTAAATAATTGGCACATAAATAAAAACTAGCATTATTCTTAGTTAAGTAAGAGCCAATAGTAGAAGTTTTTATTATTATTAAATACGGCAAATCATCAATATGAGTTCATAACATTATTCAACTACATTTTATATCATCCATCTAACACTGAGGATATGTTTGGATATTAGTGATGAGTGGAATGCCATAGAATTATCGTGCATTGTTTACATATTTTATGATAATCAGAATAATAACTTCCTTTCTGTTGTTTGACAGGATAACAACTTCCTTTCTGTTGTTTGCGAAGCGGACTTAATGCCATAGAAATCTCGTACATTGATTTCATCTTAATCTAATTATCTACATTGTTAACATTTTTTTAACTGCAAAATAGGCTCCGTCTAATTTCACGCTGTTCCATCATATCATATTATAAACGATCTAAACAATGTCCACCAAAAGTTGCTCCACTCATTTTCACTTCATTCACCCTTCCACCTCAATAAAACAATAGTCTAGCATATATCAAACAATAACCTTGATTCCTAATTTATACCAAACATAACAAAAGCCTTGAAACATACCTGACTAATAACCGTTGAATTCAGTTTTTCCTTCGGCCCATTAATGCATACATCAAGAAGATCAAACCTAAACACATAATACAAAACAAAACATCTTAAAAAATTAATCTTGATAAAAAATAGTTGTAATTGAAAGTAATAATTATTACTAAGTACCCCAAAATCTCATTTGCTTTCTTGTACAAAACTGCAGCAGAAGGAACACTCTGAGCTTCTTTTCCCATTCCAACAGCTTGTGCACCCTACAATAAAATCAAATCATTCCCAGTTCCAATTTGAATCAAAATTCATCCTTTTTCGCAATGCAATGCGGAAATTGTACCTGGCCAGGGAATAGAAACGCATTGGATACTTTATAATCAGCTATGGAAGCTTCATGGATGGAAGATTGAGACCCAGTGGAGATGGTGGCGAAAACCCTAGATTTAGGGAAAGTATGGTTTTTGAGAGTGTGGGTTCCATGTGGGAAGAAGATAGGGGAAAAAGAGGGGAGAGTGAGAGAAGAAGACATTGTAGAGATGGAAAAGGAAGAAGGGTTTTGGAGAATTCGAGAATGGTGAAAGAAATGTTGCATTCAGATGTTGTTGGATTTAGAGGTTTTGTTACAGTGATGACGGAGGTTACCAAGTGTTTTTGTCTTGAAAAAGAAAAAACCGGCCAACTACTTTACTACTAAGAAAATGTAGGTGAGTTTTAATGCTTTTGAACCATTAGATCAATCTTACATTCTATACTGAACCAAACATATGTGCACACCCATGAATGAAAAAGTACAGAAAAAAAAACTTTCAGATGTGGAGAGATCAAAAAGGGAAAGAGCTCTACCATAATTTTCGTCTTCTCTTATGCTAATGTTGATTATAGTATTAGAGTACAGTGAATAAGCCATAGTTAGTTAATATATAAACTATGGTTAGTTAGTTGATTAGGTAGTTAAGAGTTAGTCAGATTAACGAACTCCTATAAATAACTCTCGTCATTGTACTATTTTTATATCTTTTATTCGTTTTTATCTTTGTGATGACTTTAGAGAGAATTACACAATCTATCTTTCCATTGTATGTGATCTAGAACCATGGAATCCTTTGATTCATAACATATAGTTTAGTGAATTTTCAGGAATCAATCCTTCATGTTACTATTGATCATTCCTACCTCATTGCTTGTCTATTTTGGTAATGGTATCAAGATCTTCTGGCATATTTAGAGAAACTTTCTTCGGTGCTTTATCCTGATCTAGTGGCTCTTGCAATGATGCTTCTTGAAGTTAATATGAATTCTCCATTGAATTTGCTTGCCGCTTGGTTTTATGAGAATTGTTGGTGCATGATATTATGTTAGAGTTATGCAATGATGGGGAAAGCAAATTCAACAGTTCCATTATAGCTACTGTTGTATCACCTTAATCCAAAAGGAAAACATGGTTCTCTAGTCTAATCCAATATAAATTAATGTTCCACTAGCTTCACACCAAACACACTATTTTCAACATTCTAACTTTACTGATGGTGCTTTATTATGGGATCCGGGTTGTGCTAACAGTTTTTACTGTGCCAATGGATCATCACAATTCAAACAATAGCTTACCTTCCCAACGTACTCGGGATGTTCTCTTGTTTATCGGAAGGTTCAATTGACTTGGAAGCCACTTCGGTAGATACTACTATATTCCCCAACAACACTGCCTTAAATTCAATCTTGAAGACAAAGTTAATTTTACCGGGGGAGTAATGTTATAATCCAAAATAGTAAATGAAACACGTGTCACTTGATTCAATAATTAAGGAAATGAAACTAACAAGAAAATATTTTCTTAACCTTGGAAGAAGGGGTATGAAGAATATTGAAGAAGTCACTCATCTCTTTGCTTTGTAGTCTCTTATAGAATAATGGCTTAAGTCTTAGACTTAGTATTCTTCTATCTTTTCCTTTCTTTTTATGTACAAAGAACATAAACTTTAACTGAATTCTCATCCATCACATTGTTAATTGCGGGAACCCTTACAAATGACTCCAAGAATTTGATGGAATATGATCGTACTTGATCAGAAGATGGTTGTCGATGCGGTGGTTTGAGCAATTTGCGTTGACTGAAACAGCGACAGAGAGGAGAGGGTGTACCTGCAGACACTGACGCTCAAGTCAGTATTGAGTCGGAAACGGGTGGGTTTAAGGTTAGAAAGAGAATGCACCTTTAGGGACTGCTAAGAGTCCCCTATTTATAGTGTGGAGATGCAGGTCCCGTTGTTTGAGCACACATGGGGTTTGACGGTTACACATTCGTGGAAATCGTAACCGTCAAACGAGATTCGCTGGGCACATTTTGGGAGACGTTACCAGTAATTTAAACTGGTCTCCTGTAGTGCTTCGAGCATTTCCCTCACGTAGGGGTGTGCCACGAGTAATGGTCCAAATGCAGGATTTGAGTTTTTATTGGGTTGAGCCTGTGTTAATGGGCCTTATGTGTTTGCTCGGTCCAGAATAAAATATAGTCCATAAAATTGTCACCATTTTTGGCATAATAAAGAATATTTTGTGTTTCCTTCAACAATTTTTTTTTGAATATTTTGTCTCTTCGGTTATAATTGAAGAGATAATAAATATGTCTCCCTTTGTCCATGTGAGTTTAACTCAATTGACAGGGACAATGCATTATAATATACATGGACATGGTTCGAACCTTGGGCATCTCACTTACTCACCTTTAATAGATGAATTTCTAACCATTAAACTATTGGACAAAAAAAACATGTCTCCCTTTGTCTCGTAACATGTCATTCTAGGCAAACAAAAGAAGTCTCATAATAAAATATTAATATTTTTTTTCCTATAGTATTGTTTATTACTTATTTCTATCTCTATTCAAACTTTTTAATTTTTCTTTCTTATGATATTAATAAATGATAATTTTGTAAAGTAAATCATAGTTCTCTTTTCAATGCAAAATTGATTCGAGCTGGTGGGATTGCAAATTAGTGTTTAACTTGAGATATCCAACATGGTTTTTTACTATAATAAACAATTGTTTCTTGCTATTTTTTTTGATTGGGCCAAGGCCTAATCTAGATTCGGAATATGGGTCTGACCCAAATCTCATGTAGGGAGGACTATATCATGAACACGTTCTAAATTCTACTAGATCACGGTCTGAACCGTTAATCTGAATCGTCCAGTCTAAATTCAATGTTGTGTATGTCAAGATAATTACAAGTTTTCCTTGAGGACATATGTCGAGGTGAAAACCTAAGTGCCAAAGACCATATTTCTTCCTTATAAATACTAATACACAATGTTAGGTCAAGTATCTCACTCTTTACCCTAATGTTTACTTATGATGGAATACCATATGATGTTTTTAGCTATGTTTTTAGTTATTTTCTTTGCATTTGAAGGCAAATTAGAAGTCAATTAGAGGAGTTATCAATGATTTGAGGAACTTTTCGTATTGATTTCATTCGAGTCATTGTAATTCAGTTTTATCCTAAGTCATGCAACTCCATAGGTGTTTTAAGTCTTTTTAGAGAGAAATCATGTAAATCGGCAAAATAAGACATCAAGTGTAGGATCGAGGATACGAAAATTGAAGTTCATCAGAGAAGGCTGAAGCCACTAGTAAAGTTGTTTCAGACCTCTTAAAAGGTCAATTTTGTAAATGAGGTCAAGTATACAACTTGGATCTCAAGCATTGTACTTGTCAAGAAATCCAATAATAAGTGACGCATGTTGGTGGTTAACTATTCCTATCTTAATAGGGTCTATCCTAAAGATGCCTACTCCTCTCAAACATTGATAAATTAGTTGATCTCTCGTTTAGATTTAAACTGATATCATTTATGGATGTGTACTCTGGTTATAACCAGATCCCCGTGGACCTTAAAGACCAAGGAAAGACGACCTTTATGACCCAAATAGAGAATTATTCCTATAAGGTAATGCATTTTTTTCTTAAAAACGCTGGAGCAACTTACCAAAGAATGTTGAATAAGTTATTCAAAAGCCATACTGGGACATGCTAGAAGTATACATGGATGACATGATTGTTATGTCAAAAGAAGAACTTGACTCAATCACGCACTTAGAGCTCGTATTCTCTGAAGTCTAGAAATACAACATGCGCCTCACCACCAAACGAGGCATTGAAGTAAACTCAGACAAAAAAAAAAGTGGTAGACATGGCCGCACCATAGACGAAGAAAGACATTGAAGGAATCCTAAACTAAAAAGTAATTATTGTTGAGCATTGAATTTGATGAAAATATTTAACGAGAGCTTTAATTTTTTTAATCAAGTCCTTGAACTATTAATTAACTTATAAGTTATAATCAGGTCCCTTCTATACTTTTAAATAATTTTTAAATCCCTAAAATTTCAAATAATATGTATTTGACCCGATTCAAAACTTGAATACATATTATTTAAAATTTAGGGGTTCAAGTAAAAAAATAGTTTAAGAAAAATTACAAATCAGTAATAAATATAGGGATGTAATGTAATTTTAATTTTTATGTTCCAAAATCTGTTTAAAAATACTCAAATAATTTAGGAACTTGTTCAATAATTAAACCTTTACTTCCAAACAAAACTATTCTAGATCTAGATTCTTCTTTCTGCCATTCTATTGCAATTTTTGGCTTCTCTTAAAAGATAATATCTTTGTAGCAACAGTAAATAAACATAAAACAGAAAAGTTGATTGATACACAGGAGTACACCATATTTGTCAGGAAAAAGTGTTACATTACATGTACCGACCATGCATGCTTTTTTTGTTTTTGAAAGATACTGACCATGCATGTTATCATCCCATTGTACAATCTTCCCCATATCTCAAAAAAGAAAAAAAAAACCGAAATCTTCCCCTCAACAAAATAAACGGAAGTAGTAAGGGGATTTTTGTTGTGTCGAAAAAAAAAAGTACAGGGGATTTTTGTGACTACGGTAATTCTAATATATACCTTTAAAAAATATTCAATTTTTTTATATATTATGTTCAATAAAATAGTAGATTATATAATATAAAAAGGTTATAATGTTCAATAAAATAGTAGATTACATAATATGAAAAAATTATAATATTTTATTAACGGAGAAATTTATCTGTTATATCATGTCAACTTGAGAATTATAGCTTGAAATATTTTTTAGTAATAGAAGAAAAAAGAGCACCAAAGAGAAAAAGAAAACAACTAATCCATAGAAAAAGGTTTTGACTTGATTGAAACCGAAATCACCGTTAATATAAGCATACGATATATTTATCTGTATCAACATCTTATTTTGGTTGAATATATCTTCATTTACTTGATATTTAAAAAGATTTTGAAACGAATTTTATTCATATACACAGTTAGTCACTTAGCTTATTTTAAAAGTTTGATTCATTAACTTCAAAATCCATCAATGTGGTCCTTTAACTTATTTTAAAAGTTTAGTTTGAGATCTTATCTTTAAAATGGTTCAATTTAGTTTCATCATTTATGAAACTTAGCGCAATTTGGTGCTAAGTTATGACACCTTAATCCTTTGATTTACGTAAGTTAATACAACTTTATCCCTCAATATATAGACATAAATCACATAATAATATATTTTCATAAGTTAAGGGACTAAGTTAACATTAAGTTGCATAAGTTTTTTTTTGTCATGTAGCATGGTGGCCAGAGTTCACATAATTTAATTATGGAGAAGTGGAGTGTCCGGGGTTCGAACCTCGGCTCCTACATATAATGTGCAATATCCCTACAAACTGAGTTAAGCTCACGGGGACCATTTAAGTCGCATAAGTTAAGGAGAGCAAAGGTGGACCTTTGCCGTTTTAAGTAAAAAAAAATGAATTTTGTAACAGTGAACAATGAAGAACAAAAATAATCTTCTATTAAAATTTACTCAAAATAAGAGGATACATCGTTGGACCAAGTTTATATTAGACAATCCCGAAATTTATAATATGAATTATCCTATCCTCATCTAAAGGTTGAAATGTACCAACCCCAATAACCATAGAGTTTGATGATTGCAAAGAATTCGAGTCCGTTATAGCAAAATTGAAAGGAAAAATTATTTTTGAAATAGAAATCAACCAAACAACTCTACCTTTATTTTACCACCGGGCAAACCCATTTGGATTGGTATTGACTTAGGACCTGAAAGTATGTCCTCCTCAAAGTTTTAAGTTCGATTCTCTTCGATTTGAGTGAGTTAATTTAGCTTCTTAAAAAAAATAAAACAATTTAATTGAAATTCTCAATAGCAACTTGAACTTCATGTAGTCCATTTCATGCTTCATGTGTCAAACCACTCTCCATTATATTCTTCAAAAATGCTTTGACATTGATTTCAGATGATCCACCTTTCTTTATTGCTAGCTGACATAAAAGTTGAAGCTCTTTTGCTCTTTTTCTCAAATCCCTTCCTAAATCAAAATCCAAATCCATTAATTTCTTTATCAACACAACAATGTTCTCTCTTCTCACCAAAGTATCAAACTTATCATCCTTTTTCACTCTCCACCCAATTTTCCAATCCTCAACTATAATCTTACTAATTAGTGGTTGATCCAAAACAAGTGGAAATGTTAAAAAAGGAACCCCAGAAAAAACACCTTCAATAACAGAATTCCAACCACAATGTGTCCAATAACCACCTATAGAAGGATGTGACAATACCCTCAATTGGTCACACCATGTCACAACAAACCCCATTTTCCCACACATATGTTTCAATCTA
>Ga0315914_1005436_pt1 | contig 18521 bp, 8 predicted proteins | sample MpolenodulesMG_FD_203920 | JGI IMG/M metagenome (GOLD analysis project Ga0315914, IMG submission 203920) | Medicago polymorpha root nodule microbial communities from Los Angeles, California, United States - elongated nodules | ecosystem: Host-associated > Plants > Roots > Nodule | place: USA...
TTTTTTAAGAAAAATATTATTTTTTATCATTTATAATTATAATAACTAAATCTTATTCATCAAAAGTGTCAACGAAATAAAATTAATTTCTTTTTGAATTTTTATCGCTCATAATTGAGAATATTGATTATTTTTTACTAAAAAATTACTATGATTCTTATAAACAATGAAATGATGTTTTTCTTATGAAATGATGTTCTATAAAATATAAATATTGACAAATAGTTATTTATTACATAAAAAATGATCATTATTTATAAAATTTGGAAGGAAGAGTACCGGTACACCTCACTTTGTGAGTGTACCGTAGAAGTTCCCTATTTATAAAGGTATTATGCGAGAGAAAACGTTAAGCACGTTTTTTGTTCCACTAAAATGCAAGTGGATTCTATTAATTAGGTAAGTGGAGATTGACCAAAAGCAGTTGCTAGAAAGATAGCAAGACTCTTAGTAATATCTCAATAGCAAGTAAATAGTTAACAAACAATTTTGGTTGTTAATCAAAATTAATTTAAATTGAAAAATGGTAGTCAAAGTGGTAACTTGCCTTGAGACAAAGTAGGAATAAAAATTCAACACTACAACCGCGTTTCTTTTTTTTCTCATTAATAGCTAATCATAATAATAATAATAATAATAATAATAATTTTTGAAATAATTTTAAATATACAACAGTGGATTGTGTAAATTAGAAGGGGTATTGGGTTTATGCAGGAAACAACAACAGATTATAACTCATTGTCGTCACCATAGTTTTACAATACCTACTGTTCTCTTTGTTGGGTTGATCTTTATTTGCATCTATTTAGTAGTGAGGAAGCCATATTGAGTAAGTCCTTACGCTTATTGATTAGAGGCAATAATTTTTTCATGTGATTTCTTATTTTTGCATCTATTTAGTCTCTGCTTGGTCTCAAGTTGAAGAGTTGTTTTTGAAACTTTTAGAACATTTTTGCTTTGCCAACCAAACAGTCAATTTTTTCCATGCAAGACTCAATTATTATGATGAACTACCTCACCAACTAGGTGAAACTGAATCTTGCAATGAAAATAAACATTAGTCCATCATCAAAATTTGACACCATCAGAATAACTAACTACAGACAACTTCTCTAATGCAAATAAGCATGGGCAAGGTGGATTTGGACCAGCTTACAAGGTAAATATAGCTTTGTTACAAACAATTAAAAAATTTATGTAGCCTAGATTGTTCACATGCACAAAACACTACTGCATGATATTATAGGGCTGGCATTTGACGAGTAAGACATTGCTGTCAAAAGGTTATCTAAGAATTCTGCCAAAGGAGATATTGAATTCAAGAGGCCACATAACATAACTATATTTATACTCTCATCATGGATAAAGTCATACAGTATATTTGAATCCCACATGTATAAATGTTGTGATTCTGGTCGCATTCATCTAAGTATATTGACTGTCATAATGATTTCAAACAAACAAACATCTAACTTTTATAACCTCATTGGCCTCATGATAGCTCAACTATCGCCGGACGCTTTTTCGAACGACGATTTCCCTTCTGTTTTTCATGGATATAATCTAAAACAGAATTATATTTTTGGTCAAGGGACGAAGGCTTTTTACCGTCCTTTCCATAATCACATTCATCAACATTGCTATCAATTTCACCATCCTCGTTATCATCATCAGCACCACTTTCTTCTTCTGAATCTATTTCACTACCATCAGCAGCCAATGAAATCACAGGCTGACAACTGGAAACAGCTGACTCTGCAGCTGCCACAGCCTGAGGTGTATGAAGATCAGCAACACCAAGCATCAAATCCTGCCAGAAATCAAAACCATGAATAAATAATTTGATAATCAACTATTTGCAAGTCAGTAATATGAATATAGACAGGTATAAAGGGGTTATTGATATACAAAAAAGCGATAGAATATTGACTGACCATTTCAATAACTTCGGATTCATTTCCTGTCAGCTCTTCAAAATCATATTTCTCTGGGTGGTCCTACATTTGTTTTTTGAATTGGAGGTATAAGGAAATAGGAAAAAAATAGCTACAAAGCAGTAAAAATTATATCCTCCATTCGAAATCAAGTTTTAACCTTTGCATCATGCTCCAACCGCTTATTTGCTTCTGACATCACTCCTAGGAAGTCTTTAACCTTCCCTAAAACTGCATAAATAACACCAAGTATGGTCAAGCTAAAAAAATTGTAGTTTATATTGTTAACCTTCTTTAAAGAATCTGCTATATTCAAATGATGACTACATCATATCTAGCCACTACCATATAACCACATAATGATATACAACACTGGAATCTTAGGGCAAAATGTAGTTTACGAACATTATATCATATTTATCAGTTACATTTGTGTTGTTTCTCTTAGAACCATAATTTTAAAAGTTTAAAACCGCATACATATATATCCGTAAAAGAACGAAAACGGTGCATGTGCGATAGTAGATAATAGATTACCAATCAATATGATACAAAACCTTACAAAAATCATCATACACAGGTCAATGATTCAAGTTTATAATAGATTGCCAATCAATATGATACAAAATCTGAACTTTGACTTTACAGTTTAAACTATGTGACTTATAAGAATAGTCTCCTCTAACAAACAACCAATTGGGACAGCATGCAAGACAAGGTGTATAAAGCACCACAGCATTATGTTAATCAAATCAGGAATAGGTTGGAGACCACATAATCAATTTTGAGGACTCCATGACAGGGTAGAACGGGTTCAGATTGAGATCCGAATTCAAGCCTGCAGATGCATGGATTCAAGTATGATTATACATGTCTCTTACACTAGTAGGGAATACAATTTGATGATAATTTGTATGGATTCAAGTATGATTATACATGTATGGGGCAGCATTGTCATACACAGATTGCGGGAAAAAAAAGAGGTTTTTTCAAACCCACTATACAATAGTGCTATATTGACAACATTTTGTACCAAGGGTCTGTATGGTAAGCACAATAAGCTAACTTATAGATGATAGCTTATAAGCTCATATGACTAAAAAAACTTTATAATGTTTGTTTGTGTCTCTCATGGCAGAATGAAAATGTGTTTCACTATTTGTTGATTAATTACCTTATAATGTTTCAATTCACTCCGTAGATCCAACTCAACCTTTGGTTTCTATTGATTTTTGCGGCAGTGTTCATTTTTCATTCAATAACTTGTTTTTTTTTTTAAATCATTCAACTACTGGTCCATGAAAAAAAAATCATGTAACTACATGTACCATTGTTGCTGTTGGTGCATATGTGTATCAATAGGAAGCATTCGATTGTTGATATATACACGTCCAAAAATAAGGACAAACCAATCAATGATAATGTGAAAAATTTATTGCAAATGAGTCCTTGATGTGGGAACAAATTATTTCCAATCATGTCTATTGTCCCACATCTATTTTTAAAACACAAAAATTCAAACAAATAAATTGGAAGTGAACAAATAACTAGTGAGGTACTAGTACATGATTCACTCATTTGGATCCAAAGCCAAACCATAAGGAATCAATGTTCAAAGATGTCAAATTCGAAAACCAAGATAATAGCTATTAGGAAGTGGGGAAGCAATATTAATCCCCACGCCTAAAAATCCATTAGCTCCAATATTTGATGAAGAAACATTGGATTGTTCCATCATGCATTTGCTAGCAATTTTTCCAAGATTCTTCCTGAGGTCCTCAATAGAAACCTTTAATTGGAGCAATTCATTCAAGCCAAGTTCATCAACAGGGCTTTCCCACCAAAATTGCATTTGCCTAGCTTTTCTCACATGATCTATCTCTTCTCCTTGCTTCTTCTCAATCTCAAGATGGCTAAGAAGTTGAGTTAGTTGCACGTTGAGATCGCGGACATTAGCATTTCTATGAGCCTCAACAAGTTGGTGAGAACTAGACTCTTGTGGAGGGTTTCGACTAAGATAACGATCAATGATAGACTCGACTTCTGGATGGCCAAATGAGAATGCCTTATTGGCCGGAGAGAAAACCACAATTGCAATTTTCACCCCACAAAGAGTGCAAAGTTCGCTAGCCTTCTTGAAAAGTCCGGAGCGACGCTTAGAAAATGTAACTTGTAAATGACTTTTTTTAGGTATTTTCTCAATAGGGATTTTTTGACGACCCAAACTAGTCTTTTTCTTTAACATGGTGTAAAGAAATGGAATGGCAAAAGAAATAAGGAGGGGAAGGAAGTGCTTCTGCTTTTGTCGTTCCAGGAGTGGAAATTAACATGAGTATATATATTGCTAAATCTTTGATTTACATCTAACCCAATTAATTTTCCTTTTTATATGTTTTATTACTTTTTATTATTAGTCTAAAACTAGGAAGTTATATAATCTTTGATCTTAATACCTATTCAGATATGAAACGGAATTAGTTGGCACTATAAAATGTTTTTTGGTACAATAAATGATTTTTACTCCTACCATATTTCAACACATTGAATTCCTCTTGAAAGAAAAAAAAACACATTGAGTTCTTAATATATTGAATTAGGTAAATAAGTCGTATGTTAAGAAGGATGGAGTGCAACTTTAGAGTGGTATGAATAACTTTTGACACACTTGAGCTAGATTCTCATAAGGTTTTTTTTTAGAGGTTACGGGCACACATAAACGGACTTTAAACATGAAGTGTATTTGCAGCTTTGCACAACCTTTTACTTTTGTATTAATAAAGATAAGATATCATTTGCACGCAACTATAAAGACCAATAATCCAAGTCAAATAGAACTATTGTGGACAATGAAGCTCTCTTCAAGAGTTTTAGCGCTACTGCATTTTATAAATTATATACAAGCATTCATTATTTTTTTTGTCAAGTAGCCTAATAATTAGAAATTCATAGTTTTAAGATAAATAAGTGGAGACTCTGATGTTTGAATATCAATCATACATATATAATGTAGTGTTTCTATGAATTGAATTAAACTCACATGGATAAATAAAATGGTCTTGTTAATCAATGTCCCGGACACTAGTTTAGGATTTAAAAGTAGAAAGAAAGTCAAGTTTTGCATTGAAAAGAACATTTTTTTAACTTTCAAAAAGTAGAATACTCACTTTCCAAGACAATGTTTCCTTTTATAATTCCTTAACAAGTGTCTCGGAGACACCGGTTAACATTTCCCTAAATAAAAAGATTCGGGGTTCGACTCCGACCCCTACATTCATTATTTTTTAATTATGCTGGCTTTGTCAAATATATTCAACATAAATATATTTCCTAAGTTCCTTCTTATGAGATAAGATATTTTCATAGAAGTTAATTTTCAATCAAAATAATTTCTAAAAAGTGACGTGCTCATACCCATTCTTTTTAAAATGGTTGATTCGTTTACGAAAATATTATTATTTTTCCTTTGAAGGTTGTAATAATTGGTCAACAAAATATTTTCCATTGATTTATATGAATATTTTTTTGTTGGGAAACAAGAGAAAAATTATGTTTGGTCAAAAAAAAGAGAAAAATTATGTGTATTCAAGGGCTTCATTCCAATTATGCTATACGCATTATTAAGAAGATTTTTTTAATCGACTATTAAAGGTTTACGGTTGTTTCCTTTGGACGGTAACCGGTGCCCTAGGGCTGCACTCTGCTCTGCAATGGTTGAGTGATATGCAGCTTGATAACGTGGATTTTGAAACAGATTCTAAATTAATCGTTGATGCCTTCCTTGCTACCAGGAACGACTTGTCTGAATTTGGTTGTATTATTTCTTCATGTCGTTCTCTGTTTCACAATTTATATTCTAACTCTAGGGTGGAGTTTGTTATGCGACAAGCCAACGCGGTTGCTCATGCCCTTGCACGAGAGGCCACGTCTTTAGCTAGTCCCGCCATTTATTATGATATACCCACTTGTATTGAAACTATTCTTATTAATGAAATGCTATAAGCATATTTCCGTAAAAAAAATAAAAAAAAAGTTGTTTCCTTTGGACGGTCAGCAACCCAACAGCATTATTCTTTATTTATGTTTTTGGCAAAAATTATTTTATCTTGATAGTTTTATTTTACAAATTTTTTTAAGAATTTAAATATTATACATGAGAGTATATACGCAAATATCAAATCATATGTCATCATTTAGTAAAAAAAAAACAAATAATCACATATCATCATGTAAATCAAATTGAAATATAATTAGACGTGTGTGTTTTTTCATTGTGCATAGTAATCAATCTCAATTTTTAAAAGTTCTGGTTGTATTGAATATTTTTGTCATTTAATATGTTTTTTCATTATTATATTATCTTGACGATCGTTTATACAAAATTCCAAATAGTTTTTTTACAACAAAAGTCCAAATAGTTTTTTTTTTCAGGGAAAGTCTAAAAATAGTTTTTATATTAATAGAAATGTTATTATTTAATAGTACGTTCATTTTTGGGTTATTTTTTAACTTAGAATCACCTTGTATATCTTTTCCCCCTCTTTTATTCTAAACAAGTGGTTTCTACGAAGATCAAATGTTTTCTGTGATTTTTTCATCTCAATGCAGTGTTTTATTTCCTGTTTTGGTGCGGTGTTTGTTTGATTTTCTGTTTTGATGTATTAATATATCAACTTCTATTAATTATTGAATCAACTGTTGACTAGGCTATCAACATTGCATAACTAATATTATAGGTACTCCGGTCATTTTAAATTTGTCACATTATTGATATTTTCTTTTTTATGTTATTAACTTGGATTGTATGAGTTGTTCGTTGATTCACCTTTTTCATTTTTAACGATATAGAATTATGTTTATATCTGATATACTCTATGCGTTCTCTTATCACTAATATATTCTCTCAATTTGAGTGAATGAATATTATTTTTTAGTTAAAAAAAATAGTACATTCATTTTTATTTAAGTTAAATGTGTTTTTAACTTCTAACTTTGTTGTCAAATTTAGTCTCTACAAGACTTTTCATGGATGTTTAATCTCTAATTTCGTGATTTTCGTCAAAAAAAATTCATGTTTAGTCTCTAAAACGACCAAGTTTGAGAGAAATGTGGATGAAAATATATGTAAAAACTTGGCCAAAGTAATTCCCATGGGGCTGAAATGAGGGTTTGATCCATGCCATGCGTATAGCTCATTGTCTCCTCATGTAATCTTGTTGCAATGGCGGTTCTCAACCAAACCACATATTTCAATCCTCTTTTGGAAGATATTATTAATCTTCTGTGACAGGTTCACATCACTGTTTTCGAAAGGTTGATCTTTGTGCTCGTATGTTAACTAAGCCTGGTCGTGATCCTCCTTTTCATCTTGTCCCGTTTAACTAGTTAATGGAATCCCCCTTTTTTTTTTAAGGAATGGAATCCTTTTTTATAAAGCTGAGTAAAAAATATGTAAAAACTAAATTTGATTCAGGATATTTTATAAGGATTAAAAATATATTTCAACCTTTTTTTGAAGGAAAAAGATATTTCAACCTTGATATTTTAAATATTTTATTCCGTGTAAGAAAGAAATTATACGATTTGAATAACTTTTAACTGTATATAATCTTGTAAACTTCATGTATTCTAAATCTCAAATTCTCAACGGGTTATGTTGGTTAAGTTCTTATTCTACAACAAGTTACTGAATGTGCAAGTGTTTCAGTTTTAACACCTGACACTAAATCTCATCAAAAAAAGAAAAGAAACTTGACACCAAAATCCTAATATAACATTCCTTAAAAAAATCCTAAACTACATATGAATCAATACATAGAAATTACATATACTATGTTAAAAAAATTAAAATCATAGAAATTTAAAATGTAATACCAACAAATCAACCGTGTTTACCACTTATATACAGATTTAGATTTATGTCTTTTTAATCAACTTTGGACCAATTGAACCATTCCTATCCAATCAACATATTCTTTTGGAGAGTCACAGTTTTGGTCTCCATTTGATCCTCCAATTAAAAAGTTTGACCAATTCATTATTTTTTATTATCACGTAACAAACAAATAACATATAAACGGGGAAAGTGAAAAGCATGCCTTGAAAAATAGACCATATAATTTAGAGGAGTGATATTTGTACAACTAATTTTGTACAACCTTTGTGACAACCATTTTTTCTTTATTTTTATTGGACAAAAACAAGAGAAAGAAAGAAAGTGGAAGAATAAAAAAAAAATGTGAGTATGAGAGAGAAAGTTGTTTCAAAAGTTGTCAAAAAATAGATGTACAAATATCATTTCTCTATAATTTACTACCACATTATGTGATATAATTGAAAGGTCAAAAAATCATTGGTCGAAAGTTCTTTTAAATGGGGATCAAAATTATACAATTAGAACTAGGGGGCCACAATTGCTATTTGGCCAAAAGTAATCATCAAATTTGGAGATTAAAAATAGAGGAACTCGTATGCTGAAACAAAAGAGGGGGCATTTGAAAAATAAGACGGAGCACAATCAAAGTTTATGCTCCTTACACATAAAGTGAGAACATGCTTTGCTAGGTAGGTCATCTGCAACAGTTTCTTTTTGCAAAAGTGATTCCAGGATTGGGGAACAGTGAATAAAGTCATCCAATAAAAATGCATTTTATCAAATATTCACACTTAAGTATGTCAAAATAAAAAATTCTTCATCATCATCAATATAAAATAATATCCGTGAAATCACAAGGCCAATCAAGATAATTCTAAAGCAATGTATAAAGCAGACAAATCAACTCAATTGAACCAATAACAAAAAGATCAACCAAAAAAATCAACAAATTAAATCAACCAAAACTATCAGAAAATCACTCTCGTGCTTTACATAACTGATATATTCTTCCTTGAAGTCCATCTCTTTTTGACATTTTCTATGGCTTCCTCCCTCATCTTCATAAGCTCGCGAAAACTTTGCTGATACTGAATTTCAATTGCTTCAATCTCCAACTGTAGCTCGTTTAAATGATCTTTGCCAAGTGCAGTAAGAGAACATTTGCTTGACATGTCAAGGTTTTCGGATGGACTGCAACATGAGACTGCTGAGTTCTCTGATTGATTACTGTTTCCATTTTCTTGACCACAAATTCTAACATCTGAATTGGAATTTAAGCCGTTCGATCCCTTGCAACATTCATGAAGAATAAAACAGTCTTGTTCTACACCTTTAGCATCAGTGGCAATTGCAGTCCCATACTCAGCTGAAATATCTGACGAAACAGATTCTTGTTTGTCCTGATCTTCCCCATCAAGCTGTGAGTGACCTAAATCCTCATACATTGACTTCATATCAAAATTATTTGACCCCAATGGCGAATGACAGTTTATCTGTTCATTCTGAGCTTCCAAAGGCCTGTACAAATTCTCTGTTCCAGATGAGTTCTCGCACAAGGGTTTCCAGTCAGGCACAAGCTTAAAAATCATGTTGTGTATAAGCTCAGCAATGACAGCTACATCCTCATCCTTGAGTTCCAGATGTTCCACCATCTCCTCCGCAATTGAAATTGTTGTGTCGGAATCGATATAGAATGGAAAATGGATATTCCTGGCTCCACCTACAGAAACACAAATTAATAAAAAATTTAGCACAAAGTAAAATTTTAAAAAAACCTGAATCATACTCACCATTAGCGTCAGCAATTCGCAATGTCAGTGAAATTGTCCTGTCGGCATTCTTCTCCCCTTTTAACCTAAATTCATTGTTCTCCGTCTTCCTCAGGATATCATGATTTGATGAAACTTGAGAAGTTTCTTTATCTCTTTCCACAGAGGAGGCAGGTGATGTCTGCTTGACGTTTGAATCTATCTCCATGGGATGGGGCTCACAAGTTGGTGGATTCATTGATTTGCTGGGGAGATTTGGCAGTGGCAGGTTATCATGATAGATCTCCTTCGTATTTCCAGTGGCAAGGAATGGGTCTTTCAGCAGTTCGGATGCAGGCAACCTCATAGATGCTGGAACTAAACACTTCTCTATAAATTGCTTGACTTCAGGATCACTCACTTTAGCAAGAGAAGCGGGCTTTATACCCTGAATGAAGCAAAAAGCTGATGAGCAAAATCTAAGAACATAAAATCAGCACAAATAAGTATTTTTATAGAGGAGGAAAACAGATTCACAGAAACAACATGAAAATTCAATGAACTCCAAAGCCTGCAAACTTACAGAGGTAACTTTTTTATATATCTGCGCCGGATTTTTGCATTCGCTATACGGGTACTCGCAGGTGATCATTTCCAAGATACACATGCCAAAGGAATATACGTCAACAAGTTCATTGTATTCTTCCTCATATAGCTCTGGGGCCATGAATTCTGGTGTACCTGTACCCATCAAAAGTAGAAAATAAATAAAAAAACACTAAATTAACTTGAAAAGTTTAATCAAGTGGAAAGCTCTAGAGAGGCTAAAGCAACATACCAATGACACTCCGGGCAGTAGGTTGCTGCATGACAATTGCCAATCCTAGATCTCCAATCTTAACTTGTCCAGTGTTCCCGTTAACGAAAATATTATCACATTTTAGATCCCTGTGAATAACAGGTGGGTTGTGACTGTGCAGAAAGCACAATCCACGAAGAATCTGCCTCGCCCAGTTCTTGATAGCCTTCATATCCACATTCTTATGCTTCTTACGATACCTACAATACAAAGCAAAAACAACATAAATGATCGATCACTCAAAATAAAAGTAGAAATCACAGAGCAAACTCAATTCAACAAAACATACTGCCTCAAACTCCCAGACGTGAACAATTCAGTTATCATGTTGATATTGCTGCTCTTTTCGTCCACCCAAGAGCTATACATCTTAATGATATTTTCGTGCTTCAGTGACTTGAGCAAGTGAACCTCAGAATACAACTTTTCCAAATTTTGCGGTGATTGCATAACATCCTCTATACTAATTTGATTCCAAGCAACTTCTATTCCATCTACTTCATCAAAAGCTTTATATCTACAATAATGTAATGAATAAACCAAATTAATAAACAAAATCCAAAGCAAAAAAAAAGAAAATATTAGTCCTTAAGCTATCATGCCATCCTAAATTTAGGGCCTGTTTGGATTGGCTTATTTGAGCTTATAACTGGCATAAGTTTTGTGAGTCTGTTTGGAGAACTTACGAAACCAGCTTATGACAATTCTCAAAAGCTATTTACTGCTTGTTTACATAATTTTCAAAAGCTTTTTACTGCTTAATTTTATAAGTTCTACAATACAGCTTATAAAAACAACTTATACAATATACAAAAACAGTTTATACATAATAGCTTATCATGATAAGCACTTGTGCTATTATCTACAAATTCGTCCCCTCCATTAAGATATCAGATACTAAATTGACAGATTTTCATATACTTATGAACTAAATTGACGGATTTCTTATATTTGGGAACAATTATTATATTTACATAGCTTAGGTACTAAATTCATGATGGTTTATTCAAATAAAATTATAATAAAGTTGATAAAGAGAGAAACATACACAGTCTTGAAAGCTCCTTTCCCTAACATTTCATCATACTGAAGAAAAAAAAACGAAAATCGATCATAATTCATAAATATAAAATTAAAAATGAATGAATAAATATGAACTGATTAACAACGATATCATACCCGTGCGTAACGCAAAGTTGGATCTTTCTCTACAACACCAACATCATCAATTTCAGAATCCATATGAACGCGAAAAACAAGGAAATCCCCCTCACAAAAATCAAAGAGAAGAATCGAATGATTATTGAGGTTAACACTATAGAGTGAGAATACGAAGAGCGAGGTGGTTTTCAGAAAAAGCTTCGGAAGCAGCTGAATAAGGATCGAATGCCGAACGAAATCGGAGACGGAATCGACAACCGCCGGAAGACATATTTGAGGATTGCATGGTGAAATTAGGGTTTTGAAAAGAACGACGCGATTGAATTGGATTGGTTAATGAGAATCGAATCGAACGTAATTCCATATCTCGCTTATCTGCATCTTCTTCGATGAATTTGAAACAACGATGACACAAACCCTAACCCTAACCCTAATTGAAAACGAAAGCGATAGAGAAAGGTTTAAAATTTGTTGGAAAAAGAATAGCTCTCTCTCTCTCTCTCTCTCTCTCTTGTGTTAGTTTGAAAAGAAGTGGATTATTATTACGAGGTGTTTGATCTTTTTTATATTTGGGGTTAGGAGGTTGTTACGCTGATTAATAGCCTGGTAGTTTCGTTTTATTATCTTTTTATTTTTATACTGTGCTATATAGAATGAGCGAATCTATCGTTTTATTTTTATTATCTTTTTATAAGGATTTTTCACGCTTCCAACTTTATCCGCAAATTTCTTAAAATTTTAAATTAAAAAAAGTTAATTAATTTTCTTTAAAATAAAATAAAACAATTTCACTATAAAAATAAGAGTTCAAACAACTTTACACGCACAACTATTTTGATTAATTGTGTGAGCAAAATTATTTTGGACCGTCAACTCATCACCATTAAACTCTAAAAATAATATAGGTCTTCCTTCCTTAAAAAAATAATATGGGTCAAAATTTTACTTGATTATGGTATTTATATATTCTATAGCATTATTTTTAAAAGATTATAATCTATAACAATGTATGGCCCTTGTTTGTATAAACAGCTTATAACGTAAGTGCTAATGTTTTCATTTGTTATAACTTTTTTTGGGAAAAAAAAACTAATTATAAGAGGATTGAATTTGTTTGTTACAAATTATTATTTTTAATATAAACAAATAAATCTTCAAATGAAAATTTGTTATAAGTAGCTTATCAAATATATTTTTTTATCTAAGAACACTAAGATGAGATCACACGAGTCTTTTCTAACTTAATCAAAGTTCTGGTTCGAATACAGCTTTAGGCATGCAGCAACGTTAAAATTCTTAGAAAAAGTTTGTCGCTCATTTGAATCTCACAAGATTCAAGGGATTATCCTCCGCAATTATGTAAGTAGATGATAAATGGTTTATAACAAAAAAAATATTTTCCTTAAAAAAAAATTAGATGCAAGAAAATAAGATTGAGATATTTTTGGATAAAAATGTCTCAACAAAAACCTAACATTCTAATATTATCCTCGAGTTTTCTTGTTTTTAGTATTCATGGTAATTTTTAATAGAAAACTGTGGTTCTATAGTTTTATCCAAACAATCTAAAAATCAATTATTTAAAAAAATGATTTTTTATTATGATAAATAAATACAAAATATTCTATTTTTTTACAAAATCTCTAAATTATTGAATATCAAAATCATTCATTTTTTAAAAGATAACATTTCATTAAAGGATTCAACTACAATTTAGGAACTTTTATTGCCATCTTTGCAGACCTTTGGTGTATCAGCCTATGCTTGAAGCTCACGTTCGAGTCTGACTTCTCTTTAGAGAGTCTCCCAACGCTCCATTCCTAACCTGACTTTGCTAGGGTTAGCCACTCCTTAGCGCCGTTCAACCCTCCCGCTAGGTCTTTGTTCTCCTTTGAGAGGAGAGTGTTCTCCCTTTTTCTTCTCATCCTCCTTTGAGCCATTTCTCTCATACTTTTCACCTCACCCTCTTCTCTTTTGTTCATGGCTACTCTTTTGTTGTTGTTAAGCTACCATCCCATAAATCGTACCTACGTTTGTTGCAATTGATTGTCTTTTTTAGTTGTTTGTCTTCTCTTTAGGTTTAGTTATCTTTTAATTGGTGTTTTAATGTTTTGTGTGACATGTTGCTTATCTAGTTATATTTTTGTGTTGTTAATCACTCAAATTTCAGATTTGAACCAAAAAGTTTGAACCTTTAAACCGTTTTGAAATCACATGCTTCTTCGGACCCTCTTTCCATAATCATCGTCCTTGTGGGTTGCTTAAACCTAATCCTCTGCTTACATGTGGTTAGTAGCTTATGTTTATTGTAGTATCAGTTATTGGCTTTGAGTTTTGTGATTTTTGTAGGTGAAAAGGTTTCTAAACAAGGCTTTTTTGGGCACTACCACAAAAATATGTTGTCTTCAGTAGGATTGTTCATACCGCCAATCTAGATGCTTTTAAGGACTCAAGATTGCTTTATAATACTTTTTGGTTGTAATGCTAATACTGGCGGGAGATGTTATTTTCCTAGGGTTTAATTTTAGCTATTGAGGATTATTCTTTGCTTGTCGTGTTTTGTTGTAGTTGCTTCTCTTTATTCCTAGTTTGTCAAGTTAGTCGTGATTCAGTAGATGTATAAGTCAGGAGTAAGTCTTGTGCTTTAAAGTTTTATTTGTTTGATTTTGCAAAAATATTGTATTTTATCTAATAGTGGGTAGCGATCTACACATGGTGTAATTTGTGGCTATTTTAGCTTCTTGAATGAATGAAATATTTCCTTTGACAAAAAAAAAAAAACTCATATTCATTCCCTACTTGTTGAAGTTGACTCTTTGACCGTTGTTATCCCGATACTGCATGATGCATTGCTGCTCTCCAACTTATCTTGTATAATATTCTTCATTCTCTCAAACCTGGGTCCTCATGGCACTTTTGATTGGACTATTGTAGATTCTTCCCCTACATGTGAGTCTTAAGAGTGTGTTTGGATGAATGAATATTTTGAGGCAATGTAATGCTTTGGGGTGAATTCTATTGTTTGGATGATTATTTGAAGAATTTTCAAAATGATGGAAATTTATGAAGGATTTTGTTCAAGTTAAATTTAGAGAATTTCAAATTTCTTCATTGTTATGTTTTTTTTTTGTCCTCAAATTTTCAATTTGACCCCAATAAAAATTGCAAATTGACCCCTCAAAATTTTCAAAAAATATAATATTTGAGATTGAATTACACGGTTTGACTAATACCATTAAACTATAATACTAAGTTATTTTAGTTACTCTCCATAAATTTCACAGAATTTGAATGTAATTACTCTAGCATTCAATGTGATATTGTTCTACCGAAAAAAAAAAATGTGATACTTGTGAATAAAAGTATTCATCTGAGGTGTCATCTATTTGACTTAAATCCGTAAAAAAAATCTTTTTGACATACATGTATCATTTGATTGGAGCAAACATTTGAATTAGCTTACTTAGTCTAGCATTAATGATGATTGAGAAAATAATAATGATAGTGAAAAAAAGCCATGCATACTATACTATTGAATAGAAAGAGATTCAAATGTTTATATTATAGACACTTATCTTTACCAGATTGTCTCTATAATATTTTTTACATAAAATTATTTTTCAAAATAGATAATTTTTGTGATCAAACATCTATAATTATATATTATATATAGAGGTTTATGATTAAAGAGATAATAAAGAGAAACATTTCTTCCCTAAAAAAAAGAGGAATATTTCTTTTTATGTGAGAAGTCGTGATGAAAAAATAGAATTTTGATTTAACGTAGATAATGTATTGTATTAATTAAGTAACATCATGGAGATGAATTGTAGAATTATGTAACATCATGGAGATGGATTGTAGGTTGAGTTTGAGGTCCTTTTAGATTGAATTATGTGACATCATGGATGTGTTTACTTTGTTTGGTATTGTAATCCTATGTCTTGTATGAAATTTGTAAAAATCTCACTCATTTATAAAAGATTTTTATCATATCATATATCTTTTTATGAATAATATTGTATGAAATAAATCTTAAATTTGAGAATGATTTTTTTTTTGTCAAGTAGTCTAGTGATTAGAATTCACCATACTCTTTAAGATGAATAAGTGGGGTGTTCGGGGTTCAAACCCCTAACCCCTGCATATAAGCAACTGAGTTATGTTCACAAATTACAAATTTGAGAATGCTTTCGAGTTATGAGAAAAATCGTCATACATCTTTTAACGTATTGTAAAATTCAAATAAATATAGATTATTAAACGATTTTAACTTTTTTTAATAGCACTTTTTTTTAAAGTCAATTACAGTAGAATGGAGATCCAGGGGACGGTGGTCAAGTATTGATAAATGGATCTTTAGAGTTCATTCGAGAAAAATCATGACGTCGTTTAGCAATGAGGGAGAAAAAGATAGATAACATAGCAAAAGGAGCAAGATTTTATTACCATAAAATTGCTAACCAACATCTCTGTCTAAGATTTCCATGTACAAATAAAATAAAAAATTTATTAAATCAAATTTCTCCGACAAAAATCAATAGCAAAAACCACAAAAGGATTCGATGAAAGAAATCAAAACATAAGTACAGTAAACATTATAAACACAAACATTATTGAAATTCTTGATATATTGAACCATAAGAAAAGTGACAATGATGTCTAAGGTTTATTTTATGTGCCTTATATAGGCTGATGAAATGGAATTTGAAGATAGTATTTTAATAGTGTTGGTTAAAATATGAACTTTTGATGACAACCGAATGTGGATTATATTTTGTGATCTCATATAACTTGAATGCAATTAGTCAACTATTTTAGAAGAAAGGTGCAATATGAGCATGATCATATCACGTGTCACAAGGATGTAATATGATTGGAATATCTTGGAATGATGACATTGAGAATTGACAAATTTACATAACATTAATGATACGTTGAGAAAAAAATGTCTTTGAGGAATGATACGTGTACTATTAGAATAGGGAAACTTTGAAATGTTTATATTGTAATAAAAAGCGATTCTATAAAAAAAGTGATAACAATATCAACACTTGATTTATTTTCTTTTCATTTTAATAAGGTTAAAATATGGTTTTAGGCCTGCAAATATGTCTCGTTTTGGTTTTAGTTCCTATAAAAAAATTATAGAAAACAGTCCCTACAAAATATTTTGTTTTTTAAAATACTCTTTGGCCCCACTTTTGTGATGATTTGCATATCTGACACATGATGAATGAACCCATTTTGTAGAAAAAAAACCCTGCAAAATATTTTGTTTTTAAAAAAGTTCTTGCAATTTTTTAAAAAAATAGTCCCTAGGGACAATTTTAAAGGGTTAAATATATTTTTGATCCCTATAAAATTGGTAACTTCTAAGTTTAGTCCTTACTTAATTTTCATAGTTTTTTTAGTCCTTACAAAAAAAAAAATTACTTCTAATTTTAGTCCCTACTAAAATAAAGTTTGTTTAACTATCCTTAAACTCTTAACTTTTTGAATGATTATTTTGAGACAAGTTTAGAACATTATGAAAGGTTCATTTACTAAAATTTAGAATTTTTTAACATGAAACAAATTAAATATGAATTTTTTAAAACGACAAGAGTTAAAGATAAAAGTAATAAAATCTGGAACGTAAAAATCAAATTTTGAGATAATTTTTTGCGGTGGAACTTTTAGTAACGTTCTTAACACGTCTACAAAAAATTGTTCAAAAACGTAAGACTTTAAGCAAAAATTAAACAAATTTGAATTGAGCAGGATTAATATCGAGTGTATATTTTTTTGTAGGGACTAAAAGAACTATTAAAATTGAGTAAGAACTAAACTTAAAAAGTCTCAATTTTACAGGGACTAAAAACATATTTAACCCTATTTTAAAAAACAAAATATTTTGCAGAGACTTTTTTCTACAATTTTTTTACAGGGACTAAAATTAAAATGAGACATATTTGCAGGGACTAAAACCATATTTTAGCCTTTTAATAACAACTCGTTTAGTGATTATTTATTATGAGATGTTTGTTACGCATTATAAAAAATGTTTTTATGTTCAATAATTTCGAGATTTAGAAAATAAAATAAAAAAGAAATTTTTGGATTATTTATGAATACTCAATTTAGTCCAAAAGATAAACCAGTTTTAAAAAATATAAAATTAAAAATGAATATTTTGTTTTAAAAAGGTAATTTTTTTTAAAAAAAACCCTCCTTTTGGTCCAAAAGTTATTACTCTCTTCAATCTGGTCCCCATATTAAGTAAATGTAGTAAGTAACTAATGAATCATATAGATATAGAATCCATCAATTTAATCTTTACTATTAAGATATTAGAAAACAGGGATTAAATTGACAGATTTGCATATACTTAGGCATTTAATTGACATATTTCATATAGTTTAAGGGTTCCTTATTATATTATCTTATAAAGGGATTACTTATTATACTTTTATTGGTTGGTGATTCAATTGAAAATAAAGTGATACTTTGAATGCATTGGATTTAGTAAAAAATATGAGATTGAACTTGACAACTGTTTTTTTTTATTCCATTCAATATAAAAACTTGGGTTAAATATGTTTTTGGTCTCTATAAATATGTCAACTTTTCGTTTTAATCCCTCTAAAAAATTTCTTCAACTTTTTGTCCCTCAAAATTTTTCCATCTTCACTTTTGGTCCATCTTTTAAAGTAAACTCATATGTACAATTCATATTTTTGAATAAAAATTTGCAGAAAAATTCATAATATTATAAGAATTTCTAAAAATAAAAATTAGAATTTTTTAACAAAACATGAATTTTTATATTTTTGACGGTTAAAAATTTATATTTAATTTATGTTTTCTTAAAAAATTCTATTTTATTTTACAATATTCTACACATTTCATTAAAAAAATATAAAAATTAACTTAAAAATAAGGACTAAAAGTAGTGATTGAAACTT
>Ga0315914_1005437_pt1 | contig 18520 bp, 10 predicted proteins | sample MpolenodulesMG_FD_203920 | JGI IMG/M metagenome (GOLD analysis project Ga0315914, IMG submission 203920) | Medicago polymorpha root nodule microbial communities from Los Angeles, California, United States - elongated nodules | ecosystem: Host-associated > Plants > Roots > Nodule | place: USA...
ATGCATGCCACATTGCTTCAAAACATAGTTTTAAAAACCGGACCGGATCGGCCGGTCCGACTGGTTAGACCGGAAACCGGTGGGGTATCCGGTTCGAGCTTCTCATTGGATCGGTCATGCAGTTAGATCGGTGTAAACCGGCGTGGCTCGGTAAAAACCGGTCAAAACCGGTGACTCGGCCGGTTTAGAGAACCGTCCGGTTCAATGCAAAAATAAAAAAATAAGAAGAAGAAGAAAGGTTTTGGTACGTTCTGTCAATGGAAGAAGAGAAAGAAATTAAAGCCTGAAACCGTATCAGAATTCCTTGTAGTTATTTGTTGAAAGCTCCATTTAAGACTTACAAGAAAAACTAGCAGAGAATGAGAAAGAAAAGTTGCACACTGTGCGGCGGCTAATGTTTCACGAGATGTGCTATAGCTATATGTTTAGGGTTTTCACTCAGTGGTATATGGGCTTGTCAAATAAGCCCACTTTTAATTTTTCTGCACAATAATTACAAAGCAATGTAATTTATTTACTTCTTTTTTTTAAAGGGCAACCTTTTGTTTTTGACAATTACAAATTAACATTATTTTTTTATAAAATAACTTTTTTTTGATAGATATAAGATAATTTCTTCTATCTATATATTCTACGACTTCAACAAATAACAAATAAAGCATAAATCTAGATTGATATATATTTTTAATTTAGTTAAATATGTATAAAAAAAATAATCTTAAGACCGGGTTACCTAACCGAGTTATCCGGTTTAATCCGAGTCAGTCATGCGGTTCAACCAGTGACTCAGTGGTTCGACCATTGACCCAGTGACCCAGTACCCCTGCCGAGTCGATCACCGAGCCGAGTTTTAAAACTATGCTTCAAAATGTGCCTTTGTGAACATAGTTCATTCCGTTAGTGACACTATAAACATTGAATTGCCAAGTTCCACATGCCTTTCATTGCTTCTAACACTCCCATGACCTGCGTGAACCCAATTGGACTTAAGAAATATTCTCCAATCTCGTATCCATCTTTATTAGATTTGGTTATCTTTCATTCGACTATATTGGGGATTCATATGACCCTTAATTCAACTGTTTTCCGTTCTCAACTAAAAAAATTCTCCAATCTCGTATTCATCTTTATTAGATTTGGTTATCTTTCATTCGACTATATTGGGGATTCATATGACCCTTAATTCTCCAATCTCGTATTCATCTTTATTAGATTTGGTTATCTTTCATTCGACTATATTGGGGATTCATATGACCCTTAATTCAACTGTTTTCCGTTCTCAACTAAAAAAATTCTAAAAACTTAATTATTTTTAAGTGTAAACAAATGTCCACTACCAATTTCATGCATGTCCTACCGATTTCTCTCCTAAATAAGGATGTATTTCGTTGACAAACCCTTTATTGATAATACTCAATAACAACCTCAGAGTCAATACAAACCTCTACAAGCTTGAAACATCTGTCATAAACCAATTGAACCGGGGACAAACCCACCTTGTGGGTAGTGTGGGTTATGCTAACAAATGTCCTTAAGACATTAGTTAAGGATTCAAAAAAGAGAACAATTGCTAAATTCTATGTAGAAAAAGTAACTTTTTGGTATTTCAATAAGTCAAATACACAATTTTCAAGATAAAGTTTCTAATTTTAGTTTCCTAACAAATGCCCCAACGACACTTGTTAGTATTTCCCTAGTTTTAAAAATTGTTTTTTTAGTATTTAATACACTAAAAAAGAAAATCATATGACAAAAACAAAGACATATGCCTCCACTATGTTCCAATTTTTTTTTGAGTAAATTACACTCCCCTCCCCTCAAAGATGCTTGAATTACACTCCCCTCCCCTCTTATGTTAAAATATACACTCCCCTCAAAAATAAAATTTATACTCTCCTTCCTTATAAGATGCTTGAATTACAACCTCCTCCCTTAATAATTAAATATGCACTACACTTTAATCTATTTTAACATAAATAATTTTTTATGATATATATTAATTTTGAACCACCATTTAAGAAAAATTAATTCATTTCTTTATAATTTAAATGTCAATGATAATTAAATTTAAATATTTTACTATTGATTTAATAATTTAGAGTATAAAATTAACATTTAAATAACCATGCTTTATTGTCTTTAGTAATTTTTCACATGTTTTAATTTTATTTTGGCGTATTTCATATTTTATAATAGGGTTTAAAACTACATGTTAATGAAATTGTGAATAAAAAATCGAAAAATATCTATTCAATTTTTTATTATATTAAAATAGACCCTCAATACTATTTTTTCCGAAGTGTGTTAAATTATAATTTTTTTGCTAGATTATTAGAAATAAAAAAAAATATTGAAGGAGTAAAATGTAGATTTTAACACAAGAGGGGAGAGGAGTGTAATTCAAGCTTCTCTTAGGGGAGGGGAGTGAAAAGTTTTCTAATATGTTTTGAATAAGAGGGAGTGGAGTGTATATTTTAACATAAGAGGGGAGGGGAATGTAATTCAAGCATCTTTGAGGGGAGGGGAGTGTAATTTACTCTATATTTATTTCATCACTCTATTCCTACCATTCTACAATCGCAGACGACCTTTGTCCTTTGCAATTACACAAGTTTTATATGCATTTTTGACCTCTTAACTTCAAAAAAATTACGATTTTGGACCCTAACAAAAAATTACAATTCTGCCGGTTTTAGAAGACGAAATCACACATAAAAACATCAACGAAAAACATGATCTATGTGAAAATCACTCATTTATATTACAAGAAGGGAAACCAAGATGTAAAGGAGTGATTTCAATCCAAAAATTAACGAAAAACTATCCTTCTTCGATGAGGAAAGAAAATAACTTAAAAGGAAGATATAACTCATCTCTCTAAAAGAAACTAGAACCTTTTTAAATATATAATCTAAATCAATTTTTAATCACCGTAAAATTATTTTATGACGTTGTTTGATTTTTAATCTTATTGAGGTGTTCATTTTGTTTATATTAAAATATCATCTTTATTATGAACATCAATAAATGACTTGAGAGTCGACGTTGGATGGAAAATCATGGTATTCGAAATTACTATTTAATTCTAGTATTTCTAATATATTCTTCATTATTGAGACACTTTCAATCATTTTTCTCGATTGATATTTTTCTTGTTCACAATCAAATAAGATTTCTTTTTAGGTCCTCTCAATAACTCTAACGCCCTTCAATTTCTCTTAGACCCTCTAAAATTCTGTTTTTGCCCTAATAAATGTGGGATTTGGGAGGTCTAAAAGATATTGAGAGGATGTAAAAAGAAATCCTCATTGAATAAAAATATAGAAATAACTTAATATAACATGCTAGTAAGCCCTTACACAAATACCAACCAGCCCAAGTCAATAAGAAAGAAAAAAGACACTAAAATTTCCTCATTTAAGTATCTGTTTGGTTCCGCGTTTAGCACTAGAGTGCTCCAAACGTGGTTTAGAGAGTTACAAAGGTGGTTTAGTTTGATTTTAAAAAAGTGATTCCACTGATTAAACGCGAGTCCACTTGAAGCTTTGGTTTTGCGTCTGTTGCAATAGATTCTACTGAAACTCAACTTGATTTGCAATAGATTCATGGCCATTTACATATCTATTTTAATTACTGGCCGCTCGTTAACGTAAATAACCAACTGAATAATATTTTTCTTTTAAATTCTGGAAAAATAATTAATTGCTAATGGATATTATCAAAAAATAAATAAACTTTCCGAGGGGTTAAAAAAATATGATAATGGTTCTAATTCAACATGCATTAAACTTCTTTTTTTTTTTTTTTGAAGGAAACATGCATTTAATAAAATTATCATAATGTATTTTATTTAACATTTATTTTTCAATAGATTTTTTTTTTTGACAAAATTTATTTTTCAATAGATAATAAAGTCAATCCAAGAGATAATTGTAAGACCGAGAATAAGAGACGGAGAAAAACCCGATACACAAACGCTAAATAATAATACTTTAAGATCCAAAGTGTGCATTTCATTGTTGTCCTTTCAGAATTAAAAATGGTTTTCAGAGCAAATTTCCTTCAATTATTTATGTTCCTTCAGAATAAATAATATTTTAAGATCATAATCCCTTTTTCGGTATAATAAGAATGGTCTTAAAAATCCTCATGAGCATAGCTCAGTTGGTAGAGACAAGCATTGTTATAGGCAGGGGCCGAGGTTCCAACCTGGATAGCACTTGTGTACCATAATGGTATATACCATCGCCCAATTAGAATGTGCCACGTGGCACATCCTTTAAAAAATATATCAAATAAAGCATTTATAAAGTAACATTGATAGGTGGCACACTCTAATTGGCCAATGGTATATACCATTGGTACCTCAATGGTACACAAGTGGAATCCGTTCGAACCTGGGACACCCCACTTGTTCACCTTGAAAAAAGTGAATTCTAGCCACTAAACTACTTGGAAAAAAAATGATTTTAAAAATATATTCTTCAATTTTTGAAAAAGCTAGATGTTAGAACGATGGTAGCACCATATTTTAGTGGTTGGTACCATATTGATATTTGGAGATGTCAAAAAATTTGAACGGTGGTAACACCATATTTGAATTGTCACAATACCATAATTGATTGGTTTCCATATTAAAATATAAGTGGTCTTAGTATCATATTCGATGTGTAATTCTCAAACGATTTTCTACGGTACAGTAGTTAATCGCAATCGCACAATTGTAGTTGAGTTTGTTTTATCCTGAAGGTAGCGTGGTTGAGTATAAGATATGATTGTCAAAAAATTGTTATAAAATGGTTATATAAATATCTATCTCCTTTTTTTTATAGAAAAATATCATATCTCTTTCTTATTATATAATCTATAATTGCAAATTTATTTTCTAAAATGGTTATACAAATATCATATCTCTTTCATATTATATAATTTGGAATTGCAAATTTATTTTTTGGATTGTATTTTTCAGACTATTTAAAAACATGATTTGGAGGGCGCACATGTTATTACGGATTATAATATCCGAAAATTAAAAATAAAAATTAATTATAAGCACCATTTTGCATTTTTTTTTAGAGAAAAAAAAAAGCAAAATGGTGGTTTTAGGCAAGAGCTGAATATGGTGGAATACAATTTCTTCGATAATAAATTAGATAGGCCCCACATTGAGCCTTTATGCTTACGGACTACGGTAACTAAGGGCATACACTCATATGGCCTTTCCACGGTCAAAACACTTGACCCTAACTGATCTGACAAATCAATAATACTTGATGGCAAAACAAGTATTGGTAGGGTCACAACATTAAATCTCTATGACCTTTGTCCTTCAACACACAAGATCACTTATATATAAGGATTAAGGAGGTATATGTAATACCTTTTTAGCATATTTTCACACATCAATTATCGTTCAATTTTCTTCTTCAAGGGGAAACGTTAGTCAGGACTCCTGAGACACGAGACACTGGAATAACTTCCTTATATCCTTAACCAACACTCCAATGACACTGGTTAGCATGGCCTTTTAAAGATTATCTGACATACTTATACCCCCTCCCCAAAATATAAAGAGAGTGGTGTATTAAGACTAAATACATTGACATAACATGTTGATAGAAGTGATGAAGATGAAGAGAGTGGTGTATTAAGACTACATACATTGTCATAACATGTTTATAGAAGTGATGATGATAACAGTCACATTTTGTGGACATAGTCAAATTTTGTTACAAGTAAAAGCCGTTAAATATGCATTATATTTTTTAAATTAGCATGAGATTTTAGTGATATAATATTCCTATAATCTTTAAAACAGTTAAAATGAATGTCACACTTCACCAAACCACCTAGTTTTCATCATGTTTGAGAAATAAACTACGTGATGAAAGACTAGTAGGATCACAAAAAGAATTCAGTTATATAACGCTAAGCAAAACTACCCATGTGAGTGGCATGAATTTAATTTCTCAGTAAGATTGTGCTGATGAGGGAGAAGCTGTTGAATAGTTCACCATCTTGAATGCATTACTTGCTTAATTGGTGCCTTAGTTATTGCATAGCAAAAGGGCCATAAGGAAAGGATGTTCTCAACAGTTTCCTTAATTTCTTCACCTTAACTATCTTCATCACTTCTATCACCTTCCCCTCAAAATAGTTCACATACCCCCCAACTAAAAAGTCAAACAACCCTTGTTTGAATAGCAACTTGAAATTGAAACAAACATATTTATAATCCCAAAAAGCAACCTTAAAAATAAAGAGTAAAGACTATCAATATTTGTCCTTTCCTAGCCTTTTACACGTGTGCTTTCTGATCAAGTCCTTTTTGCCTCCTAAATTGTTTTAATAATTGAAATACCCTTTTTATGCTTAACAAATTAGCCATATCCTAAGTAACATAGAGAATGTCTCAAGACATTTAATATCACATGGTCCATTTCAATCTTCATATGGCTTGTTGACAAATATAACATAAAGGATTATTAAATTTAGAAAGGAGTAAACAAATTAAATGTAGAAAGGAGGAAACAAAATAAAAAAAACCTAGTACAAATTTATTTATTTTAATTTGGTATTCATGCACTTTATTGATGAGATTAATATCTCGTGTTGAGTGAGATTTAAGGGTTATCTCTTCAAACAAATGTTTTTCGTACAAAATTTTAGAAATTGAAGTCAAATGGTCGAGAGACTCAAACATCTACTATGAATATTATTTTATTTTTTTTACAAAATGAATATGTTTGGTTTTAGATTTCAAAGATGTAGAATTAATTTTGACACGTTTATGTTTGTAAATACTCTTTCTAGAATAATTGATTTTGACTCGAAAAGCAATCCATCCTACGAATCAAGATTAGTTGTTTTTAACACCAAACATAATAATTTTTAGATTCAAAATTATTAAACTTATTTCAGCAGTATCTGTTCAAACATGAACCATTTAACATTAAATTCGTTTTCCCTCAACAACAAAAAAAACAAAAAATTCGCTTTAAACAAAATCAATTCATTCGAAATCAATTTTTATCAACGTAAAATCAAGCACACAACACTTATGCCACAATAAATTGTAAAAAAATCATGATCATAATGAACGGATAAAGGTTATAGTAACAGTAATAAAATTGAATTATACTATTATTCTTAATTTTATTAAAGTTCGGAGAGAGGGGTCCCATATGATGTGAGAAAGAAAGGAAATGAGAAGAGAGATAGGTGATATGAACAGAAATGACGCAAGTAACACAGTGACCAAAGTAGAGCAACTATCCTTTCTGTTTACCTCGAATGGTTTTTAGGTAATGTTGGACCACACCTATATTGAGGAGCTTCAATGGAAAAAAAAGGGTTGCATTGCAGCTTTTTGATTGGTTTATAACTTTGATCATGTGGCTCCTACTCCAAGGAAGTCAATAAATGGAATTGCATCTGAAGGAGGGGGATTACTCATCAGAACTTGATCTCTGTGATTTTCTGCTGCTGCCACTGATGATAGTGAAACTTCACTGCCTAATATTTGTGCTGTTGTTGTTGCAGCTGTGGTGGAAATATTTGATGAGAAACTGTAAAAATTGTTGTTTTGTTGTTGCATTGGCATCATATATTGTGGATATTCATGGTAGAAACCACTTGGTGTTGGTGTTGGTGTTGGTTGATTATCATGTAAATCCCTTGGCCTATCCCAGCTTCTCATTTGGCTATAATACTCATTTCTTCTACCTCCTGAAAATCCAATCCATTTCAAGAAAACATTAATATTATAACTTCTAATCTTTTTTTACAATAAAAAATGAAAAAGAAACCTGATTTGTGCAGATTTAAGAAAGGGATAGTTATATTAATGTAACCAAAAGATAACTAAATGAGGGTTAGCATCAGTCACTGTTGTAATGTAAACCAAAATGATAGATGAAAATAAGATATTAATAAACCTTGGAAAACATGTTAATTAAACTCCATATCACAATAAAAAATGATTAATTAAAAATCTTCATGGGAATGAATGTAGCATAGCATGGAAGTGAGACTAAAAATTGAAATGCCTAATATTTTTCTGTGATCACAATGAATTTGACAAAATTGTAGTGAAATCATGATCTTGTTGAAACACAAAAGGGTAATTTTCTTTTCATAAATTATAGGTTCAAAGTGAATTTGTCAAACTCAAACCTAACCTAAACATGCACATATGGCAAACATATGTACATACCAGAAAAGAAATCAAGTGGTGATTGTTGAGGAAACAAGCCAATAGGAGTAGGTGCTTGCTTGTCACATGAGATTGCTTCTTTACCACTAGTCAAATGAGTTGAACCATTTAAGCCACACTCAACACCACCATCAACTACACCATGGAAAGATGAATATGGAAAACTAGCCATGTTATAGCCAAGTGTTCCATTTGGGAGGTTAATATAATAAGGTGGTGGTGGTACTGGTTCCATTCCTGTGGCTGTGACTATATCCCTAGAGACAAAGCTTGTATTCTCTTCCATTCTTCTGTAAACAGATTGATTCAGCCTCCTCCTTCTGTAAGCACTTGATTGTTCTCTGTACTTTCTTGCCATTATAACATGCCAGTGATTCTTAACAGCATTATCAGTTCTTCCAGGGAAAAGCCTAGCAATCATGGCCCATTTGTTACCATAAATTCTATGAGCTTGCATTAATCTCTCTTCCTCTTCATCACTAAAAGCTCTTCTATTAATCCTTGGATCCAATTGGTTGAACCATCTTAGCCTACAACTCTTGCCTTCAAATCCAAAAAAAAAAAGTTAAGAAAAAGAAAATGACCCTAAAATAGAGGACACAACAAAAAGAGGAAAGAAATATAACCTGATCTGCCTTCTAGCTTTTCAGCTATGAGGTTCCAGTTTTGAGGACCATAAAGAGCAACAAGTTCTTTGAGCTTAGAATCTTCTGCAGGTCTCCAATGACCTCTTGCACAAAGTTTAGAGTGACCAGTATCTATCTCTTTACCACTGACATAACTATTCTCATTAGGGTTATCTTCATTAAGGTTAATTTTTTCACTGTTATCTCCAACAGCATCACCAGAATCAGAACCATTACCTTCCCCACCATCATCACTGTTGTTGTTTTCCTCAAAGTTTCTTTCAATATAACATTCCCTCATAAATGGTAAAGACCAATTAGTAGTAGTACCCTCCTTAGAGATATAGCAATCTTGAGATGAAGAAGAAGCAGCATAGTTTAGTGATAAAGACTCCATGTTTGCATAGACCATTCCCATTGAAGAAGAAGAAGAACCTAAAACATCTAAAAGGGTTTTATGAAGCCTCTTGAAAGAAAGAAAGAAAAAGAGAGAGAAGAAATTGAACCATTGAAGTAGTTAGGTGTACAGACTGAGGCAATGACACTTGCATTCTAATTTTATTTTAATTTAACCAGTAGCTGTCAGTATATATTGCTATTTATTTTACTATATTATTGTTATTTATTATTAATTTTAACAAAATAACACCTTGGTCACACGTGTGAGATTGATGGGGGTGTTGTGTTGCAGTTGCAGGGTCATAGGCTGTCTCTCTCTAAATTGACAAGAAAGACAAGTATGTGATGGGTGCTTACTTCGGCTTGTACAGAGCAAAGCAAGGATAGGAACATATATCTTTCTTTTCAAAATGCTACAAAAACAAAACAAGATTTGAGAGGGTCTTTGCTTTGTTATTGTTATGTTTATATGTTAGTAGTTTGCTACACAATGGAACAAGCCTTGTCATTGTTCATAAACACTCACTAATAAGTGTGTGACCCTAGCATAGCTTCACTATTAATTCATACACATCTCTTTCTCTGTCCCTGTCACCATCATCATCACTTCTTCTTATGCTTGTGCCTGTTATACATTAAACAGAAACAATTGAATTAAAAAAAAAAGTAGGTTAATGTAGAGTTATGCTAATGGATTCTCTTACGAAATTTATTAAAAAATTTACAATATAAAGTTTTATGTTGAAAATATATCTTTTTTAAAAATTATCTGTACAATTTTAAATAAAATGTTACTATTTTAAGTTATTAAACAAAAATTATTAAGATATTTCTTGGTCATCCTAACAACCATAATTTTCCTATAGGTATGAAAGGGGATTTACATTCTATCATCTCAAAATTCCACTATATTGTATATAAAACATTTTTAGTTGGGTTAAATAAGTTTTTTGTCCCTATAAATATATCAAATTTTGATTTTAGTTCCTAGAAAATGAAATGAAATGTTTTCATCCTCACAAAAAAAATTGTTTTACTTTTGTTCTTTAATGGATATAATTTTGACATGTTTTGAAAATAATATGAATATATAAATGTTGAACATAATAAACGGGCACAACAAGGATGTAATTTGAATATAAAAGATTTATAATCTTGACATTCACATGAACATAAACTGATTATTAAGGATCGAAAACAAAATGTATATTTTTTTTTAAGAATGAAAACATTCAATTTAATTTTTTAAGGACTAAAATCAAAATCCGTTATATTTAGATAACATGCATATTCCAACATAATCTTAAACAACCCAACCCTACGAGTTCCTTCTCGAATTACACCGGTATATATAGAACATTTTGATATTGATAATAATTTTTAGGGTTTCGATAACAAGTATCGTTCTGAAAAGTATTGATTACAGAATTCGTTAAAGCTAATTTTATCTTAAAAATACAAATTATTACTTGTATCAATTTAATAATCAAATCATTTGGTACTTCTTTTACTAATTTAACCAACTCATTAGTATTGTCCTAACTCTAAAAAGTCAAAATTTTGATGTGAGATACCGTGTTATTTTGTTTTTGTGAGTATTTTTTATGTGTATAAATCGTAGTTGGTAATGGGGGCTATGACTCAGAGTCTCGCCAGGTTAGATCATTATATATGACTAAGAACGACACAAATGACATTGGAAACAAAATCTTTTCCCAAAATTCAAAGACATCAGGTTTAAAGGTTCTTTTACTTATATGTTGCTTAACATCAACACTTCCATCAAATGTGAGACTTCAACTCACATTTGACACAATAAAACATCTTTCTCTCAGTGTCAAAATCTCTCACATCTTCCATTACGTCAAATCATGGCTCTAATGCCACTACTGGACCACAAGGGGGACTCATTGGGTTGGATCAACATATACTGGGGTAAAATCAACCACATAAGTGAGTTAGACACCACACATTCGCCTAAAACCTTGAAATGTTTGGCATATGGGTCCAAGCTCCCTCTTGGACACCATACATATTGTTGCATAACAATCTCCCCCTCTCTTAAGAGAGAGTTCATTACGTTAATATGAGCATGCATGCTCCCCCTCTAACATAAGTATTGTCACACGCATTTGCACCGTTGTTGTCACTACATTCAATGGGGCATGCACTCTGACCATCATTGTTAGGAAGACTTTCAACAAAAGGATTCAGTTGAACCGTGAACGAAAAGGGAGAGCTTAACTAGGTTGGTTCATCATATTATACTAAGAGCAACTACGCAAGTGAGTTTGACATCGCATATTTTTTCAAAATCGTAAGACATTCAGTTTATAAATTCTCGCCTCTATAAGTTGTTCAACCTGATTTTTTTCATCCAACATAAAACTTTAACTCACCCTTAACACATCACAATATGTTCCTCTTAAGTGTATTGAGATAAATACAAAATATGCGTAAGATGATATGTTTACACTACAAAGTGAAACATAAATTAGCAAACTAAAAAATAATGTTTTTTATAGGAACTTCAAAATAAAGTTAGCAAGCACACTTTATCTGCGACATATGAAGGAGTACAACTTTTTTGAATGGCTTTTTCCTCTTCAATTTTACCATCCGTATAAAACCATTTTATTTACACTTTGTTCTTTCTATATTAAACTAAACACTCAAAAAAAATTCTATACTTTTATATAAAAAGATATTGACTTTTGATGTAACGTTTTTTCATCCAATATTATCTTTTCCTTAAGCATTTTTTTAAATAATTTATCCTTCATATTTTTTTTTTGAAAGAATTTATCCTTCATATATAAGCATTCAAGTATTAATTTTTTCTAATAATTGAATAAATTTATACCAGTGTTATTATTTTATTGATAAATTAAAAAATATAGTGTCTCTCTTAACAATAGTTCTTTTTAATGATTTTTTTTAATCATTTAAGAGGCGGGAGATCACATCAAACTGTATAATTATAATTTATTTGTATTTTTTTTTAAGAAATCAAAATGAATTATATAAATAACCAACTATCCCTAGCACAAGGTGTGCCAGAGAGAAAAAGTCAAAGAATATAACGTGAGTTCAAACAACAGGAAAACAAAAATTAAGCACCACCTAAACAAAGCAAATGGTTTTGGCACCCACATGTCGTAAATGCATTCTTGGTTATGAGTACCTATGTACTCATTTCACTAAAATTTTGCTTAGCCAAAAAAAAAAAAAACAAATTAGCACAATTTAGTAATGCTTTAATGTATATATTATATTAATTCTTATTAAAATATATGAAATAATATTAAATTCATCATTAATCTTTTTTTTTATAAATAGGAAAAACTAAGGTAGAAGAAAAACATAAAAAGAAACTACAAACGGGAACTGAGTTCTCATAGCATCAACTAGAAAATATCTCGATAGAGGAGAAGGACACGTATGGATGATCCTAAGTTCATGATTAAGTGAGGCGCCAAGTTTAACGAGCCAATTTGCACAAGAATTCCCTTCACACAAGGTATGAACAAAACCAATATTCCAATCTCTCGACATATAAGAACGGATTTTATCAATCAAAGGAGCATAAGAGTGAGTAGGTAAGACCCCGTCCTTGATAAAAGTCAAAGCTATCTGAGAGTCTAACTCACAAATGATATCCCCAAAACCAAGATACCAAGTGATTTGTAACTACGGGTGGGAATAGGTCAGGCCAGGCCTTGATAGGCCTGAGCGCCTGAGCCTGAGCTACGAAAAAAATTTATAAGCCTGACTTGGCTTATTTAAAAGTCTGGCCTGGCCTAAAAAGCCTACTTCCAGACCTACTAAATTGGCTAAACAGGCCTTAAAGCCTACTAAAAAGTCTATTTCATTGCAAGAAAATTTTAACAAGATTAAAGCCTACTTAAAAGCCTATTACAACAAAGCCTATTATGGGACTGATAAGTAGAGAAAAATATGTTCCTATTTTAAATGTATGCAATTAGTATCATATCAAAAATATATTTTTTAATAGATGGGTACTAATAGGTCAGCCTATCAGGCTTAACAAACTTTTCTAGAAGCCTAAGTCTGACCTATTTAACTAAACATGCTTTTTAAAAAGACTAAGCTTTGGCCTCTCTACTAAAATGGTCAGGCCAGGACATAAGCCCCTGTAGGCCGGTCTGACCTATTCCCTACCCTATTTGTAACCCATAAGAAATAACACGAAGCTCCACATCAATATCAGCAGTATGGCCACAACTTCCAGCAAAACCAATGATCCAAACACCTAGAGAATTTTTGAGAAGATCCCCAAATCTTGATCTACCAGGGTTACCAATTGAACTATTATCAACATGAAGTTTAATCACATTATTTGGAGGTGGTGCCAAGAAACTAATCTAGGAGTAGGGAAAGGAGAAGGACCACTAAAAATCTTCTTGGTGGAATTATGAAGAAAGTAAGTTTGGCTAAGAATAAACCATATGGGGTGATTAATGTAAGAGAAAGCTCCTTCATTTCTAGACTTCCAAATAAACCAACATCCAATAAAAAAGAATATGTTATATCGATCAATTGCTTGCATTTTGAACCATATCTCAAAATCATTTGCAAGATGATCATAATGAAAGTCAAACTTGAACTGGTGCTAAACCTGCATGGCTTTTGGGCAATCACACAACAAATGTAAAATGGTTTCTGATGATGCACCACATCTATAACGAGAAGCATCTAAAGATAAACGATGGGTGAACCAAACCTTAGTGGTAGCTAACTTCTAATGCATAACAATGCACACAAAATAGGGAACATTTTTATGGAGTTTAAGTTTCCAAATCCAAGACCAACTCTTAACCACCTTTGGATCAGGCACCAGTACTAGGGTTAACCAATAGTACGCCAGATTAGTGATATAGGTTCCTGAGATGGATGATTCCTACACCAAGATGTCATCAGATTCATCATTTTGAAATATACTCTTGATCTTCATCTTTATATCTTGAATAAGGTGCATGGTTATGATATCAAAGTTCTACACCCCGCTGTGACAAATGTCTTTGGTATAGAGATTAATGTCGTCTTGTTCAACAGGAGGAACTCGCTCGCAAAGACGACCATGGAAAAGCCAATTTTCATACCAAATGGAGGTGTCACTTCTTCCAACGCATGTAATGAATCTCGAATTAAGAATGTAAGCTACTTTAACGATTGAACACCATGAATATGAACCTCTTTTACCGGTCTTTACTCAAAGGATGTGAGATTCTTTAACATATTTCTGCGTGGTTAATTGAACCCATTTATAACTTGTGTGGACCATGATAAAAGCTCCCACACATGCTAATCACATACTGAAAAGATACAATCCCTATTTAGATCATATTATATTTTATTTTAATGTTTATGTATTGACGGTGTGAAATAATTTTACATAATTATTTAATAGCAACTCTACATCTTGTCATGTATATTAATCATGTGACGATATTTTTTATATAAAAATATTTTATTAAATTAAAATATTTTTCTTTTTATTTTTAATAATAGCTTGTCCTAATAAATAACATTATACCCCCTTATTATTGAAATGAGTGATCTAGTTTTGTCTATGTGTATTTTCATATAACACATGTTGATCATCTTTTTCTACGGATATATAATTAATAAATGGTACTCCCTCCATCCAAGGTTATATAAATCATGTATGAAAAAAAATGTTTCAAAATATAAGTTGTTTTATAATACTAATAAAGATTTAAATGTTATTTTTCTATTATGCCTCTAACTATTTTTTTTCTTTTTCTCTTGTTTCAATGTTTAATTTATTTTTTCATACATTTTATGAAGAATAGTTTTGAAAAATGAATCAAAGTTTTTCGCATACAAATTAATTATATTTATTGGTTTGTTTGAAATGGTCAAACAACTTATAATTGGCGCACATGAAGTAGCATTTAAGATGTTGAATTTGTCTCGATCAATTTTTAAAAAATTTCTACTTTTGAAAAAAATATAGAAGGAAAATTTTGTTAATAAAAAATATTAAATATAAAAAAATTGCACTAACATATGTAACCGTTAATCAAATTATCTGTTGTTTTGAGACGGTGTGTAGTAGCTTTCAAAAGTATAACTAATCACGGATTTCACATGGAAATAAAGTCTACAACTTAACAAAACTATAATAACTAGCATTTGGAAGACCATCATCAGCAAACAAGATATATATGTGTGTTTGGTATCACAATTGGAATGTTAGAATTATGGCGATCTATCGTGATTATAACATAATCTTCGTAATAACAAACATAGGTTAAAAAAGAGTCATAGGAACCCTCTAAAACTGGAGCATAGGTTACCAGATCTTCTTCCATTCTTTTCTAACACTTGAGTATGGGGTCCTAACCAAAGGTCACATTATTCTGTTACGTCTTTAATAACAACTCAATCAGTAATAATGCTTGAAATGGTTGATCGAGATGTATAGGGGAAAGTCTACAGTGGTAGTTTTATGCCATTATTAGTATGTTGCATATACATTCATGTGAACCAGATTTGAGAGATATTTTTTGGCTTTTTGGTGATGAAATCATTCTGCAGAGAGAGACTCACATTGGGAACCCGCGAGACAAACACCACACTAGGAAGGTAGCATTCCATTACTCCTCTTTCTAGTTTTAGATTGTATTCATTCTGACGTAATCTCTATATATAGGTAGTCACTATTTTCTGATTTTTTATGTGCTGTTATTGCTGTGAATACGTAACATTATCATGAATCATCGTAATATCCCTTTTGTTATTAACAGGAAAATCTATTAAACAATTTAAATAAATAGTAAATTGTTAAAGCATCTCCAATGGGAGAAAAATAGACAACCCATTTTTAGTTGCAAAATCAATTTAAAATGGTCCAATAGTGCTACATTATCTTTAAACAACTCATAAATAATTCATTTATATTTTCCTTCAATAATAAAAAAAACAAGAGATTTTTAAACAACTCACATTTATCCACTTCTTTTTGTGCAATTTGTATGAGATTAAACATATTAAAAAATAAATGATTTTGGCATTTAATAACAGAGATTTATAATTGGCCTTCGTGATCTTCGTCTTGTTAAACTGACTCTCCTGGACAAGTGGTGTTGGCGTATCATTTTAGGGGAGTGTCTTTATGGGTAGAGATTATCAAAGCGCATTTTCTACTCTTGACCATAGTGGTGGGCGTCATCTAGGCTTTTGCTCCACCTCGTGCTGGTGGAAAAGCATTTCTTTGCTTGAGTCTAATTTAGGGGACTGGGGTGACTCGCTCTCTAAAGGTATCTTCCCAGAAGAAGGCCTCGATGGGAAGCATGGACGCTTAACTAGGAATGTTTGGACATGTGATCTTAGGTGGATGAGAGGATTGTTTGTTTGAGAGTTTGATTTGGTTAGGTCGTTACTTGAGCTCATTTACAGTATCCCCATCTCTCATAAGCGGATACCAGGGTGTTGCTCCATGATCCTAAAGGTAGTTACTCGGTTAAGTCAGCATATGCAATGTTTCAATTTGATCTCGCAAAAAGGTTGAATTAAACTCTCGTTATCAAAATTATAGAGTTGTTTGAAGTTAATGCCTTTTAAACATGATTTGACTACATCTCGATTTGCTCATTAATACGTTAAAGTTTTGGATAGAAATGTAATGTTTTAACTATTTGTGTGAAATTGCTCATAGTCCAAAGTGGAAACCTCTATAATATTTTAGATCCCACTCGCGATGTAAAACCGCCTTAACAAAAATTGTCACACTCGTATTGATTACTCGATCCAATATTTGACAGTACCATATTAATTTGGGCGAATAGTATTGGTTGAGATTTAGATTTAAAAATTATTTTAGCACCTATATATAATTTATAATCTTCATTTAATCATGTCTAGCGTCTTCCTAAATTTTGTTTAGTACCCAATTTTTGTATTTTTTTTTTAAATAGGGACAAAAATTGAACAAAATTATATAAGGACTAAAGTTTAAAAACCGCAATTTTATTACTATTGAAGACATTTTTTGTAGTTTTTTACCAAAATAATTATCTAAATTCTTAAGAATAACTCTTTAAAACAGTATAATTCAAGTTAATTACAATAAACATCTTCTCCAATCCGTTGCTACTTTATAATATAAGAAAGGACTATGGATTAGATTAGTTGTTAAAATTAGTTGATGATTTAGGGGACTTGATGTGACATAGGGCTACAAATAAAAAAAACAAAAGGGGTTACATGGTTTCCAACTCGTGAGACCAAATAGAAAAAGATTGGAACAATCATCAAATACGTGCGCCTAGTCTATGGTCGATTGACAGCCGAACTTTGCGCAACAGACACAGTAAGCATGACAAGATAGGTGCACATCAATTCTCTCTATTTCCCGTAGGAAATTAAATGAGAGACCCAATTTATAAATATAATAAAGTGTCACATGTCATTAACCCAATTTATAAGTTTTTTTTTCAAGTTGTTAACCACAGGTTTCTTTGAAGTTAATTTAAATCCTATTGATACGGCCTCCTCATGGAGGTTGGATCAATGTTGACAGAGAATTGACAAGTATACTAAATACCATCGAGTAGTAAAAATATCGTTCTAAGAAGGACTGATTTTAATCTCAAAAATTCAATTACGATATTAAAAAGGATGTATAAAGGTTCTTTTAAATTTGCCACTAGGCAGTTGGTTTGGTTTGATTTGATGAAATCAAGTAACATAAAATAAAGATTGATTAAGTAAATATGGAGAGAGATGAGATCAGGTCTGTCGAATTCTCTAATGTTTCTCTAATTGGTATACTGCACCTATTCTTATGAAAGATTCTCTAGTTCCACGATAGTTAGCAAAATAGTCCTAATCAATCCCTTGAGTTAAGACCCTCTTCTCAAACTACAACCCATAATTCCTTAGGTGGTCAAATAATCTTTGAAGGTTTTAAGCACGTTAACCTAATATCACTAATAAACGATTATCCATTACTAGACTAACCATGTTTATTAGAACAATTCAATTAGGTTTAAGTTGAAAGCTGGGGTCAGTAGTCATTCGTTCTCACTAAATCATGTTTATATTTGATCAGGATATAAAAAGTATTAAGAACAATTGAATTGAATAAAAACTAGATTGTCATTCATAATAAATAGAGTTTCACAGCAACATCGATCAATTAGGGTTACACAGATTCATCTCGGACCTAATCTCTGAGAGATTTAGCTACTCATAATCGAGTTTACAAATAGCATAATCAATGAAATAATTA
>Ga0315914_1005441_pt1 | contig 18515 bp, 14 predicted proteins | sample MpolenodulesMG_FD_203920 | JGI IMG/M metagenome (GOLD analysis project Ga0315914, IMG submission 203920) | Medicago polymorpha root nodule microbial communities from Los Angeles, California, United States - elongated nodules | ecosystem: Host-associated > Plants > Roots > Nodule | place: USA...
TTAATCCCTTACTTGACCGATGAAAACCTAGCTAAGGCACATCAGACTCTTTCCGTGACGTGCGGGCCTACCTTGCAGAGCGTATCCCGTTCCCTTTGTGAGAACCTTTCGTATCCCCCTTGGCGTGGATAACGGAAAGACACGACACCTACGTCTTACTTTATGGTCTTGACCATAAATTATAATTTGCCTTAATACTTGCTTACTTAATCATTCTTGTTCATAGTGAAAAGATTATGCCTATCAATTCACGACTTCACTTGCTTAGGGTTCTTGCTAACTTTCTAGTTCTCGACGATCTACGTCGAGGCTCTATGTTTTTACCCTATTCTTAGTTCATTGTTACCCAATCATGTTCGTATAAAACTCTCATAAGCCATCTTTGTTGCATATGTTAAGATTAGCCATGATTTTCATAATCAAGAATCGTTCGATGTATATTGTGTTAGTTAAATGATGTTTGGAGGTTTCACGGTTGATAAACATTGCGAGAAAAGCCCTCGGATTGCACCACGGGCCCCCAGGAAGGCCAACACGCCATTTCAAGTGGGAAACGGCAGAGCCATTTCGCTAATGGCGAGCTGGGTTCTGGGCAATTTTGCTATTAGCAAAATATTTCGCTAATGGTGAAATTCTTCAGGTCTGTGATGCAGAAATCTGAGTTTTGACCCCAAACCCACCAATTTCGATCCTGCAAGGTTCAATATACATCCAGTAATCCATATAGCAGTAGAACTTAACTTGCATGACAATTTTAACATGAGAACAACAAGAATTTGGCATTGGTTACTAAGAAATCCTATTAAACTAAACTTAACATAATTCATGCTTTCTTACTAGAATTGCTCAACCCAAAGGTAGGTTAACTATCTAAGAACTCACATGTTGATTACTGCATTCCTCAAGCTTCAACATCTATCCCTTCTCCAATCAAAACCCTAGCTCTTGAAATCCTTGATGCATCCATGATTCTTAGCTCACCAAACCAAATCAAGCTTCAAACCATTCCTCTAATTGTTATGAAGCTGCCATGATTCCTGCTTAATCTCAATTACATGCACTTGGAACTTGTTTGTTTGAAGAGAGAAGGATGGGGGCGGTTCTAGAGAGAAGGAGGAGGGAATTCTTGTTCTTGGTGTTTTAGAGAGAGAACCAACATAAGATTATGAGGGTTTTGGCTCCCAACACACTTAAATACCCCATTGGTGAAAGTACTAAAATGCCCTCTGTCTTAAATGTGTTTACACTGCCACTGATAATTCATCCTGAGCTTAACTGATATCATTTGATAAACATTCTTCGTCGTACTTGTTTTCCATGAGCATTTGTTCTCTGACACGTTTGACAGGTAATATTCCAATAACCATCAAGTGGGATATTACAATTTCGTTTGTAACATAGGGTGGGAAAAATAATAGTGTATTTTTATATGCGCAATGTATTACTAATATCTTATAACTCGATGTTTTGTTGGAATCTGATTCATGTCTTTATTTTATGTCTCTAGTATATGTTTAATCTCTTGATATGGTGTTCGGTATGGACTTAACAACACATTGGTAATATAAGCATATAACACTTGATTTGTTTGATTCAATAATATGAAGTCACTTTCACATGAACTACACACACAAAAAAAAAAAAAAAGAGAGCAAATTGAAAGCCGGAAAGTATGTGATAAAACAATGTCTACTAACATTGCCTGCAAACAATAATTAAGGCTCTTCTTATGGCCAACACTTTATAAATTCAACTATTCATCATCCTTTAATTTTAGATTAGACATAGCATATCGTCTGATCACCAAGACTGTAATCCTATGAAAAGCTTGTTTAATGGCCAAGTATCTGATTCTCTAGAAGCTTATTCTCTAGTGAACTAATATGTTATCCTCTTCAGCTTTCTCTCAACAAGTTTGAAATTCAAATGAAGAGACAACTAGCAAATGTACACAAGGTACTATATTACAAGTTAAGTTGTGTTATTTGAACAACCATTTTTATGATAACTTTTGATACAACCATAAATTTGTAAAGAAAAAGTGGTATTGACATAAAAATCAAAGTAATAGAGAGAGAAAGTAAAAACATAATGTAAGTATGAAAGGAAAGCTGTCACAAAAATTGTCAAAAAAGGTTGTGCAAATATCATTTCTCTTGTAGAATTACTCTCAAATAATAGTACAAGTCGATGCAATGACTCTTATTTCAACAAATATACTCTACCTTAAAAATAATTTTTGGCAACGGTCCAATCACCCATGGCTATAGATAAACAAATTTGCTAATTTAGAGAAATAAATAAATTCAAACGTGGTATAAATTTCCATATACTTTCCATTGCAAGATCAAACACTTGTATTAAGATAGAAATTCACTTATACTCTATGTGAGAGTAAACTTTTTATTCACACCAAACATCCTTTCATTTCATTGTTGTAACTACTCAAAGAGCTAAGTTATATCCAAAATCTTTGGGAATACAAAGAGACTAGGTTAGTCATAAATCAAAGGTATTGTCATGTTAGACAAGAAGACTATACCTTAGTTCTTGTAATCGGTTCAAATTATAGCGAAAATCTTTCAAGGTTTAAGGTACTAGACATAGCTTCCGGATTGTGGGGTGAACCAGTATAAACTCTATATAGATTTCTCTCTATCATTTATCTCCTTATCCTTGAATTATCTCTACGCACTCTGTTTTATCGAAGAAACATGATATATTTTTTTAAACCTACACAATATCCTTCATTTCTTGTGTTTTTCTAACCGTCTACTCTAACCCAAATAATGAGATTAAAAAATTAGATGTACAGTAAATAACATAAGAATTTCAGTGTCTCTCTATTCTATATATAAACCACCTCCATGAAAGAATTTCAGAACCATGCTAGTCATATTAATCATTCCAGAACCATAAACTACCCAAAAAAAATCATTCCAGAACCATGCTAGCATAATTTATGTACAAATTCTAAACTTCATTCCTTCATCTAAAACTCCACTATCAAAAACCATCAACCACCGGTACTCCATCATTCTAAAGCCTACTCCAACAATTTATCATCATTTAACTCCAATATTCATTTCATAAGTAAGGGTCGAGGCTTCGTTTTTGAGTGGCAAAAGCGTTTATGAAGTAAATGGAATGTCACCATATACACATCCTCATACTTCACAGTCCGTTGTATAAATTTCACCAATTTAAAAAGTTAAGGATCTTACCTTAGTTCAGACAACCACAACAACCAAGAAGCAAGGAAAGTACCAGAAAAACATGCAGAAAGAGTGAAGATTATGCTATAATCAAAGGATATATGATTCAACCACAATATAAACAAAATATTATATAGATCGCAACAATTACCTCTTCACAAAAGAAAGAAATATGTTAGTAAACTGTGTTACCTTCAAATATTCATATAAATCAACATTGACATAAAGAATGTCTTAGTTATAGATTAGCAACAACAAAATCGTGAACTTAATAACTGAATAAGTACTCACTTCTCTTTTAGGAAATGACAGAACAGAATCATATGTTAACAGCATCTTCCTGTGTCAAAAAATTATTCTATAACCTCTTTCAAAGCTTCATAAAGGAACATAGAACAAATAGTAGCCCTTCTAACATGAAGCTATAAAATTTGAAACAAATGCCATGAAAGACTTGATAATCAATCTGTACTATACAACCAGCCAAAGAGTATCCATTTTGCTATACTCAATTCCTTTTTCCTATAACTCCATATCAATCTATGAAACACAAACAGAGACATGACACTGACACATTGACCCAGGTAAAAATTGGCGAAAAATAATTAATTGTATATAATCAAAGATGTCAGTATCGTGTTGGTCCCAGACACATGTCAAACACCGGACTCACGTTCCATCAAGTGTTACTACAGAGCTATCAATCACAACTATAACTCTATTATCAATCTATAAAACACAGACGGATGTGACTCTTTTTTTTTTTTTGAACGAGGATGTGACACTCTTCCATGTCGACATAGGTGAAAATTTGAAAAAATGAATTAATTGAATCTAAGCACATATGTCAGTGTCATTTTGGTCACATACACATTGCTACAGAGCTATCAAACAAAGCTACTCCAACAATTTATCATCATTTTCAACTCCAACATTCATGTCATAAAACTCCCTCACATTCTTACACATTTTCAAACCCCTTTCATCCATTTCCCACAAAACCAACATTGCCTCTTTCAACTTACCCATCCCCATAAGTTTCCCACCCAAACACCCAAAAAGCTCACAATCCAAACCCTTATCTTTCCCACTAAAACACCTCACATAACTCAAAGCTTGTTCAAACAAATCCCTCTTTACCAAAGCTTCAATCACAAACATATGTGTCGAATACAACATCGGAACTCCATCATCCACCATCCTTCTCACCAACACCATAGCCCCAACCACATCTCTCTTCCTACACGCGCCTAACACAAGCGCGTCATAAGTTCGCGAATCAAAACAAAAACCCTCCTCCTCCATTGTCTTCAAAACCCTAACCACGGCTTCCACGTCACCAACATAACAATAAGTCATAAGAAAATAATTGTGTGCCGTTAAATCTAACGGCACACCAAGTTCAGACATTACCTCGACCACGCGTTTCGCCTGGTCGAGTGATTTAACTTTAGTTAAAAAACTTAGTATTGGATGAAAAGTACATGCTTTAAGTTCGTTAACTATGTCGCCGACGCGCGACATGGATTGGACGACTGTAAGAGCGTCCTCGACGCGTCGAAGCTTACAGAGGCGCGTGATGAGTGAATCAAACGCGTTACGGCGCGTGAGGCCTGGATTGAGACGAGAGAGGGTGGTGATGAGGTTTTGAAGAAGGGAGGGTGTGAAGTTCGTGTTGGTGATGAAATTGAAGGTGTGTTTGGTGTTGAAGAAACCGTGTTGGATGCGTTTGTTGAGGATGGAGTGGAGGGAGGTGAAGTCGCCGGAGGTCGCGAAGTTGGCGGCGAGGGTGTCGTAGGAGGTGGCGGTGGTGGGGGTGTCCGGGATGGGTGGAGAGGTAAGGGTTGAGAAGCGGCGGAGGGTAGAAAGGGGATTATGGGAAATGTTGTTGAGGTGTTTTCTGAGAAACGACATCGTTTTTGGATTTTGTTTGGGTTTGGAGAATGTGATTATGATCTGAAAGTGTGAGGGATGAGGGTTGAGGTTTTGTGTTGTGAAAGGGTTTATGGAGTAAAGTTGTGAAGCTGAACGTGTAAAAGGGATTTCTTTTGCACAGAACGTGTAAAGGGTTTATAATATTTTTTTTTTGTTATATATCTATTTTAAGGGGGTCGTATTAAATTAAATTTATATACAGATATCATTTGAGTTATATTTAAAAGACAATTAAATTTATAATAGTTCCTAATTTGCTTTAAAAGATTTTTAAAAATAAAACATGAAATGTATAAACAATCAATTTAGACCTTAAAACCATCATAAACTCTTCAATTTAGTTTCTAAACTATAAATAAATCAAATAAATTATCTTTAAACTATGAAATATACATCAATTTAATACTTAAACTATTAAGAAAAACAATCGATTTAGTTGATTGAGTGACTAAATAGTTGGATAAGATAATAATTTATGGTTTTTTTAGTGTATTTTAACTTTTTAGAGACTAAATTGACGAAAGAGTGATAATTTGGAGATTAAATTAACTATTTATTGTGAGAAAAATACAATTCACTGTGGGAGGGCAAAGCGGCTCGCCTTGTACCGTTTCGGTCCACCAGAAAACACTTGTCTAAAAACGGGAGAAGACGAGCAGAGTCCATTTAAATAATCGAGTAAAAAACCCACCATATTCTGTTTAGTGGCGGACACACGAGTTTGCCGGACGACCTATCAAACAAATAAAAATATTTAATGCATTATAATTGTACTGTAATAACAAAAACTATGTCTTTTCTTACAAGGCAAAAACTATGTTGTTGTTATTTTTAAAAAATAAACAGTGGTACATAATTTGTGATAAAATCAAACTTATGAGACAAATCCAACACCATCAACATAATTAGAAAAAAATTCAGCATCATAATTAATATTAGCAATGCCACCATAATAAATCTAACAACATTAAACAAATCAAAAAATAAAACAATTCACCAATATAAAACAAATCTCAAAATAAATCCAACAATCAAAATAAACTCAAAAACATAAAATAAATCTCAAAATAAATTCAACATATTAAAAATAACAAAATGGTGAGTTGGCAGGCCGACGGCCCCCTACCCCATCCCATTTTTCAACGAATTAAGCAAACTTGATTAACCAAAGAGAACGATTTCAAAACTTTGACCTGGTCCATGATAAAAATCACGAATTAAACGGGTTGGTCCGGCGGATGGGGCCATTTTGCCCCCCTTCCAACAGTATATAACCGCGTAAAAACTAAAAAGATACTCACAAAACGAAAACGCAGCGTTGTTAGGGTTTTGCACTTGCAACTACATTCCCCCACTTTACTTCACTCAAAAACAACACTACTAACAATCTTCTTCCACAGTTTGTTTTCTCAAAATCAGAAAACTCCAACAGCATTGTGCGATTCGGTATGACCCTTTTCTTCCTTTTCCATTTCTCAGAATTTTCTTACCAATTCCATGTTAAAAATGAAAATAAAGTTCCTTTTTTTACCCATTTTAGATTTTGGGATTTTATTTTATTTTTTTTACTTTTTTAGGGTTTTGAATTTTTTGTTTATTGTTGAGAATTTGAAATTATTGGGATGTGGTTGATGATTATTGTTTTGGGAATTTAACTTTAACTGGGGTTTTGAATTTCTGTGTGGTTTTAGGGTTTTTGAATTTTTGCTTATTATTGTTGAGAATTTGAAGTTATTGGGATGTGGTTGGTGATTATTTGTGTTTTGGGAATTTAGCTTTCAAGTGGGTTTTGAATTTCTGTGTGTTTTATATATTGGTTGCTATGATGTGTTATGCAATGTTATGCTGTGCTTTGTATGCAATGTTATGCTATGCATTTAGATTTTGATTATATTAAAATAGACCCGCAATATTTTACTTTGAAAATTTGATTCTTCTTAGGGTTTAGGGTTGGTTATTTGTGTTTTGGTTCTTGGTTGCTGCGTTGTGTTACATTGTGCTGTGGTTTGTTTGCATTGCGAATTTGAAATTTTTCGGGGTTTTAGGGTTGGTTATTTGTGTTTTAAATTTCAATTTTTTTTTATTATTGGTTGATATGATGTGTTATATTATGTTGTGTTTTTTTTTTCATTGCCAATTTGATGTTTTTTTTGGGTGGTTTTTTGGTAATTTTTCTCTAACTGGGGTTTTGAATTTCTGTGTGTTTTGATCGATGAAACATGACACCGGATACGACAGTGACACGTAGATAGCTGTAATAATTTGAGAAAGTGAACTATTTGAATGTAACCACATGTCAGTGTCTGTGCACATGTTCAATCTGAAGTGTAGGTACTACATATATAGGTTTTGGGGTTGGTTATTTGTGTTTTAAATTTCTGTGTATTGGTTGCTATGATGTGTTTTATTATACTGTACTTTGTTTGCATTGAAAATTTGAAATTTTGGGGGTTTTAGGGCAGGTTATTTGTGTTATTTTGGTAATTTTCCTCGAACTAGGGCTTTTAATTTGTGTGTTTTGATTCTTGGTTGGTATACAGTTTTATTATGCTGTGGTTTGCATTAAGAATTTGAAATCTGAATGGTTTGGTGTGTTTTTGCAGTGTTAATGGCTTTCGATGATGAGGATGGTTCTTCAGGCTCAGGAGATGATGCGAACATGTTAGACGGACACAAGCGTCAAGCTAGTGTTCCAGCTAGTGGTGGTCGTAAGAGGGGCCGAAAAGCTTCTGGTGATGCCATAGTGGATGCCATGATGCAGATAGCAGCTGCTTCAAAAATGAGGGCAAATGCAATTATGAAGAATGAGGACAAATTCTCTATAAGCAAGTGCATCAATGTGTTGGATGAGATGCAAGGTCTTGATGAAAGGGTTTACTTTTTTGCTTTGGATTTGTTTGAGAATCACCCTAATGCCCGGGAGGTTTTCATCTCTATTAAGAGTGAAAAAAGAATGCCATGGTTGCAGGGAAAATTTTGTGTTTCGTCCATTTGAATCATTTGAGAAAATCGTCCTTTTTTGTTTTTGGTTACGAATGGTCTCATACCTTTGTATAGTTAACTAGACTGCAAAGGAATGATGTTAGTTACTATAACTAATTTGATTTTGTGCTTAAAGCCGATGTTAATCAGTTTATATTTTGAATTTCTAATGCAATCATTTCTCTGTTTTCAAACTAGATTTGTTTTATGCATGATTGGAATTGGAATGTTTTATATCAACTAGATGCATCAGAAAGACATGTTATCTTGTACATTTCGTAGTTTTGAAGTTTATCTTTACAGATGCACCAATCAGCATGGGTGACATTGACTTGGAATTGGATGAGATGGAACTTGTTGCAGCTGCTGCTGGATACTATTATTATAGCTCTCTAACAAAACAGCCTTCCCATTGTTTATCACCCAAGAGACGTGGATTTATGACAGAAGTGCTGAATGGACATGATGGCTTTTGTCGTGAAATGTTGCGGATGGACAGACATGTATTTCAGAAGCTGTGTGGTATTTTCCGGCAAAGAGCCATGTTACGTGATACTTCTGGTGTAATGATAGAAGAGCAGTTAGCGATATTTTTAAATGTCATTGGCCATAGTGAACGTAATAGAGTGATTCAGGAGCGGTTTCAGCACTCGGGTGAAACCATTAGCCGACATTTTAATAATGTATTGAAAGCTATTAAATCACTATCACGTGAATTTTTGCAACCTCCTGAGGATACAACATCTCCAGAAATTCTCAACAGTGCTAGATTTTATCCATATTTCAAGGTCTGAATGATCTTTTAGCTACTTCTTCCATATTAGTATGATCTCTTAAGGTTTCCCTGTTTATCACTCTATATGCTACTTTACTGACTTTTCCCATCTCCCTACTATTATTTCAGGATTGTATAGGAGTAATTGATGGTATGCAAATTCCTGCACATGTTCCGGCCAAAGATCAATCTCGATTTCGCAATAAGAAAGGCATCCTATCTCAAAATGTGCTCGCAGCTTGTACATTTGACCTTCAGTTTATATTCATTTTTCCTGGTTGGGAAGGTTCTGTCACCGACTCACGGGTGTTAAAGGCAGTCCTTGATGACCCAGATCAGAATTTCCCACAAATTCCTCAAGGTTTGTTAGCATTATGACTGTGATCTTGAATTCATTATCTGTCCTTGTTAGTTATCTGTGTAGTACAAACACGTTTGATCAAAGGCGTGTCTGGCTTCCGACACAGTCGACACTGACATGTGTATTACATTCAATTAATTAATTTTCTCAAATCATTATCAATATTCACTTGTCAATGTCATGTTCGGTGTCCATGTGAGTTTTTGTTTCATAGGTTGTTACAGATTATATTAAAATTAACTATTAATTTATTTCCTTTGGATTTGTTTCATAGGAAAGTATTACCTTGTTGACCAAGAATACTTAAATACAGAAGGATTTCTTGCTCCTTTTCAAGGGGTTCGGTACCAGCCTTATGAGTTTAGAGGTGCTAATCACCTACCAAGAAATGCAAAGGAGTTGTTCAATCACAGGCATTGCTTTCTGAGAAATACCATCTTAAGGTCATTTAGTGTGTTGAAAACTAGATTCCCAATCATGAAACTTGCTCCTCAGTATTCGTTTCAGACTCAGCGGGATATCGTCATAGCTGCATGTGTTTTGCATAATTTCATCCGCCGAGAAGAAAGAAATGACTGGTTATTCAGTAATTTAGGGGGGACATTTGTGGATGAACCATCAGATCTCGACGAACTTCCTGATGTTCAATTTATTTCTTCAATACAAGAACAGAATGCATTCTCATTACGTGAATCAGTTTCTGCATCTATGTTTGACGACTTCTTGAATAAATGGGACGAGTGGTGATGCTGGACTGAGATATGTCGTCGTCATTGATTGGTTACTCAATTTGCGGATTTGTTGCAAATGGCCCGATATGATTCAATCATTTGCATTTTACTTATGACCACTATTTGATTTGATGTGAGGTCAAAATCAATGTTAACATGAAATTTTGTATAGGCTCTGCATGTAATTGTTAGTAACAGTTTTATTGAGATGAGATTGTGAAGGAATCTTGGGTTAGATGCAGATATAGCTGTGAATGTATATGTTATTATAACAACCTAATTGCATTACTATGCAAAAGCTTTAACTGGATTTGTGAAATTTGGATGAATAGAGCTTCTTTATTATTATTTTTTTATTCTCAATAATATTTTATGTGGTGTTTCATATGATTGTTAGCGGTATATCTTTCCCATCTAATGATGCATCTGCAAGCATTGATCTTTTATTTCAAGAGTTGAAATGAATTTTGATGTGACAAAGTTTAGAGGAAATGGAATACAAGTTACAGAAGAAAACGTAATACAAGATAAATTGATTGTTATTGGTAGCAATTAGCATTATAGTTTGAAAAAGATGAATGATCTTTACCAATCAAATCAAATTCCTATATTTGGTTATATTTTTCTTCAGTAATACTATTATCTTGTTTAATTAATTTTATTTAGGTAAAATTACAATTTTAGCTTAATGTTAGGTAACAATTTGGTTTTTTTTATCTTATTTTCATTTCAATTGTCCTTTTGGTCTTTAAATATGAATTTTCAAGCTTCAAATTCATGATTTTATTTTCTTATGACTATGAAAATGAACCAAAAAAACAAATGAAATTAAAAAAAGATAGTATCGAACTGTTACCTGAAAGTTAAGATAAAGACCAAATTGTTACCTAAAATCATTGTTGGCATGATAGCCACCAACCAGATGTTCATCTGAAGTTGTAAAAAAGAAAGAAAAAAAGAAGCAAAGAAAAGATGTTCATCCATAGGATATATATTTCTGGAATTATGTATACAAGTATATGCTGTTGATGTGGCTGTGGTTTATGTGAAGTAAGCATACAGTGTTTTGCTGTGAGCACTACTGACAATTTATGTTTCTCTCCAAATGTTTATTTCATTTTATTACTTTTTCACAAATGTGCAACAGAAATGTTAGCTACATATTTTTAACAAACACTTTGCAATGTATTGGCTCTCTTATCCAATTTGAGACTCATTTAATTTAGTGTGATCTAATCAAATTCAACCAATAAAAAATGTATTGAAAAATGCATGAGATGGAGCAGGAAGAACTCTCTAGCTAAAGGCTTGAAAAGACATGTTTGTACTTGTAGTTTTTTGTGAAATTTATTGTTTGTGCTAACAATAATCAAGGGTATGGAAGTACTAAAGAATGTTTTTAGGACATTGGTTAACGAAATAAAAATATAAATGTTTAGTTGAAAAGTGGTGAAAATTCAATTTTTTAAAGTTTAAAAATTATAGTTTTCGATGTTAATTTATTACTTTTAGTTTTCTTAACAAGTGCATTAGGGTATATTTGATTTACAAAGGCATAAGGATTGAACAGAGGCTATGTCTAGAGTGCACAAGTGACGCCCAATTTCTGTTTACTGTTGGTGCAAAAGTTTGCAATTTTGAGGACTTTTCTTGTTTGTCATCTCTTGGTCAACAATCCATGAAAATCGTTGACTTAATATTATTTTAGGTTTGGGATCTGACAGGGGGAAGAGTGAAGGTGATGTATTGTAATGTGTGTCAATTAAGAGAGTGATGAAGAAAACTGTAGACATGATTTTGAATCTTATGGGCATCCACACTCACTTGGCTTACTTCAGTTTACTGCCTTTCCAGTTTCCACACACTATTACACTAATGGTGTAAGATGGAGAAACATTTATGAGAGCCAAGTTTGAGAAGCTAAAAAACATTGAAAATGGAGAAACATATATGGTATTTACAAGTTTATTAGAGATATCACATCAAGCTCCTATGATCTTCAAGAGTAATTCATCTGTAACAATTCACACTGCTTACGCTTGAACTCTTCCATTGATGAGTTCTAATAAGCTCATCTCATCATTGTTCAATAAACAAACATCTTGTAATTAAATAAAAGATTATGAATGCAAAATTGACATTAATGCATGTAACGAATCGCTAGTGCCATTTCAACCTGAGAATTCCAATACAATATCTATAACTACAGGGAGGGGACGACTCCCAGATACGAACATAAAGTATTTTTAATTGAGAACAGAAAATTCTAGCAGACACTATCTTCTTTTTTATAATCTTTGAAGCATACATATGAATGCATTAGATCATCGCAACACCGTTTTCTTTCTTCATTTCGACCCCCTTGAAATGCACTAATCCATTGACATGAAATGCACCCTTGAAAGGGCATATTCCTTTCCTGCAATCCAAACACCAGCTTGAGACCATAGAATATCTTCCCAATCTATATTTTCCTCTAGCACCTACCATCAGAAAATACAGAATGTCAATAATTATTGAAAAGTTGCAAATACTTGCATTTTGCAATTAATTCTAACTGCATTATTTATGTATCAAAACGATTGATTCAAAAATACCTCTACATGTTCGAGAGGCAGGGGGATGCCAACTGTGCGCATCACTTCCTGGGGTAGAGGCTTCTTACAACGAGACCAACGAAATACGTCAATTGTGACATTATCCGAATCAGCTTTTTCACCATTTGTGGTATGCATGTGATGATTTTGAGACTTTCCTATATCTGTGTCAGGCAACTGAGTTGCTGGTATATCTTTTACCATTTTCTCTCCAGCAAAACAGAGCTCATATCTACAAATAATTGATAATGATGAGAATTTCTTCATGATTTCAACGATACATCAGACTTCAAGAGGACCATCGAAGAAACAGAATAGCGAGACTATTTTTCAAAACCGACATCATGGATCCTTTTTAGATTTCCATCAATTAAACAGGCAATCTTTATTGAAAAAAAATAACATTATGAAACGGTAATGACACTAATAACAGTCAAACTTGGATCAAATGGATACTGAGAAGCCATTAGTGAAAGAAGATGCAGAGTCGACAATGATTTCAAATTTATAATAAATACAGTTGACATGCACATCACTCATTTTGGCTAAGAATTTTGTTAAACATACCTGCATGAGTGTGACTCCAGATACAGAACTTCTCCCTTCTTCAAGCGAGCAGATGTATAGAGTGGCCTTTTGAGTCCTTTGTCAGCAACAATGCTGATACTATACTTGATCCTGATGGTTGTTATAATAATATTATTAAATACTAAAAACAAGCTACAAAAACAAAACTGTGGCAGCCTCTATCCAAAAGGGGGAATACGAAACATTATCATCCAAAACAGAGCATAGTTTCAAATATTTAAAAAGTTCCACAAGCGTGGTTTTTGTTTTTGTTCTATGATAAAACACAATGTTACTATAGTAGACAATACTTTGCCAACTAAAAGCTGCATACCAGGGCTCATTGCAGAGGTTGTACTGAATTGTGACTTCTCTTACAAATCTTTGTTTCCGCGATGTATTCTGATTCATAGAACAAAAACTAAGTTAGGTTCTGTTTGTGCTAGATTTTGGTAAAATTGATTATGAAACAATTTACTTGAAGAGACTTTTATTTTGAAAAAATGAAGTTGAAAAAAATGACTAGAGCTTAGGAATGATGTTTTCAAGATATGTTAGAAGAACTGATTTTGTTTAAATGATAAAGTAAATCACTTTTAAATTGTAAATGTGAAGTATTTTTAGCAAGTCCCTCATGAAATCAAACAAAAACTTTTTCCACCTTAAAATTCTAACAAACACACATTTTTCTCACTGCTAATGGGCAGTTTGGGCTTCACATAAACAGGTTAAAAGATGATGATGTAGAATGTGAAATAACCATTAATTCAATTGTGAATGCAAAAAAGTTTGTCTGGTATAGATAATAGTGGACAAACCGAAGCTGCAGCCCTGGTGGTTATTGCCCGCTCAACAGCCATTGGTACAAGGGTGGGCTCAATAGCTGATGTGTAGGTATGGCATGGTTCAAGATCAATAGTTCCACCACTTTTCTGAAAACCAAAGAAATAAAAACAGTGAGTTGCAATGTTTTTAAAAATTAATGAATGTAGTAATCTATTCTAAGTAAGAACAACATCTTCGTACAAAGACAGGTATGAATGTGAATATGTCAATAGTACAGACCCAATACAAGCATCTAGAGTAGACGAAGTTGCAATGAAAAGAAGGCATAATTTCAATAGACAAAAGTTCAAAAGATAAGGGATTTCACAAGGCCTTTTTTACTCTACCTTCACAATGCAACACCGCTCAACTCTAAAACTACAACCAGTTGAAGCACCCCAAGCTCGGGAACGCACATTGTTTCTCAGGGTGGATATATAGCCTGACATTGCACAGAATCAACATCTTGAGATTAACCAAATAGAGCTTAAATGATAAAGCATATCAGTGACTGAAATGAAGGGAAATCAGCTTTTTATGAAGAAGAAAATAATATATATTGACATTATGCATAAACAATTAAATAAGTTCCAACAGGCCGCTTGGTTCAATAGATATAACCTTTTTATGATACAAGTACCTCTATCTTCTTTTGATACATGGACTACTTTAAAAGAGTAAACTCTTTCCTATAAAATTCGAACACCAAGTCTTGACCTCATTGATAGCACTCGATGAAAAAAGGACTTGAAAGCTGTTCGGTTTAAAAAAACCATTTTTCTGTTATCATTTACAATTATCAGTTTTAATTACAAATGTTTCACTCTGTTTTCACTGTTTTTTGTTTTCGAAGTTTTGGATAGAAATCAGGCAAAACAACTTTTTATCGTTTTTACCTGTTCTTTGTAAGCTAAGGTAGAATTTTTGTAATTAAAACTGCAAAAAGAAAATAAAAACAGAAAACATAAATGGGAACCTAATAGACTCTAAAGGTCCCTTTTATTTCTACTGTTTCATGTTTTCATTTCCACTTATAAAATAAAAATTAGAGAGAATATTTTGGAAGTTTTTGAAAATGTATTTTAAAACTAGATTTTTGAAAAATCTGAAAAATTTCAAAACATTGTCTTCAGCATTTCCTAAAATGCATTCTCTCCCGTTAGCCTCCATCTTCTCTCCATCAAAATTAAAAAGGAAAATTCATAGCCAAATGTCATTCCGGCCACCCAAACACAAAGTAAAAATTGAAAATGTTGTAAGAAAGTAAACGGGTCCTAAGCTTTTCTATTGTTTCCTTCATAATTTCTGTATGTTGGTTTTACCATTAGAGACTTTCACTTAAGTTTTGCAAACTATATTCTAACAACTCTCTTTCATCAACATGTTCTTGCCTTCTTTCTTCCTTCATGAATTTACAAAATAATTTGCTACAAATAATCTGAAGCTATACTCAAGCATCAAGAGGGGTAACCTTGGCGCAACTGGTAAAGTTGCTGTCATGTGACTGGAAGGTCACGGGTTCAAGTCCTGGAAACAGCCTCTTGTGTAAAAAACAGGGTAAGGCTGCGTACAATACACCCAATGGTGGGACCCCTTCCCGGACCCTGCGTATGCGGGAGCTTTAGTGCACCGGGTTGCCCTTTTTTTTATACTCAAGCATCAAGGATGCATTTCAGTGTTGCAATCAAACATTAAATGAGTTATATGTTTCTTTTTGTTTCCTTGAGGTTCAACTACTTGGATGAGAACTCAAGCCACAATTCATAACTATGAAATGCAAAATTTAGTAAGCAGATATGCTACTGAACATATTCCTACTCAGGTAAATTAAGACTCTAAAGTTGTAGAATATGTTTAAGGAGATAGTTCCTGTTTTTTTTATCTTTCTCCTTTATTCTGCCGGTGGAATAAGTTATATACTGACCGATTCATGCTATAATAATTTACCATAAAGTTATTCCCAGTTAATACTTTAATACCACTTGGACATAATAAATGTTACTGAAGCCAGCAGAGCCAGATATTGTTTTTTGGTGACCAAGGGTATTAGTAGATAATGAAGAAAAAGTGCATCTTTACTATGATTTAAATGGACATACAATCTTGCGGAGGTAGCACCCTAATGCATGTGCGCAACTCTTGTATGGCCGCAGGAGGACGAGACACTGTTGGGCGACAGTAACCAGTATGCATGAGAACTGTCCAACAAAATTGCCACATCAGTACTAATTTCAAGTTTTCAACAAGCCAACACTGGTCATTTGCAATCAAAAGCTGGCCGCATGCTTTCTGTAATAAAACTTACCAGCAACAAGATCTGAGTCATATGTGTACACATCAGTCCCCCATAGCTGGGCACCTCTGACCTAAATATAAAAAAGTTAACTCTCAAGAATTGGTGTAAGATAAAAATGGCAAAGAAACAAATAAAATATTTTCATCTCATCAAATCATTTTATGAACTCAAGTATTTCCATATTCTGCCCAAAGGTAGGGAAGAGTCAGTAAAAATGATAATCACACAAAACGTTATAAAATTGAATTTAAGATTTGCATTCATGCACGGCATAAGATAAAACCTAAGGCATACCTCGAAAAGTATAGCAGCAGAAATTGACATGCAAAGTGATTTTATATGAAACACGAGCAGAAATCAATTCAAGAACACCATCATAAGCCACTGAACTAAAATTCTCAAACTTCTCTCACTTGGTAAGTTTCCATACCAAGGCTCAATCCAATTAAGTCCGTAGCGTCTACCAATTTTGCCATATCCCCCGTTTTTTTCTTTGAGATTGATATCATATCTCATTAGGATGTTTTTTCATTTGTATTATGAGAATTAATTATATGATGGAACTGTTGAATTTATTAGACAACAAATATAATTGTTCTTTCAAAAAAAAAAATATATATATAATTGTTACTTACTTGGTACGAGATTACAACAACAGAAGAAATGAATAGACAAACCGAGAGAAATCAAAATAAGAACAAAGGAATCACCAGCAACAGGAAGCAGTAAAAAGTCATAAATGTACCATGTCTCTAAAAAACAAAGGCTCTCATCTAAATTACAATAACAAAGTTTGAACTCACTTGGTGATTTGTAGCAGTAACATTCTCAGCTGGTATCCGAATTTCAAGAGTGGGGCCATTATTAGAGCTTTCAGCATTTTTTTCAAATTGAGATTGAGATGATTCGTATTCCTTCCACAACTTGATCAGTTCTAGCACACTTTCACCAACTTTATATGTAACATGTGATACTCCTGCTTTACCTGAAATAGCAGAACTTACATATAATGGACATGCAATTGAAATAATACAGATATCTAGCTCCAATATTTTTCATTCCACCAATAAGTACTATAATTGACAAGCATATTATAGCATATTATATATTTTTTTTTTTTGGGTACAATTATAGCATATTATATTAATACCCTACCACCCAACACAGGACATTCAAAAGGGAGTAGTGTAAAGTAAATTTGAAGGAGAGCGAATATCATGAATTGTAAACCAATGGGCTAAATAAAGCAGTGTATGTTGACATCCCAAACTAATTCACGAAAGCACGAATCTACAAAAAGCCAAAATCTTTGAGCTACTGAACAAAATAGGGCAGATTACCTTGAGACCTGCAAAATAAGTGAAAGGAAGTAATTATTAAAATAAAAATTAAATAGAACAAAGAACAATTAATGAAAAAACCAAAACAGTAGGATTAAATCAAAGCATCAAAGAAGAGGCATCGACTTCTATCAACAGGATGCTTCAGGCACAAAGAGTAATGCAGTACAGAGGAATAAAATATCAATTTGACATAAGAAAAACAGCCTAAATTAAGTTCTTGTCAGTGTGCAACGGTTACTAGATTAGATATATGCTTTGACAGATAGCTGTAAGTCTTTAACTAGATTTTTTAAGTATTATTTTTTATTATTAAAATAAGATATTAGAAGAAATTGCGATTCAAAAAGAATACACATTACTGATACACCAATCTAAATATTCTTTTTAAGGTGTTTACTTACCAACACTGATTTGTATGCTGAAAAATTCATCTATTCTGAACATTACAAGGTCACTTGTTCTTCCTACATATTTTAGGCTATGAAAATACCCATGAACAATTGTTGACAAATGTTGTGATAACCCTATGAAATGCCTTAGCTCACAAAAAAGTACACATAGAGTCCTCTCATGAAAATTGAGAAACAAAATAAAAAAATAACTGAAAAAATATAAACTTTATAAAGTCATTCTAAACTTTATAACTAAAAGTTACATTGTATATATTAAAAGCGTATTTGAAAAAAATATATGTAATGGATAACTAACTTCTCACAAATAAGTAAATGAAAAGGTAGAGGAAGAAAATACCCTTCATTGTCTTGGGCGTGGGGTCCAAAACGAGCCTCAAGATTGGCGACAAGAGGACTAGCTCTCGATCTTTGTATCCTCTTATGATGCTGAACATTACAACTATGGTCTTCACTCTCTTTCTCTCCGGTCCCTTCC
>Ga0315914_1005443_pt1 | contig 18511 bp, 13 predicted proteins | sample MpolenodulesMG_FD_203920 | JGI IMG/M metagenome (GOLD analysis project Ga0315914, IMG submission 203920) | Medicago polymorpha root nodule microbial communities from Los Angeles, California, United States - elongated nodules | ecosystem: Host-associated > Plants > Roots > Nodule | place: USA...
TTAAGTGGCAATGATGATGACACTGGTACTTTTATGGGCAATGAATGATACATTTTTTTTTGGTAAATCAATTTATATTTGTTCCATTATCATCATCAACTAAGAGAAACCATAAGCATCGTTAGTTTTAAATATGTTGTGGAACAAGTTTGATGTGAGGTTTTTGAGACACATTATTTGACTAGGGAAATCCAATAATTGGTTCTTCAAACAATCTACGAGGTTGCTTGAAAGACAAAGTGAAATTTGACAAAAACAATCCATACAATTATAAAATATGAAGAAGAAAGAGTAATTTCAACAATGAATGACATGCTGAATTGTGGACCAGTAACACCTTACTCATTGAATTAGTTACCTAAGACAAAATTTGGTTGACTTTTTTCATCATAAATACAACATTACAATCCTAATGTTACATTCATGATGATAAAAATGAACCTAACATTATGTCAGGTAGTTCATTCAATGAGTAAGGCGTTACTTGTTCATCATTCAACATGCCATTCATTGTTGAAATTCCTCTTTAATCTTCATGATTTGCAATTGCAGCTGCGGCGTTTTTGTCAAATTTTACTTTGTCTTTGCACCAACCTCGTAGTTTGTCTAAAGAACCAGTCATTGGTTTGCCCTTGTCAGGTATTGTGTCTCAAAGACCTCGTACCAAACTTGTCCTTCAACATATTTAAAGGTAATTGTGCTTAGGATTTCTGCTAGTTGGTGATGATATTGAAAAAAACAATATAAATTGATTTACCGAGAAAAGTCAATATCGTTCATCACCCATAAATATATCATTGTTTTCGGTGTCATGTAACTGCCGAACATAATACTGATAGCAAATCTCTCCTTCATTTTCCAACTATCACTTAGTGGATATTAGATGGTTTAATTCTATCATTTGATATTGTCGTAATGGTATCTACATGTACATGGTAGTGTTTGGACATTAACTTAAATTAATATATTACTGGTCGGAAAATTTTAAAAATAACATGAAAGTGTTATTTGTAACTAGGTCTCATAGTAGGTCTTTTTCCGAAAAACTCGGTCTTCTCCTACTAGGGGCTTTATAGCTATCATTTTTTTTAAAGAAATAGAAAGTGTAGACAGAATCGTGGGTGTTAAGAGAAAGTTTAGACAAAATCTGTCATTAAATGTGATTTTTTTGTAGGGAAAAGCTTGAAATACACAATTTGCCTATCAATTATGACATTGTTTATAGGTAGATGTCTATTGATCTGTATGATAAAAATTATGTTTGAAACATTGCTCGTATATTTATCTATAACTTAGATGTCAGTCACTATAAGTGTTGTTCGTATATTTATCTACAACTTAGATTTTTTTTGAAGGATTATCTACAACTTAGATGTATGTCACTCACTATAAATGCTGTTGAATTTTATTTCAATACTTTTTAAATTAAAATTGTCAAGATTACAGGAGATTCTCCAAATTGTTGGGATAACACTGCCACAAACTAATAGTATTAATTAATGAATGATATATTAAAAAATATATATGTCTAGAAATTTACGAGATCTAGGATTCAATGAGGATAATGATATTAAATTAATTAATATGAATACCCCAAATTGACCCTATAATATTGGTACCAACAAATATCTTAATAAATTATTAAAAGAATTACTATAGAATATATAACCTCACCGTGGGTAATAACCAGTCAATTTTCCTCTACTGAAATGAAAATCTCCTCCTTAAATTAACCACCGCTCCCTCCTCCTCCTTGAACCACCTTGAGTCATCTCCACACTGATCCACTGCCGCACATCGATGTCTATTGGTCTTGAAATTAACACCATTAAATTCCTCTTCATCTTCATCTTAAAAAACCACCCATTTATTTGAAAAACCCTAATCATCACCTTCCCTCTTAAATTCTTGCCACTATGAACCTCATTTTGAGAAACGAAATTGATAATCCTTTTCCTCATAATATCCGCAACAATTTCAGCACTTTCACCAACAACCACCGCGCCGGAAATCGTCTCCGCCGCGTTAGAAAACGTGAGAATCCCTGACTTTATTTTTTCGATGTTTTTTGAAGGAGAACAAAACAATACTAAAAGAACTCTTATTTTCAGCTCGTTTTGTTTTTATAGTTCCATTGGTTTGTGACATTGTCTTGTTCAAATATGTATACTTGTTATTTTAATTCATGTTATTATTGGTTAGAATATAGTTATTTTCACATAACATTTATCAAGTTGATTTGAATTTGATGTATTATGCAAGGGTTTGGGTTCTGATATGTAAGATAAAGTAAAGGATCAAGTTGTTTTAAAATTGAATGTAGGCACCAAATTTCTTAGTCTGATATGCATTAATCTGTCAGATTATACGAGCATGGTGCAACAAAAGATTTGCTCTAGTTTTATCATGCTTTATTTGTATTTATAAAGTGTCAAGTGAAGTAAAACCGATCAATTTGCTCATAACTTATGTAAGTTAGCACAACTTGGTCACTTAATTTATTAATATATACTATTATTCATTTCTTAAGGACTAAGTTTAGCGATCAAGTTGCATTAACGCACACTATTAGGTGCCTTAAAAGTTTTCAATTAGCAAAGCAAAATGATGAAGCGAATTTTTGTCTGAAATTGATGTAGATCTCTTATTTCATACATGCCTTCAAAGTTCTCTGATTGCTTTGCTTTTATATAGTTAGATTGTTTAATTCAACATTCCCAGGTTTTCCCCTCTTTTGTTAATATAGGTTTTCAAGTTTTGTTTTCTTAATTAAATTGTTAGCCTCCAAATGAAAAGCTATTTCAAGTAGCTTTTCCAAAATCTATTTTTTTTTCTAAACATAAGAAACTTAAGTGTAAGAGCTTCAAATCTTAAAAAAAATGATTTTTATGATTGTAAGCAAACAGAAATAGCTTTAGATATTTTGTAAATCCATTTTGTTAAAAAAATCATTTTTAGCCTCCAAATGAAAAGTTATTTCAAGTAGCTTTTCCAAAATCTTTTTCTTTTCTTTCTAAACATAAGGAACTTAAGTGTAAGAGCTTCAAATCTTTAAAAAAATGATTTTTATGATTGTAAACAAACAGAAATAGCTTTAGATTTTTTTAAAAATCTCAAAAGAAATCTCTAGATTCTTTTAACTCAAAATCTATTTTTTTTAAAGCTGAAACAAACGCACCCTTAGACGCTTTACATCAAGTTAATTTGATGCAACTCAAGACCTTATGGTTTTCCTAGTTAATTTGATGCAACTGGCGACCTATTGGTCATCCATATTGAAAAAGTTAAAAGAATGCTATTAATTGTTAAAAATAGATGCCATTGCACCACATGGATCATGGATTTCTAGGATAGTTGCACATAAATATACTTCATCTATTGACCACTGTCAGACCAATTTTTCTTCTTTTTGACAATCATATATTATTTTTTGTTGTGTAAGAGATGTAGAATTCTTTTAGAAATTGAGTTTTTCCTCCTCTGCCATCACTGAAATTTCTGTGTCTGACCTGATTGATGTGTTTCACACCGAGTCCCTTTTGAGTGGTTAATTGGTTCCTACTAATGTGGATGCTAATCTGAACTCTAATTTGAAGTATTAGGTTTGATTTTTTTTTTTTTTACAGACCTGTGAAACCATTCCCATATGTTTTTTTTGGTCCTTTGCAACCTCTGGTAGAATTTTCAATCATGATGCACCACGTAGCCCCTTGCATCTTAAAGCTTAGTTGCAAGGAAATTACGAGAAGGTTTTATAGGTGCAATATTTAGTTATGGCAATTTAATCTTATGCATTTGGGTGTAGATCTGAGTTTTTTTATAACCCATCATGCATATTTTTTTAAAAAAAATTGCCAAATTATCTCGGTGAATTTGTAATATAGTACAATGGTTTTTGCAGATAAATGATTATTACATTTCAACTAGCAAAGCTAAATGATGAAGTGATTTTTTGGTCTAAAATTGATGTAGATCTCTTGTTTCATACATACCTTCAAAGTTCTCTGATTGCTTTGCTTAGTGTTATATATTTTGATTGTTTAATTCAACCTTTTATTTGTGCCTCCCCTTATATTAGTTTTATGATTTCAATTTCTGTTTTTTTTTTTTTTTAAAGTAAATTTTCAGCTCGTTTTGTTTTTATAGTTATACTGGTTTGTGACATTGTCTTGTTCAAATATGTATACCTGTTATTTTAGTTGATGTTAAGTCTTATAAAAATGTGTCGTGTCTTTTGTTTTTTGTTGAAAGCAGAGCAAAATGATGAGGTTTAAAGATCTGAATATCATGTGGATTACTTATTGAAATGGCTTCAAAGTTCTCTGATTGCTTTGCTGGTTTTCTATTAGCAACTGTAATTTACCACTTTTTAAATTCTTTTATGAACTGCTTGAGCTTTTTTGGAAAGTTTAATCGTGTTTACATGTTTAACTAATCAAAGGTTCCATCCTTGTTATTATTGGTTAGAATATAGTTATTTTCACATACATTTACCAAGTTGATTTGAATTTGATGTAATATTATGCAAGGATTTGGGTTCTGATATCTAAGATAAAGTAAAGGATCGAGTTGTTTTAAAAATGAAGGCAGGCACCAAATTTCTTAGTCTGATGTGCATTAATCTGTCAGATTATACGAGCATGGCGCAACAGAAAATTTACTCTAGTTTTATCATGCTTTATTTGTATTTATTAAGTGACAAGTGAAGTAAAACTGGGCATGACATTTGGGATTATAATCCTACTTTTTTAGTGAGGGATATTCTTTACAGGCTTTGTCTGACAGGCACAATTAAATTGGTCTTGCGCCTTGTACAAGTTAAAACCCTTCAATTTGGTCATAACTTATGTAAGTTCACACAACTTGGTCCCTTAATTTATGAAAATATACTATCATCCCTTTCTTAAGGACTAAGTTTAGCGATGAGGTTGCATTAACGCACACTATTAGGTGCCTGAAAAGTTTTCAATTAGCAAAGCAAAATGATGAAGCGAATTTTTGTCTGAAACTGATGTAGATCTCTTGTTTCATACATGCCTTCAAAGTTCTCTGTTTGCTTTTTTTTATATAGTTAGATTGTTTAATTCAACATTCCCAGGTTTTCCCCTCTTTTGGTAATATAGGTTTTCAAGTTTTGTTTTCTTAATTAAATCGTTAGTTCTTTTCACCCTTTACTACCAATCTGTTGGTTCAGTAAGCACAGGCATGAAGCTTTAGAAACTTGTTTTATGTTAAGACTTTTATTACCTCTTATTTCCTCCTAGTAGTTATTTGATAGTTTGCTTTTTTTTAGAAAATTGCCAAATTATTATATAGTACAATTGTTTTTGCAGATAAATGATTGTTACATTTCAACTAGCAAAGCTAAATGATGAATAATTTTTTTGTCTGAAATTTATGTAGATCTCTTGTTTCATACATACCTTCAAAGTTCTCTTATTGCTTTGTTTTGTTTTATATATTTTGATTGCTTAATTCAACCTTTTATTTGTGTCCCCCTTTGTATTAGTTTTAGGGTTTCAATTTTTGTTTTCTTTTCTAAGTAAATTTTCAGCTCGTTTTGTCTTTATTGTTATATATTGGTTTGTGACATTGTCTTGTTCAAATATGTATAGCTGTTATTTTAGTTGATGTTAAGTCTTCAGAAAATGTTTCCTGACGTATCTTTTGTTTTTTGTTGAAAGCAGAGCAAAATGATGAAGTTTTAAGATCTGAATATCATGTGGATTCCTTATTGAAATGGTCTTCAAAGTTCTCTGATTGCTTTGCTGGTTTTCTATTAGCAACTGTAATTTACCACTTTTTGAGTGCTTTTATGTACTTCTTGAGCTTTTTGGGAAAGGTTATTTATGTTTACATGTTAAACTAATCAAAGGTTTCATCCTTGTTATTATTGGTTAGTATTTAGTTATTTTCACATAACATTTACCAAGTTGATTTGAATTTGATGTATTATGCAAGGGTTTGGGTTCTGATATGATAAAGTAAAGGATTGGGTTGTTTTAAAAATGAATGTAGGCACCAAATTTCTTAGAGTGATGTCCATTAATCTGTCAGATTATACGAGCATGGTGCAACAAAAAATTTGCTCTAGTTTTATCATGCTTTATTTGTATGTATAAAGTGACAGGTGAAGTAAAACTGGGCATGATATTTGGGATTATACTCCTACTTTTCTGGTGAGGGATATTCTTTACAGGCTATGTTCAACACACACAATTAAGTTGGTCTTGCACCATGTACAAGTTAAAACCGGTCAATTTGATCATAACTTATGTAAGTTAACACAACTTGGTCTCTAAATTTATGAATATATACCATCATCCATTTCTTAAGGACTAAGTTGAGCGATCAAGTTGCATTAATGCACACTATTAGGTGCCTGAAAAGTTTTCAATTAGCAAAGCGAAATGATGAAGCAAATTTTTGTCTGAAACTGATGTAGATCTCTTGTTACATACATGCCTTCAAAGTTCTCTGATTGCTTTGCTTTATATAGTTAGATTGTTTAATTCAACATTCCCAGGTTTTCCCCTCTTTTGTTAATATAGGTTTTCAAGTTTTGTTTTCTTAATTAAATCTTTAGTTCTTGTCATCCTACTACAATCTGTTGGTTCGGTAAGCACAGGCATGAAACTTTAGAAACTTGTTTATGTTGACTTTTATTACCTCTTATTTCCTCCTAGTAGTTATTTGATAGTTTGCTTTGTGATCTTATATCGGAATGTCATGTGGATTCTGAATTTAATGTTCTTCATTGTTCTCTGGCTGCTTGGCCGGTTTTTGTTATTAGCAATTGTAATTTATCCCTTTTTTCAACTTCTTTTAGGCTGTTGAGCCTGAAAATTTAAAATTATGTAACCTGTTCAATTCAACTTAGACACTTAACATTAAGTTAATTTGATGCAACTCGAGACCTTATGGTCTTCCAAGTTAATTTAATGCAACCGGAGACCTAATGGTCTTCCATATTGAAAAAGTTAAAAAAATGCTATTAAGTGTTAAAAATAGATGCGATTACCACATGGATCATGGATGTCTAGGATAGTTGCACATAAATATACTTGATCTATTGATTACTGTCAGACTAATTTTTCTTCTTTTTGACAATCATATATTATTTTTTGTTGTGGAAGCGATGTAGAATTCTTGTAGGAATTAAGTTTTTCTTCCTCTGTCATCACTTAAACTTCTGTGTCTGACCTAATTGATGTGTTTCTCACTGAGTCCCTTTTGAGTGGTTAATTGGTTCTTAATAACGTGGATGCTAAACTAAACTCTAATTTAAGATTTAGGTTTGAATTTTTTTGAATAGACCTGTGAAACCATTCCCGTTGGTTTTTTTGGTTCTTTGCAACCTCTGGTAAAATTTTCATTCATTTTTTTCAATCATGATGCACCACGTAGCCCCTTGCATCTTAAAGTTTTGTTGCAAGGAAATTACGAGAAGGTTTTATAGGTGCTATATTTAGTAATGGCAATTTAATTTCATGCTTTTGGGTGTAGATCTGAGTTTTTTTTATGACCCATTATGCATATTTTTTTTAAAAAAAAATTGCCAAATTATCTCGGTGAATTTGTTATATGGTACAATGGTTTTTGCAGATAAATGATTATTACATTTCAGCTAGCAAAGCTAAATGATGAAGTAATTTTTTTTGTCTGAAATTGATGTAGATCTGTTGTTTCATACATACCTTCTAAGTTCTATGATTGCTTTGCTTAGTTTTATATATTTTGATTGTTAATTCAACCTTTTATTTGTGTCCCCCCTTCGAAGATCTCTTGTTTCAGCTCGTTTTGTTTTCTTAGTTATTTTGGTTTGTGACATTGTCTTGTTCAAACATGTATACCTGTTTGTTATATTAGTTGATGTTAAGTTTTCATAAAATGTGTCGTGTCATGTTTTTTTGTTGAAAGCAGAGCAAAATGATGAGGTTTTAAGATCTGAATATCATGTGGATTCCTTATTGAAATGGTCTTCAAAGTTATCTGATTGCTTTGCTGGTTTTCTATTAGCAACTGTAATTTACCACTTTTTGAGTTATTTTATGAACTGCTTGAGCTTTTTGGTAAAGTTTAATTATGTTTACATGTTTAACTAATCAAAGGTTCATCCAAGTTGATTTGAATTTGATGTATTATGCAAGGGTTTGGGTTCTGAATCCTGATATGTAAGATAAAGTAAAGGATCGAGTTGTTTTAAAAATGAATGTAGGCACCAAATTTCTTAGTCTGATGTGCATTAATCTGTCAGATTATACGAGCATGGTGCAACAAAAAATTTGCTCCAGTTTTATCATGCTTTGCTTGTATTTATGAAGTGACAAGTGAAGTACAACTGGGCATGACATTTGGGATTATAATACTTTTCTAGTGAGGGATATTATTTACAAGCTTTGTCTAACACGCACAATTCAACGACGCTGGCGATTCTCCGACCTCTTACATTTAACCACTCACTTTATTGACCCCTTTCTGAATCTTTTCTTGTATCTGATTTTGTAACTTTTTTTTTTTAAGACTAGCTCATCAATTCATTTTGTATGATGATCCTTGTTCTGGTTCTTGGTGAGAGGATGTTATCGGTTTGAAGATGTCACATCTAGTTTCTGACGATAGTGAATCAGCGGCCATAGTGAGCGATGCAGGATGGGTTTTGAATGTTCTGAATGATTTTGAACTCTATTCTTTTTTTATTTTCTGAAGAGTTGGGATATTGGATCTGATCTTGAATTTCAACTTATTTTATTTTATTAATAACTAGGTTTTGATATTAACTAATGATCTAATCTTTATGAATAATTTTTTTGCAGTGGTTGTACATACAAATTTTGCAAATTCTGCAGCTGATGTGTTTGTAATACGAACTTGCTATTGGTAGTACACTAAAGAAGCAAAGTGGAAGAAGAAGCAAAATGGGACATTTTGAGTTTGATTACTATTGGCCAATTTTAAAGTAGCAAACAAAGTGAAGAAGAAATGCATTACAACTAGAATAGTCATACTTGTAGATAGTATAGTATGCTAGTTTACAAAAACAATTGTAATTTCTATTTTAAATTTATGATTTGATTCACAACATTATATTGTAATATACCTATTATTGGTTATATGTAATTGAGTTTATGTTAAGCCATTGGAGTGTAATTTTCTTCATTGTTATTATACATGACAGCAGCAGTACATTATTTTCAATGCTCAAACTCTTGCAACCTCTGGTAGAATTTTCATTCATTGTTCTTATTTTAATTTAGTTTCTCATTCAGATTTTTTATGCAAATACTTGTTTATTCTCACCGTCCTATATTGTTATAGTTTAAATCAATCATTAGTACGTATAACTACTAACCCCAAGTTTCCAATACTGGCTCCTTCAAAGAAAGTTTCGCATGCTGGTGCCTCCTTAACAAATTATTGCCAACGACAAAAAATTTCACTGTCTAATCGAAACTGGAAATGAAATTGCTACTTAAAAAAAGAAACAAATGAATAGTTCAGTTTTGAACTGAAATTGCACCTGAATCAAACTGAACTGTTCTGCAATCTGAGAAAATTGCACATTTTCTCTTAAACATGAACTGTGTTATAATATATGAAATAAAACTCGATTGCTATTGTATAAACCTTACCATTATGTTGAACAAGTTTCAAAACCATTCTTCAGTTAAATCAACAGCTTCCATGACTTGCATTTTGACGGCGTTTATTACGCCCTTGAGTCAACAATAATTGCTGACTATTTCAATAAGGGAGGAGCTTGATGTTACTGAATTTGAACTCAAGTTGGATCGTTAATTGTAGTTTTGTTTCTTATTTTCATTGATGTACCAGCATGGATTCCACCTTAAGGAAATGTTTGGATTATATAAATACCTTAAGGAAATATTTGGATTATATAATCCTTATTTATTACTTTTTGTTCAAAAACATTTTGAAATTAAAAATAGATGCCAGCATTAGATGGTAACATATTACATGCATTTCTGTCCAAACTTTGCATGTGGAGTATTGTGGTTTCACGCATTCAGGATAATTGTGATTGTTAGGTTGAGATGAACAGTTTTTATTTCATGTTCAGTTTTTGTTATAAAAAAAATGTTTTGAAATATAGACCATCCGTCTGTTCAACAACGTTATCCTAAATGCGTGAATTCGTCAACAACGTTATCCCATTCTGTATTGTTGACAAAAAAAGAAGTAAAGATGCTAGAAGAGAATAAAGAAATATGTTAAGTAATTATCTAAGAGAGAAAGAAAAGGTTTGATATAGAAAATCTAAAATGTAAAGATCTTATGTTAACAACTTAATCCTATTAATTTTCAATATAAAAACGAAAAGCTAATCTAAAATGAAATAACTAACACCTATTAGAAAAAGTAGCAAAAAATAACAAACTATGTATTCAAAATAAATAAATAATAAAAAACAAAGAATCAAAATCTTTGTTAGATACTAATATCTTATCTAAGCTTAGATGAGAAAGAGAAAAAACCAATAAAATAGCTTAGGTCTTTGAGTCTTTCTTCGTCATTATTAATATTTTTCCTGAGAAAAATATTGAACCAATTCTTCAAGATTGTTCAAGCTTTTTCTAAATTGAATAATTATGTTTAAGTGGGTCAATGTCGAGGCCCTTCAGCTTCACTACCGACTCAACACGACCCTTAAGAGTATTCCGCTCCATAAGCCTGTAACACATACATTCATTAAAAATGAATCAGTCCCACAGATACAAACATTACATACGACACTAACACGTAGACTCTGATAATAATTTAAAATAAATAAATAAGTGACCGATTGTTATTATGTGTCGGTGTAGGACACAGACACACTTTCACTCATAAGTGTTTATGCCGCATAATTCATTACTCTTCAATAATAATTTTCACTTCTTAAATCTTTTTCAAACATTCAATTGGCTTACCTTGCAATTTCAGCACGTTTCTTGGCTTGCTCTGCAATCTCTGAAAGCTCCTCGTAGCTACTATACTCATTGAAAGTGTTGGAGGTAGGAGGCTGAAGACCATGGCGTGATCTTTGTGCCGATGCCCATTGTGCTTCCCTATCTTCTCGACCATAGTCTTTCTTTGATGTGAAGGCAGTCTGTAACAAGAAAATATGAAACAATTAGATATTAGAAGAAAAATGCAAGTGCATGAGGCTATCAGCAAGCGGAGTTTGGACAAGGTAGATATGTGCGCGGCTTTATCCCTGCAAACAGATAGGTTATTTCCAATATTTGATCATAAGGCAACAACCTTATAGTTGCGCAAAGGCTCATCCTTATCAACAATGTGACGAAATAATAAGGCGAAAATAAAAATAACCTACCTTGTTTTCCAAAATATTGTTCCATGCCTTTCCACTCAGAATATAGCGGATTGCGATTTTCAGTAAATCAAGAGGGATGTAGGTCACCAGACTGTACAACCAGATGACGCCGGCCCAACCCCATCCCATTCCCTTAATTCTTGCAAATTCCCAATCTGCATACACTGCTATGACTGTTGCAACCTGTCAAGTTACAAAACAAACTATTGTTACCATAACAGAAAGAGAAGGAGTGCTCAGGATAATATCCTTGCAGAAATAATAGCATATATCTTAGGGAGTATTAGCGGACAGAAGGGCATGTCAGTGTGTGTCCGTCCGCTTTTCTCAATAAAAATAATAGAAGTGATAAAATTTTATGCAATTATTATTTTTTTAAAAACTAGTTATTTGAAGAATAAGAGGTTCAAGCTTACCAGCTGAGCGAGGACAAAAGCGCCTAGTAGGAGAAGACCAGGTCTATCGGCAAAAGACCAATTGCGAGACCTAGTTACAAAAATTAACGCTTGGCTTATTATACTGACTTGCAGGTATAGAGCTGCCATCATCTCAGCAGGATTATTTCTCAAAGACCTCACACCAAACTTGTCCTGCAACATAATTAAAGCTTATGGTGCTTAAGATTTCTCCTAGTTGGTGATGATATTGAAAGGAAAAAAATAAATAGACATATATGAATATAATTTACCGAGAAAAAGTCGGTATCGTGCATGGCCCAGAAAAATATGACTGTCATTAGGGCCATGTAACTGCCAAGCACAATGCCAGTAGCAAATATTTCCTTTAGTTTCCAGCTATCAGGTAGTGGAGATGGTTTAACTCTATCCTTTGATATTGTCATAATGGTACCTACATGTATATGGCAGTGTTAGAACATTAAGCTAAATATTTTACATTAGTTAGAAAATATTAAAATAAAATGAAAGTCGTGTATCGTGATTATGTTATCTTACCATCATTCAGTATTGCAATGATCAAAACCATGAATGGTGCAAAATCAAATTTCCAAATCAAAGCAATTAACATGAAACCAAACTGTCAAAACAATAAATTAAAAAATCAATGAATCAAGTACATTTATGATTTAAATGTTCAAGTGCATAAAAAAATGTAACACTATTTGTAAAGCCGACTTCAATACATACCACGATACGGATGGTGATTGACACAGCATAAATCTGTTCACAACCAAACATTTTGTAATTAGAAAACTAAAAAAAATTAAGTAAAGTCAAAAGATTGAATTAGATATGCATGGAAACTTACGGTATAATTCTTCATTCTCTGGAAAATGGACCTGCTGGTGAGCACAGCACTGATAATGACACTGAGACCAGGTTCAGTGAGGACAATATCAGAAGCACTTCTAGCAGCATCTGTGGCATCAGCAACAGCAATTCCAATATCTGCTTTCTTTAGCGCCGGGGCGTCATTTACACCATCTCCAGTCATTCCACAAATATGCTTCCTCTCTTGAAGCCTCTTGACAATTTCATATTTGTGTTCTACAATATCATTCATAGAGAAAAAGGGTTAGATAATTTTTTTAATTGTACATCATTAAGAGGTGTCTGACATGTGTCTGAGAAGTGTCGGCGTCCAAAACATATTAAATATGAATTTAAAGATGGAGCATTTCGACAATAAAAATTCGTCCCAAAACCAAAAATCAACATTAACAAGGACGTACCTGGAAAGACTCCGGCAAATCCATCAGCCTTCTCGATCAACTCGTCAATAGGAACATCTAAAGTAGAAGCATCCCTGTCTTGACCAAGCAGAGCAGATGATGGATACATATTTGTTCCCATTCCAAGCCTTCTACCAGTTTCTTTACCAATGGCCAGCTGATCCCCTAGAGAAAAACAGAATCCGTGATTAATTTCAAACTTCAAAGCTACAAACTTTGATTTATGGTATGACCTGCAAATGGTTCTAAATTAAAGTCAGTGGCCGCGGATACATTTTTGCTGAATTACGTTTGTGGAGACCTCTAAAACTTTATATTGAAATCACAATTGCAGTTACACACTGCAATTTAGAACAATGTAATATAGTAAAGTATGATCTCATATCTTACCAGTAATCATCTTGACATTCACACCAAGTTCAAGAGCTCTTTTAATCGTTTCAGCGCTATCATGCCTAGGAGGATCAAATAATGGTAACAAACCAACAAATTGCCATGGTGCACCAGAACTATCTTTTGTTCTCTCAGGTACTTCCTGTTTACACAAATCATACAATACAAGCAAAAATAAAACAAGGGAATTCGTTCAAGTCAGAAAGAAAGAAAAAAAATATAGCTGATATCATCTTTACTTACCTGATAAGCAACACCTAACGATCGAAGTCCACGCTCAGCAAACCTATCAATCACCGCATGAGCCCTTTTCCTCACATTCTCTTTGCAGTTACAAAGCTCCAATATCTCAAATAACATAACATCATGTCTTAGTTAGTCATCTTATTAAACATAACAAAGATAACACCAGGGTCTAGTGTAAGTGGTTGATGCTCATGGTGTGTGAGTGTTGTAAACCTTGGAATACTGAGTTCAATTCCTACTGATAAAGAAAACACATAACAAGTTGAAACTCATATTTACCTGTTCAGGAGCCCCTTTGCTAGATCGATGCCAATTTCCATCAGAATCAATATAGGTAAGAGCAGTCCTCTTGTCTACAGGATTGAATGGTAGAAAATGCACCTCATTGATACCAGCTCTAGCCTGATCAATCACAAAATTAAAATGAACATTTATCAACATTCCAAATTCAATAAAAAATATATTCATATTTTGCTTTCTAGTCCAAAGAAAGAGATTGAGTAAATCAGCATTTCGAAAGAGATTTATTTATTTTGATTTTAATTAGACATGTTTACCTCTAGTGGATCAGGAAGCATTCCAACAATGGCAGTATCTATGGCATCCTGATTTTCAACCCTAGAAGCTCTTGCAGCCAGAAGTATCACAAAGTCCTTATCCATACCCCTAGAAAACACCTCAATCAAGTTTGTATCAACACTAAGCTTATTCAAAGTGAGAGTTCCGGTTTTATCGCTGCAAAGAACATCCATTCCAGCCATTTCCTCAATAGCTGTCATTCTCTTTGTAATTGCACCTTGCTGTGAAAGCCTATGAGAACCAATAGCCATAGTAACAGACAAAACAGTTGGCATTGCAATTGGAATTCCACCAATCAAGAGCACCAAAAGATTGTCAATTCCATCTCTATACTTGCGGTGTTGTATCGGATACATCACAATAATCTCAATGAGTATTCCAACAGCAATTGAACAAATGCAGAAATTTCCAATTGCTGTAAGCACTTGTTGAAAGTGTCCAACTTGGTTTGTACTGTCAACCAAATGAGCTGCTTTGCCGAAAAAGGTGTGGACACCAGTTGCATACACAATTGCTTCAATCTCACCCTTCTTGACAGTTGATCCTGAAAACACTTCTTGTGTGGCATACTTTGTCACAGGAAGTGATTCTCCTGTCAAAGCAGACTGATCAACACTTAAAGCATCGCCCTCAAGAAGACGTGCATCAGCTGGGATGATGTCTCCTAACTTAATGCTGATTATGTCTCCTGGTACTAAAATTGCAGCATCTTGTTCACTCCATTTGCCATCTCTTAGTACCTAAAATTTTTGGTGGCCACAAAAGTTGAACAAATGTTGATAATAAAATAGTTTCACACACACATGCATATATAAGTTTTTGGCATTAAACTCTACTTTAAAGATTAAAATTAAAACTAAAAATAGGAGTATAAAAAACAAAGCTAAGTTGTTTGTTGATTATTGTTATTTTAAAAGATTTTATTCTTGTTGATAGAATGATAAAATTTGAGTTCATTAATAATGAAATAGATAAAATTATCAAATGTCTTTTATTTGATTTAAAAAACCTCTCTCAGTTACTTTTGAAAAGTTGTTTATATCCATATTCTATACATAAAAACAATGTTGTCAATTGTGAATCGCGGAAAATAATGGTTTATTAAAATTCCACGACGCAAGAGTTCTTTGGCATTGTTATAGCCACTACTAAAATTCCAGGACGCAACATTTCATGGGACGATAGCAATTTGTTCAAATTTTGTAATGTAATAGTAACCGTATTTCTAATATTAAATAAATAAATAATCGCATGACGTAAGATAGATAAGAGAACTGTGATTTATTTGCAATGATGAGTTAGTAAAGAGAAGTAAAATTTTCAAACCTTGGCCTTGGGAGCTAAACCAGCCATGAGAGCGGCAGCAGCGTTGCCGGCATTGTTTTCTTCAATGAAACTGATGGTGGAGTTGATGACCAAGAGAGCAATAATTCCAACAAAGTCTTGCCAATCAGGGGGCCTTCCATCACCATTAGCCAAAGCAATGGCCATAATAGCAGCAGCTTCCATAACCCATGACAAAGGGTTCCACATAAAACCCAAAAACTTGAAAAACTTGTTCTCCGTTTTCTCTTCCAGTTTGTTTGGTCCAAAGACTTGAAGCCTGCTGGCTCCTTCCTCTGATGTCAGACCTTGCCTTGAACATTTCAGATGATCAAACACTTCTTCTATTGGAACCCGTTCCTAATAACAAACAACAAAATCAACAAGGTTTCATTTGTCTCATGCCATGGAATATGCATAAATTTTTATATAGCTAGTAAAAACCCTTCAAAATTATAATTAACATTCTCAAAATCATGAGTTTTGAGAATACGGTAATTAACATTCTTCAATATTATAGTAAAAAGTAAAAACCCTTTAGGATACGGCAATCTTTTAAAAATTAAAGTAGGTGGACATCAATAAAATCATGAGTTTTGTTATACAATATAACATGAAAGAGCTAAATCATAAGTCAGATATTTTGTAAAAAGCCAAATATCAAAGTTGATTATTAACATCAACAAAAGAAATCTCATATGCATATAATATTATATTATATTTTCATTCACAATAGAATGATGAACAAAAACGGAATGTCACCGGTATCTTCACGAACCTCTCCACCCATACCTGGTATGGATAAGTACTTGGAACGGGTACTTCACCATTTTATAAAAGAGTGATAATCGACATATAAATAATTTTTCATGGAATATATTTACGAGTAATCTTGAAAAGATGAAAGAAGTCAAGAACAGTGGTCATTGGTAAACCCTAAAATCTCGAGTTTTTTTATAGTATCACTTTCATATAGTTTGGTCATCGGTGACAAAGAAAGAAAACGGTATGTAAAGGCATATTTAAAGCATCATTCATGATTTATCAACAAAAAAAATCATTCATGATTGTAAATTTTTCATGTATATAGATCTCTATGAAATTAAACATTAATAACATTTGATTTGATGGAAATATCGACGTAATAAATAACATGACCAATATTTTTTGAGGCATAAACATGAACAAATTCATATGGAAAGAAGAGAAGTATTATACCAAATTGACATCCTCGTTTTTCATCTGCTCAAGGTTGATGCTACCCATGGTGGGAGATCGAGCTGAACAATGAGACACCAGATAATATGTGAATTATTAGAGTTGTTAAATAGAGGGGATTGAAGGCTAGAGAGTCATAGAATGAGTGAGAAAGGTTCGAAGGATGAGAATAGAGGCTTGAATATAGGATTTTCTGTTATGTTAGGGCATACGTGATGTGAAGTGAAGCCGTCAAACCCACTCCCACTCTTAAATTCTATTCATACAAAATACCCAATTTAACCCTATATTGTTTGTTTGTTGAACTTATTACGGCAACTCTGGAATCGACTTCTTTGAATGCATTTGAAACTCATACTGTGTTTGTGTCTTCTGTTTGCAGAAGCTGAATAGCAGAAATATAAATATTAAAATTATATATGTGGTTTCATTCAACCCAATGGTGAGGATGGAAATGTTACCCAACTATAGAACAGCGAAAATATAAGCAGACTTTTACTAAGATATATATTAATTTTATCAGTTAATGATTTGCAGTGCAAGAGACTCACACATCCCCTCACATGATCACACTCGGTGTCAGGTTTATATAGCAAAATTTCATTGCATCAATGTGCCTAGATTAGTAGTAAAATTGATTTTCAGCCAATATAATTCACAATTGCACATATTTAGTACTTCATCCGTCTCATAATTACATGACACAGTTGACCCTATTACGCATGCCAACGCATAATTTTAATCTTAAATATCTTGAATAATATATTAGAAAAAATTATGAAAATTTGATATTTTGAAAATACTCATCGAGACGAATCTAACGACATCTTATATGATATTATTTATTTTTGTATATCAGTAGAAAAATATGGTCAAAATAAATTAGGTCAAAATTATTTCTGAACTATTACACATGTTTATAAAGTCATATTATTTCTAAACTCAGCCATCTCATGTTATTTCTTTTCATTGAGATCCATTTTTGCAAATGAGCAACAATTTTTATTAAATTTCATCAAATAGATTTTTAGCTTTTACAATCGCCACCGATCTCTGTTGTGAATCTCCCTCTAGTGTGCAAGCCTCTTGTTCCTGTAAAAAGAAACAAGAATTTTTTATAAAGATTATAGTGTGCCATTTTTAAAACTGCAATTGAAATTTAAAGAGAAAGATGGAGAAGTGAAAGGTCGACAAAATAATAAAATAAAATAAAATAAAGAAGGTTAAAGATAAGATATAAGAAGTTGACAGAGAACAAAAATAAGTGGTGTTTTTATAGACAACAATTTTTGAAGAGGTTAACCAATGAAAAGGAGAGGTAAGTGGGAGAAAGTGTGTGTATTAGAGACTTTAGAAGTTTCATTCATCAATATAGCAAATAGACCGGGAGTCTGATCTTAATGCAATTAGTATAGAACTATTGGTGTACTCAGCATATAATTATGATATTGATTAATATTTTTTTTGAAGAGGCATATTGATTAAAAAGCTTGCACGCGTCGTAGTGGATTAATTAAAGTTAGATATTGATTAAATTTCTGATTAAAATTGAATATGGCAAACAATGCATTGATAATGGCAAAATATGAAAATTAGTATCCTTCATTTTTATATAAGGCCTGACTGCAATATTACCTCCTTTATTTTAGCTTAATTTGGATTACATACACCACCACACATGCGTGCGACATTTGAGCTCATTTTCGTTGATGTGGAATAAATTA
>Ga0315914_1005445_pt1 | contig 18509 bp, 6 predicted proteins | sample MpolenodulesMG_FD_203920 | JGI IMG/M metagenome (GOLD analysis project Ga0315914, IMG submission 203920) | Medicago polymorpha root nodule microbial communities from Los Angeles, California, United States - elongated nodules | ecosystem: Host-associated > Plants > Roots > Nodule | place: USA...
AAAAGGAATCTTTTCTTATATTTGAGACCGGAGGGAGTATTTTATATCAAGTGGGATTCGAATGAAGTGTGTATAGATTAAACTTATTTCACGCCTCAATGTCACTTTAAATTAAATGCCATTTATATTTGAGAATTGTAAATAGTCGACTTGATTTTGATAGGATGAGAAGAAGTCAGCCTCTAGTGCTCTATCAAAGTATGTTATAACACTCCGCCAGAGAGCAAAACAAAAAAACGACTCATTAAAGGAATCCAGGTTTGAATTTTAAAATCATGTCCATTCGCATGGATTACTGTGTCCAACATGCATACATCGTTAAGATATAGGCTTCTTATACAACTTAAAAAATTTCCAGTGTTCTTGTTGGAGAAGAATCCTCTGTTTTTGGTGATGATGAATCAGCAAGTGATGAGGAGGATACTAAAGAGCACGAGGATGCCAAAGAGAACGTGGATGGAACTGTTGCATTTAGCTCATCCTGGTTACCCGGAAATGACAAGTATTGCTCCTTTTCTTTGTTCATCTTTCACTGACAAACCCAGCTGCATAGACAAACACGCGTACATTCATGCACATTCTACACGATGACATTAACACAAATTTCTTTGTACTTTTTATCTGAGGAATGCTTTGCTTTCAGGATAAAACAACAGCCTACTGAATCAAAAGGAAAGAGGAAAAAGCATAAAAAAGAAAGAACTGCCATTGATGATGATGTTGTGGAGGACTTGGTACTTAGTTCTGATGAAGATGAAGATATACCTTCAAGTGACAGCCCTTCTGCTGGGAAGAATGCCAATGTTGATCATCTTTCATCTTTAAAACAAAACCGCAAGACAAAGCACAAAACAAAAAGGTTGAAAAGGAATAAATCTACCTAAGGGAAATCTTCTTGGTTGACTGAACAACCTCTATCTCTATTCGAACTTTTATTGGGTTAATGAGAGAAGAGTTTTGTAGTTTTATATGAAATTGTTTTCTATTTTGTTTATTGTTCAATTGTTAATCTAAATGTAATGGCACCAACTGCTATTATATTTGTATTTACAGTTCAATGATATTTAAGTGTAATCTGGCAGCAAGATCACCATTTATTACTAGAAAGAATATTATTGATCTCAAATTCAATTTCAACATCGTAGTTCAGGTTGAGCTTGCTTGAAATTTTCTTCATACTAAGTTGCCTGCAGAAACTTTGATATTTCTAGGTTGAGCGTTCTTTGAGCTTTCTTTCAATCAAGAATATGTTCCATCATTTTTAACATCAATGTTGATGAAATTGTTAGATTCAACTAAATCTTCATTGTCTTCAGATGTCAGTTGCAGAATTTGCCTCTTAATCTCAGCATAAAAAGTATCACCTTCGTTTTCTGTCTCAACCGATCTGAACTCATCTTCATGACAAGATTTAAGATTAACTAGGCTTTTCTAGGAAATTTTAAGTTTAGACTAGGTTGATGTGAGAAAATTATGATGCAAGGTTTATCTTTCTTAGTAAACTTATCCCCAAAGCTATCCTTAACCCAAATATTTTCCCCTACTTTTTCCCTCCACTTTGCAAGCATTAACTAATCCTAATTTTCCCTCCCACAATTAATGCGCCACTGATGTGTTTATTTCCAACTAGATCCCCTACCCGTGCTGATGCACGGACATTTATAGTGTGGATTAAAATATAGTAGAATATAACACATAATATATGTACGTGTTGATAAATAGTTCCAAGCCAGTCTTATATAGTTTCCAAATAAAATTAAGCAAAATATGAAAATACAATAATGAAAATGTTATATAAAGTGAATTACAAAATAAGTTAAATGATTCTTATATTGTATGTAGAAATTCATACATTTTGAAATATTTCCTTTTATACGACATTGGTTGTGTAATCAATGCAATCACCATTTTCATCAGTTATGAGTATTTTCAAACCTTTCCTTGATGTTACCTTGAAAACTGCGACATACGATTGGCCGTGAGAGAATACAGATTGTGGTAGGTAGATGCCGCACAGGTCATATACATTGAAAATGGAAATTCACATCAAGTAGTTGATCGTCTAATTACTTGTCTCCCTTAAAACTCGAAAAAAATTCTCTTGTCAAAAGGTATCTTAGAAATAACAATGGTATATTTGAAGTATGATACTTTTTTGCCATTTGGAAATTTATTTATATGATAAACATATAAATCTTGGTTATTTGAAGGGATTCGTAAGCCTAGCTCGACTTGGAATTTGCAAATGTGTTCTGAGTTTTAAGTTATGCTTGCATTCTCATCTACGTATAAAAAAAGATTAAAACAATTCACAAAAGATTAAGCTTGCAATAATTGTCTTGAGATTTGGAATTGTGAAATTTAACTATAATTTTTGAGTGAAAAAGATTGTATTACACTAAATGAAAAAGATTGTATCACAATACTTAATGAAATGAGCTGAACAAAGGCCACCTAAATAACACTTCATGTACTAAGACAACATCTTCAAGAAGTCTCAAAAAAATAATATCACATGCCACACACCAGAGATCAAAACGAACCAAAGCAGCTGCAAATATTCTAAAGAAAAACTATAGATATCAAATAACAAAAAAGATATTGCATGCCAGTCATAGAACCTTCACTTCAAGTCCACCAAAATCAGTATACTTCAAAAAAACAGTCACCTGTCAGATCTGGAAAAAAAAAATCACATATAAATATCATTTTAAATCACCTATTACATATTTAAAAAAATTCACCTATAAATAACATTTTACCGTTTGAAATGAAGTAGCGACCATCTCCACGGGTATCAATAAATGTAATGCCCTCAAGATGTCCCATCAAAACCCCTGTTGGCTTGTCTTTAGTATTTAAGCAACGCCAATCTCAAACCTAAACAATTTTGTACATTAGGATATGTCCCTAACCTAAAGTCAAGAGTGAAAGAATAAAACAACTCTAACTATAATATAAACTTTCTGCAATAAGTGATGATAATCAAAGCTAAGAGCTTTGAAATTTATCTCAACTAATAACTACTCTAAAGTTCAAAACTTATTTAACCTTGACGATATAAGTATGAGATTGAATTCCTGTGTAAAAGGTGTTCATTACTTCTATATGAAATCAAAAGTTGGGATACTCAAAAAGAAGGAAAAACATACAGTGTAAATAAGAAGAAGCCATCTTATTGTAGAACATACCTTGCAGAAGTATGAGATCTCATACTCAAAAGTATGAGATTGTAATAACAACATAAAAAGAGCAGAAAAAAAAGGTTATGTTGCAGCTGGAATACAATGACACAAAACAGAATGCAGGGGGTGGAAGAAACACTGCTATGTAGCAGCTATAATCTGAAACACCTGTGCTGCACAACATTAGTCCACTCCACATGCTTCAAGATTTTAATTGTTGTACCAGGTATGTATACGAACCTGAAGATTTATCAGCTATAGATTTGAAAGGACAATGATTGATATAACTTACCAATATAGGATGGCGGCCTTAAAAGCATGTAACCAATTATCAACAAATCTCCATAGCTGCTGTTGGGATATGTTTGGTAATGTTTTTCAACACTTGTTGAAGTTGTACTCAACACATTGCAGCAAGGTCATACATCAAAATCTGCGCATGTCAACAATATACATGCATATTAAAATTTTAAAATTCATTGCTTCATATCAAGATGAGATATATGGAATAGAAAGGATATGACATGAACAAATTGGGATCCTAAATTACTACAACTTCATGCATTATCTTTGCAATTTTGACCAACATATTTTTTTTTTTGGAATATCAGAATATGTCTTTCACATGTCCTTCTACAATTATGTGAATGTGCCAACTTTTAAATGGCTTTTAGAAGTTAAACTCTACGTTACAACAACAAAACCAAAACAATAATAACAAAAAGGCAATTCCAGATATCACAAACAAAGAAGTTAGATGAGTATAGTCGATTATTCATACCTCTTCCACTTCTAAGATATACAGAAGCTTTGGAGGGACCTTCTCTTTTAGACTTAAGTTGATTTTCGGCCCTCAAATGTGGATATGATTCGATTGTCCTCCGTATGCCCTCCTGCAGGAAAAATTACAGTCCCTTAATTAAACATGAAGAACACCCCGTAAAGAAGTAGGATTAACATATATACTCATTGCAAAATGTAATCACCTTTGTGCAAGAAACACCATCCATTTTAGAATCACATCTCATACATGATTTCTGAGTTTATTTAGATAAAACTTAACTCCACATTATCAGTAATTTGTAGGATTTAGAATTAGCCAACTTCTCATGATTTTTTTTTCAAAGCACATGGTTCAGGCATGAATAAGCTACTTCGGTGAAGTTTCTAAGAAAATTTAATGATACTAAGTAATTAAGCATCTCAACACAGTTCAGAGCTATGAATATTGGAGTTAAGACACACAAATATAGTTTATAGTCATTGGTTGACACTAAGCCTCTAGTCATTGGTTGCATAGATATAGTTTATCTGAGGAGAATCCAAAGAAGAGAGAAAGCAAAAAGAACATAAAGAAGATGGATAAACGCAAAGGATGGAAGAATAATAATTGAAATTTCTGCAAAAAGAAGGATAAACTAACTCACTATCAGCCTTGATCATCCCATCCATTGCAACATGGTGCGTGATCCAATCTAAAACCTAAAGTAGCATCCAATCAAAAACCAAAATCATAAATGGAATCATCAACCAAAATTGAATTGAAATAGTACAATTAACGTTGAAATTGTTAGTGAAATCGCTAATAAAATCGAAATCAATATCGAATTAAGAAAGAACAAATAAAATAAGAAATTAAGAAAGAACGAATCGCATACCTCTGACGGCGGGCTTTATATGATGGTGGGCAGAAAGGGAGGTGATGAGGGTTTAGAAAAATTTGGGTGAATGAATGACATTGTTGTGTGGTAAAGAGTATATGCAAGGATTAGTTTACCTGTGAGGAATAGTACACGTTTCTGAGATATGATATGCAGAGCTAGTACGTGTACTACGACGGTTTGAGAAGTTTCTTGAAAATAGACGGAACTAATAACTTATCATTTACTAAGCAACTCATATGAATTAGGCTAGAAAATAGAACAGATTGAAACTGGATTTGAATTAGGCTAGAAAATCGTGAACAAAATTATTGTATTGCATCATAGTAGTAGGAAAATAGAATAATTTGTTAAGCAACGATTGGATTAATAGGAGCGATCTGTTTTTTCAACAAAAAAGAAAGGTGTGATCTGTTAACAAAAGTTTTATATAATAAATAGGGCAGATTTGTTATAATAAAAATAGGGCACATTTGTTTTGTTCAAAAAAATAGGGCAGATTTGTTTTGTTCAAAAAAAAAAAAGGAGGTTAGGTGTGATGGGTTGAGAACATTTCAAAAAAATAGGAAATTAGGTGTGATTTTGTTGAGAAGGAAAAAATAGGGTTAATAATTAAACAGGGTATTAGAGTAAAATTAACCATTAGGGTTAGGTTAAAATTAGGGCAAACATTTGCTTCCGGGTTAACTTTAATAAATAAGAGATTTTAACCTTAAATTTATTGTTAACTCATTTTCACATAAATACATTCAAACATAGATAACTACATCCAAACATAAAACAATTTAAATTTGACTCACTTTTTTCAAAATTAATTTTTGTAAAATTAATTTATTCAAATTCAAGATATTGTAATTTAGTGGTAATAATTTGTGATCTTTAAGTGATCTTTAAGTGTGCTCCACTAAAAGTCTACCCGATTCTTTTCATTGTCTATTTTGATGGAGAAATTTGACTTATTAAGAAAAATAGATATCAAAAATTAATTTTACAAAATTTACTTGTTTCCTATCATTTTTATTGCGATAAAAATCCTTTAGTGATATGCTTCAAAGTAAAATGATTTTATTTCAGCTTAAATATTAAAGATATTCTAATTATAATAAAAATTATTTAGTAATATACTTTAATTGCAGGTCACGGTGATATATTGTAAATAACGAGAGAAGAAGACAATTTAATTATAATTGTTTTTAGTGTCTTAATTCAGTTTAAAAAAACCGGGAAAGGGAAATCATTATTCACAGTGGTGGCACCAATGATCATGGTCAGATGTGAGATTTGAACCAAGTCTCTTGAGGTTTAAAAATCAAACTCTAACCAATAAGCTGGTATCTTTGACGACAAATTCGTAATAACAAGGTCCGCGAAATTATAAAATACAATCATATGGTGCCATCACAAAGATTAAATGGCAATATGTGGAATAGTGTAGCATAAGATATAATACTTCGATTTTTTACTAGTGTAAGAACTCATTCTTTTGTGCATGATATTTGTGTACTCTCTTAGATATGATACTCAGACATTAGGCCGCATAAACATAACAATTTTGCACCGATTGTTATGGCAAATATGCCTATAAAACTTCGACGAAACTTGTTCACAATCAACATCAGTGCTACACCCAGGAAGATTTGCTGCAACGAAAAAAAAAGAGTGAAAGAAATCATGTTACTAAAATGAGATATAAGATTGTTTACGAACTATACAGTAAACAAGGAAATTTGAAACAATGAAAATACAACTTACCGATACCGTTACCGTTACCGCTAATCTCCTTTACAATAAGAAACAGAGAAAGAAATAAAAGCATAGCATAATTTTTTTTTGGAGTTTTAGCCATATTTTGTTTCTTCTCTTTGCATGTAACAGATGAAGTAAGACTTGATCATTTTATAGTGTTTAAAGTTCATGTAATGCTAAAATATATTAGATTTTTTAACACTTAAGTAGATTAGAGTGTCAAGTTTGTCCCTTTTGCACACAGTAAGTGTCTCTTAAGTAGATTAATGGGTTGTGCCTTGTCCTTTTTGCACACTTGGCATAATTTTTCATCATTCTAGTTTTACCCTAAAATTAATTTGCTTTTACTAATGTTAGTATATTGTTGGTAAAAGATAGACATAGTTTGTTGCTATTTAAAAGTCACATATATTTATACATATACATTTAATCAAAATTAAATTTTCATAAAAAATTGCTTATAAAAAAAACAGATATTTTAAATCAATATTAAAAGTCACAAACACCCTTTAGTAGAAGTAATTCCAAATTCCATTGCTTTTTATAAAATCAATATTAATGTTTAAATATTTTAGTGGTCACCATTCTTTTAAATCTCAGCATTCACTAGCTTTCATTTAAATTCAACCGTCCCCATTGATTTTGTTCCAAAAAAAAAAATGAAGGTCTCCCACGCTGCTTGACCTATACAAGTCTCGCACCGGAGGCAACACCTATACTTTTGTTCTTTCTGCTAAATCCCAAACAAAACAACTACAACAATTTTGTCCAAGGTTGTTAGACTCGCGAGTTTACATAGACTCGAAGAGGGTTTGTAAACTTGACTTGTAACTTGACTAGTATGAGAGTCTATGGAAAATTAAAATTTATTTTAAAAAAATATGTAAGTGACACATATATTTATAATAGAACACAAATTAACATAAAAATTAAAATTTCAAACTCCATAACAAACTTTTTAACGAAATTTTCTTTTATATTGGAGCAAGCAAAGTAGAAAGGTAACTAGATAAAGTCATAGTTCCTTCCTAACGGACTACTATATATACAAAAAAGAATTATAAAACATATATGCTAATGGCTTCAAAAATCCAAAACCCATGTGAAATCATGGTCATCATCAAAATCACCACCATCGTCACCATCATCTTCACCATAGCATCCTAACTATAATCATCAAACTCAATCTCAGATAAAACATGTTATTCATCATTAACCGTAACCTAACTTGGATTATTTTAACCTTCACCTAATTCAACATTGCATCTACTACCACTTTACACATCATTAATAGAAACATTAGTTTCCACAAAATTTCAATACACAACAACAGAACGTCATCAATGAAGGAAGAAGAAAATGTCGTCGACGAAGGTGAGTTTGACTTGAATTCTTCTATATAACTTTGGCGAGAGTGAAAGCTTTGCTTCTAAATTGAGAGTGAGATCGAAAAAAAAAGAGGATATTAGGTTCAAATACCCTCAATTACTTGAGAGTTCATTTAAAGTGGAAAAAAGAGAGAGAAAAAATTAATGATTAAAATATTAAATGCATAAAAATAAAAAATTGTTAGTCGAGATCGATTGACAAATGATTTTAGAATTAGGCGAATTCCTCTAAGACGGTCAAAGCTTAAGTTAATCCAAGTCAAATACGGTGTATCATGTATCCCTACCTCACACATTACTCGTATTAATAGGCAAAAACCGAGGAAAGATAAATTCTAGAGGTCAAGTTTCCCTAAAAACAAATCTACAGGTCAAGTTGTTTTTGTCAATAGGACCAGTGTTTTCCTATATACTAGACTTGTAATTTTTTCAACACGCGCACAATCATCAAAACAAGTTTTTTTTTGTATGCATTTTATTCATTTATCATTTTGCTTTAATTTACATTTTATGCATTTCTTAGTTCAGTAAATCAAAAAATATCTAACCATTGTCAATAAACTTTTGGAGTGGTAAGAAACTCATAATTAAGGGACAAAGTTACATCCATCGTGTAATCGTTTGAAGAAAAGAAAATCAAATTGTATAATGCTAAAAACAATTAAATTTTTCTAATACTTAAGTAGATCAATTTGTTCTCCTAGGTGCGATTTTCAGCCATTTCAAGCCATTCCAAGCCAATTTCAATCACAAAAACAAGTAAGTTTTTTGAATCCTATTACATTGATGTTTTGTGGTTGAATTGTTTTTTTTTTTTGTTGTTAAATTTAGATTATATAGGTTTTATTGATTTTATGATATGTTAGATTTATGTTTAGGTTTTATTGTTTTGACGATTTGTTGTAGAATTGTTAAAATTGTTAGAATTGTTAGGTTTAGGTTTTATGATTTTAGGATAGTTTAGGTTAGAATTGTTAGAATTGTTTAGGTTTAGGTTTATGTTGTTATGAATCCTTTATTCTTAATGCTTATTACGGATTGCTTAAGAAAACCTAATATTTTCCCTCTACTAATATGCATTAATTAGCCTAATTGTAGCCCTACTTTTTTCCCTCCCGTTTGGCTGTCTATTCGAATTTTGTGTCTCAAATAATATAAATAATTTTACTGAATGTTTGAATTTCGTTTTTACAACAAATAATAATAATAATAATAATATCAGTACCTATGATAAGCTAATTATTGCTGTTGTTTCCCGTGTTTGGCAATGGCGTTTGGTGTTCTAAGCATCTTGGTTTTACACACAATCATCTTGGCACTCTAACTGCAATTAATAGATTCATTTCATATGACTCTTGGGAAAAACTATTCTCTCCAACCAAGAGTTCTTTCAGTCCTGGTCGCCTATATATATATATATATATATATATATATGTATGTATGTATGTATGTATGTATCTTTGCATAGAATTCATATCATCCATCCCATTACCGTATTTTTCCTTTCCATAATTTTCTGGTTTTATTTTGTTCCTCCTCAATGGTTGGGCGCAACGTTGAGACCTTGTTGTCGTATCATTGCTTGACCGGTACTAAAATATTAAATCTATTCGTTTTTTTTATCACCTGTTTTAGTAGACTGACTGATATTTATATATGTTTATGTTCTAGGTCCTTTGGTTACCACTTCCGTTACTGATTTGGATAAGGCTGTTAACAAGTTGCACCAGAAGTATAGGATTTACATGGTTGAATATGTTGTTGATGATGTGGGTCTATTTTTTGTACGTGGACACCGTTGTTGTATATGTGTTATTGGTTTTAACGTTATATTCATGTTTGTTTCAGGGTGCAGTAATGCTTCCCAGTCCGTTTGTAAATGACTTCGGGGATCAGGTCACACGATTTGCGACATTGATTGATCCCAAAAACAACAAGTTGATGTGCCGGTAGAGCGTATCAATGGCAGTTTTGTTTTTCTCCAAAGGGTGGAAAGCTTTACGTGACTTATATGGGATTCGTTTGGGTGCGTGGATAAACCTGGTGTATGTTGGTTTGGGTCAGTTTGCTCTTGGTCTGAAAGATAGGTTTGGAAAGAATATTAAATGTCCTGTATTCAACCCTCCGATGCATTTTCTGATAGACAGAACCAATGTTCAAGCAACATTCAATAATGCTCTCCCTCCTCTTGCTGCAAGCCTAGCATTTCGACATGATGATGCTAATCTGGAGATCCATATGATTAGAAAATTGTCTGAGTACGATGTCACCAATGGATTTTTGGTATGCATAAGTTTATGTATGTAATTCATGTGATTAACTTGAATGCTTTTAATATGTTAACTTACTGATGTAACACACATTATTCTATTATTAGATGCACGGTGAGATTGAAAGTTGGTGTACCGGTTATGTTGGTGAGGAATTTAGATCTACAAGCTGGATTATGCAATGGAACCAGTTTGATTATAACTAGAATGGGAACCTATGTGCTCGAGGCGAAAGTCGTATTCGGAAGTAATTTTGGCGACAAAGTATTTATTCCCAGATTAACTCTTGAGCCATCAGACATGAGAATTCCTTTCAAATTCAAAAGAAGGCAGTTTCCTTTGGCTATATCATTTGCAATGACTATTAACAAGAGTCAAGGCCATTCGCTTAAAAATGTTGGCATATATCTCCCCACACCTGTATTTTCCCATGGACAGTTTTATGTTGCTGTGTCAAGGGTTACTTCAAGGGAAGGTTTGGAGATTTTAATTATTGAAGAAGATGGAGAGGATAGTGAATTTACTTCAAACGTCGTGTATCATGAAGTATTTCATAATATTTGATCTAAACAATAATATGTATGTTCTTACTTTACAAGCTCCAACAATTAGTTACTTTTTAGAATTTCAAACATTATTATATTATGTCATGATATTTTATTACTATCAATCAACAATCCTTCAGTTCTTCGCATCATTTCTACGCTATTATGACCCATGCGGCGCACGGGTCGGCTTTCTAGTTGTTGTAATTGTTATAGAAGTTTTACTGAATTGTTAGGTTTATGTTTTGATTAATTGTTGTAGAATTGTTTAGGTTTAGGTGTAGGTTTTGATGATAGTTTAGGTTTATGTTTAGGTTTTGATTTTATGATTTTATGGCATTGTTGTTTAGTTTATGTTTTGATATGTCTCAGAATCAGAACCAGGGTAACGTTCAGGGTGATGACAAGAAGAAAGAAAAATCACCTATGACATAGCACGAAATTGTTTGTGATGGTTCCGAAAAAAAGAAGGGTTCGAAGTTTCCGGTGTACATTCAGTCGAGGTTGAGGAGGAGCGGGAGGACATGCTCTTTTGGTCCTCAACCAAAAGAAGGTGCCCCAGGGACCGTAGCGGGCAACCCGATTGATTTGTGTGACGAGGAAGAATGAATGTAATGGCTTCTAATACCTAATTGTTTTGGATTTTTTTATGTTTTTTTTTTGTGTCGCGCGCATTTTGCTTGGCATTACGGTACTTTAAATAAAACCGTGTTTTGAATAATTTCGATTAAAATCGCGTATTTTGAATAAAATCGTGTATTGAATAATTTCGATTAAAAATTGCGTTTTCGAATAAACACTAATTAAGTCCAACGTGAATTCGAATAAAAGTTGCGTAATGAATAAATAAATTCAAAAAGTGGTAAAGTCATTACATTACATTCAAAAATATACCTTCCAACTACAACAATTATCTTACCTCTGAATGAGGTAAATTCAAACTCGCTAAGCAGCAGGACTCCAGCATTCGTCCGACATTTCTGTTGTTCCATTCAAATGAATAAATTCCCGTTAGGCTTGGTTTAAATGACGGTATTCAAGTGTCAAAAGAATGAGGTCCATTCATTGACACTTCAATACCTTCATTTAAATCTGCCTAACAAGAATTTAATCTTTTGAAAGGAACACTAGAAATGTCGGATGAATGCTTGAGTCCTACCGTTTAACAAGTTTGAATTACCCCATCCAGAGGAAGACAATTGTTGTAGTTGGAAGGTGCATTTCCCTATCTAATCATGATCTTCTGGCGGAATCAGACTCTTGATAATATCTTCAGTTGATCTCAGCAACGTTACCCGCATAACAATCCACTGGAACATGTTGTGCTCCCAAAACATGTTCTTTACGTTTTTGTCGTTTGTTAATTCCACCCAAGTGAATGGTATTCTCCCCTCGTCGAGCGTTGGACGTTTATACTGAACGTATTTCATCCTCCTTGTGTCTCTGGGGTTGACTCCTTGGTTGAATTCATTTAGTTGATCTTTGAGACCTCTTAACGTTACACAAGGCACCGAACCTTCAACCTCTGAGGTTCTCCGCCTTTAAATTGTGTATGAACATCGATCCACCCGACCATTGTTTCAAATCTACACAATAAGAAAATGAAAACAATCAATGAAAAACTCATTCAAACATTTCATCAAACACTTGAAGTGTAAATTATACATAAACCCTAAAAATAATAAAAATAACCCTAAAATGTTTTACTTAAAAATAATAAAAATAACCCTAAAATGTTTTACCTAAAAAAAATACAATAATAAAAATAACCCTAAAATGTTTTACCTAAAAAAAATACAATAATAAAAATAACCCTAAAATGTTTTACCTAAAAAAAAACATAAAAATAATGTAAAATATAAAAAAAATTATTCAACTTATATATTCTCGTAAAATAAATCATATACTCTTACATGTAAATCTACTAAAAACTAAAATAAATATAAAACACCAAAATAAAGAATAACCCTAAAATTCTAAATTATAACATAAACATCATGCAAACATTTTAACTACATTAATCAACTAACATCTACTCTAAAAATGAATTATAACATGTAAATCTACTCAAAAACTAAACTAATTTAAATCTACTCAAAAACTAAACTAATTCAAATCTACTAAAAACTAAAAAAAAAATATTTATAACAACTAAAATGTAAGTTAATAGCTTTATGATTCCTTACTTGTGATTTTGTTGAATAAATTTGGTAGGATTTGGTTGGGTTTTTTTAGAGAGATTTTGAGAGAGATTTGACATTTTTTGGTAAAATGAGAGTAATAATGGATGAGAGAGCTTCTGCCAGATTTGTAGCAAAAACGCATCAGCAGTTAACTGCTGAGGTTTTCCTCGGTAGTTAACTGCAGCCGGTTTCAATAAAATTTGGCAGTTAACTGTTTAGGGATATTAGCGTAATTTATTCGTGTTTTTCAGCCTTCTCAAATGTGTGAACAACAATTTTCTTAATATATATCAATATGTTGTGGCCCTTTTAACACACTTAGTAAAGGGGTCGTATAAAAAGCTTGCTAGCCCTTTTACTTATATTTACTATTTGTCATTAAGGGTTGCCTAACTTTAACTAATATTTACTAGGTCAAATACCATACGTGATCCTTTAAGTTAGATCATTATAACAAGTTAGTTTTTGATGTTTTTTTTTGGTTACAAATTGATCATGTAAGTCATAAAAATTTGTACCATTATCATATTTCCATCAAACTTAGTTAAAAAGTGTTTATGTGAATGTTTAATGTTAAGTTGGTATGTTCGAATTCACCACTCTCAAAACTAGGGTTCATAGGTGTGTTATTTAATTTTGATTTGAAACGATTTGAATGATTGCCTGATTTATAATATTATTGATGAAAAACATATCCACAAAATTAGACTTAAATTCAAAAACAAGAAAAAAAAATGTGCATAGTTAATCATAATTTATGTCATAAGCGCTTTTGGACCTACCATCTTAATGTTTAGTGGTACGTAAACACTTTTTTATGTACTTAGTCGACAAAATTGTGACAATGTAAATATTTTGACTTAAAGAATCAATTGGTAACAAAAACATAAATAAAGGGCTAACTGGTAACAAATAAAACTTAAAAGACTAACTTATTATAAACTTCTAACTTTAAGGACCACTAGGGATATTCTATTACTATTTATCGAAAACAAAATAAATATCAGAGTACCTTTAATGTGAATGGATCATCTCATGCGATATACTAGGGTCCATTTAAATTTTTAATATTCATTTAAAGGAGGAAGAAAGACTCTTTAGAAAAATGTGAGTTTATAATGATGTAGATCATGAGATACTCTATAGGAAAACATGAGAGAGAAAAAAATTAGAAATTTCATTCCCACTTTTAAATTTTAGTGTTGAATATGTTTTTAGTCTCTCTAAAAATTTTGATCAACTTTTAGTTCCTAAAAGTTTTCCATCTTCACTTCTGGTCTCTCTTTTAAGGTAAACTCATGTGTAGACTTCATATTTTTAAATAAAATTTTGCAGAAAAATTTATAATATTATAAGAATCTCTCTAAAAAAAAGTTAGAATTTTTTAACAAAGCATAAATTAAATATGAATTTTTATATTTTTAGAGGTTAAAAATTTCATATTTAAATTTTGTTTTGTCAAAACTTTCTAATTTTTTTGGGAGACATTTTTACAATATTCTACATATTTTTATGCACAATTTCGTTAAAAAAATACAGAAATGAATTTAAACATAAGAACTGAATGTAGTGATTGAAAAATTATGAACGGAAAAGCGGAACTCCAACAACTTAACAGAGAAATATTTAAATTCTAGCTAAATAGGATTCATCATTCACCGTTTGGGACGTCTCTAACAAATTACCTTATGTTGCTAAATTATGCAAATGGTAATAAGGGCATTGTTAGGAAATTCATAAAATAATTGCATTTTTTTACCTCAAAAAAAAAAAATCATAAAAAAATTATTGTCTAAAAAATATAAGTTTAATAGATGTAAATGTAAGAACGTCATGATTTTTATATAAAAGTTACCGCGTTTTATTACTTAAACAAAAATGTTAAGACATTTGTTAGGTCATAACACTGAAAAACTTAATTTATTTTATTTTATTTTATATTTATGTTACTGTCATAGGCACATACCAATCATTTATAATTTCTAAATAATAGTTTTTAAGAAAAACTTTATACCACCAATCCAACACCTTTTAAAAATTTATTTAACAAGTCCCACTAATAATTATATCTTATCACAATTTTAATATACAATCTTAATCTTAAAAAGTTGTATGATCTGGGGAGAAAGATTACTTGAACTACTAGTCTTGACAATAATTTTTTTGTTTTTCTAAGATTTTTTTTTGAACTAAAATAATTGAAGGTAAGTTACTTCGTGGGAATGGTCATGGTATTTTCTATATGTAAAAGAAAATAGAAGATAACATTTTTATATTGAATTTCAAATAAAACATTCTAGTTGAGGGGTTATTCAAATTTGTCTTTATTTAATATTACGATGATATATTAAAATTATGATGATTCACCGTAATTTTGACATAATCGCTGTGATGTCAATCACAGTTAATGTGTAAGCACCAAATAGGAAAAAAAATGTGCAACCAAATATGTGCATGAAGGTGATTATTATATGAGTAAATTACCCTCTCATCCCCTTAAAATGCTTGAATTACACTCCTCTCACCTCTTATGTTAAAATATACACTCCCCTTACTTGAAAAGTAAAATGTATATCCCCTTCCTTATAAGATGCTTGAATTACAACTTCTTCCCTTAATAATTAAATATGCACTACACTTTAATCTATTTTAACATAAATAAATATTTTTATGATGGGATAGGATCAAATGACACCAAGGTGTCAAATTAAATTTGACACCAAATCCTAACCATTAATCCGAAGTCTCTCATCAATTCATTAAATGCTCACATGTTTGATCAAATGATCCATATTTTAATTTTAGAAATATTTTATTCTTTCTTCTCTTAATTAGTTACTTACCATTTTTCGTTATATTTTGCATCAATAGAAAGATGATTGCCATTTGATTTCTCTCTACTATTTTTTTTAGAGATTCTGTTTACTAATTTTTGTTGGATCATCTTTTGTATCATATTTGCATTGGCTACTCTTTCATCTATAAGACAATATTATTCTTGAGTTAATTTTATTTTTTTGACGAGATTATTCTTGAGTTCATGATGCTAATATTTTTGTATCGGGTCCAATCGTTTATTCATTATTCCTGATGCTCTTTATAAATAAATTTTCTTTGGGCTCTTCTCTTTTAAGAAAAATAAAAATAAAAAAGGTTAATAGGAATAAAGAAATAAGGATGATAATCCCTCAAAAAAACGATGACAATGAATAGTGAAAAGAAACTATAACAATATCATCAAAGAATTTTTGAGAAATAATTTATCGAGAAAGAAAGAATAATTTCTTTCTAAAACTAAAATATAGATCATTTGATCAAGCATGTGGACATTTAATAAATTGATGAAAGACGTTAGATTAAAGTTAGATTAATGGTTAGAATTTAGTGTCAAATTTATTTGAGACCTTGATGTTTTTACGGTATCTTATTTAGTGGCATGTGTAGATGCAAAGTATCATCATAGCCGCATAATTCCACAATCACATTTGCTGTAGTAAATAGTACATCTAATCTAATGTAACCCATCAAATCGAAAATTTATCACGACCCAAACTGGGGAAAAGGTCAAACGCCAACTACATTTGTTGGGTTTGTGACAAAATATACAAAATCTTCAGAGGATGAAAAGAGTTTCAGCAGTGATATATGTATAACCATTTGTGACAACTTTAATGACAATTTTCATTTTCTCTTTTTTAATTGATCTAAAACATAAGAGAGGAAAAGAAAGAGAGAGAATAAAAATATAATATAAGTATGAAAGAGAAGGTTGTCAAAAAGTTGTAAGAAAATGGTTGTACAAATTTCATTTCTCGAAGAGTTTTGATTACAGAACATAGAGCATAGAGTCTAATTAGGTTGATTTCACAAACAATCTTTCCCGACGGCTACAAACAGAAATCAACAACAGCCTATTCTACTCCCATGACATGCATACTAACGCGTCATTTCAATCCTTTTCTTTTTCTACACTCCCGTTTAAACAGTGATCTGAAAAAAATTATGATTTTCGAACCAAAAAATCTTTTATATACTACTTCTGAAAAATTATAAAATTTAACTATATTGAAATAATCTTGTATACACATATTTTGCACGTTTGTTTTATATGCATTATAATTGATGGGCCTATTTAGAAAATGAATTTGAGGTGTTGAGTTGGAAGAGGCGATCACTTATTAGATATGAGAAATGATATTTGTACAATCATTTTTTGACAATTTTTTCTTTCATACTCACATTATATTCTTATCCTCTCTCTTCCTTTTTTTTTGCTCTCTCTCTATTGTTTTGGACCAATAAGAAGAAAGAAAATGAAAGTTGTCATCAAAGTTGTCCCAAATGGTTATACATATATCATTAGATATATGTAAGGAGAAAAGTAAGGAGAAAAGTGTGTATTGACTTTAACAAATATACAAGTAAAGAGAAAAGTGTGTATTGTTCTCCCACTTCCAGTGTCAAACGTGTCAAACGTTGTCATTATTTTTTTTTTGAAGAAATTAAAATGAGATATATTACCAGTGTAAAAGTCCTCCCTGGCACAAGGTATGCTAGAGAAGAACACCAAAGTCTCAACAAAGTTTACAAATATTAACAAGAAACAGCACAAAAGAAAAACAGTAACTATCAACCAATGTTTAAAATGGTGTAAGGACTGAGCCACCAACCATGGTAGTTAAAAGGAAACTTCGCGTTCAACCACGTGAAAGTAAGCGACTTAATTTTATCAACCACCTGAAAAATTGTGCATTCTTTGCCTTTGAATAGTCTGTTATTTCTTTCTTTCCAACTTTCCCATGCAGATGCAAACTAAATAACCTGAAGAATTGATCGGCGAGCCTTAGCGACTCCACCAACAAAAATGAATTGGTTAAAATGATCCCCCACACTCAAAGGAGAAACCATCGTTATGCCCAACCACCTGAATATATGATGCCAAGCAGTACCAAAAAAATTACAATGTAAAAATAAATGTGAAGAGTTTTCCTCAAAACCACAACCCGCCACACACAACCTCGAATCATTAGGAATAACCCCACGCTTGAGTAAGTTATCCTTCGTTGGTAACCTATCACGAAACAGCCGCCAAGCAAACAAACCAACCTTCAGGAGGATATCTTTGATCCAAATATAGGACGCAGCCACTGAGGAAGCAGAATGATGTTGAACACTGATTGAATTATAAGCACTACGAACAGAAAAGACATGAGATGCTTCCAAATTCCATAGCCACATGTCATTTTTATCAGTCTGCAAAGTGACATTTTGAAGTAATAAAGTAAGATCCCCCACCAACTCCTCATCCCACGCAAACAGCCTCCGCCTCCAACACCACGCCTGACCCTCAACCCCCCACCCCAGCTGACTCATCCCAGCCATTGATTCCTCCTGACACACTGACAAGTCAAAAAGTCTAGGGAACCTGACTCGAAGCTGTTGGAACAAGGGTGTTTCACAAGTCACCTATTGAGTTTTGACAATAACAAGGTATTAAAAATAATCAATTGGATATGCTAAACAATTTGTTC
>Ga0315914_1005447_pt1 | contig 18507 bp, 9 predicted proteins | sample MpolenodulesMG_FD_203920 | JGI IMG/M metagenome (GOLD analysis project Ga0315914, IMG submission 203920) | Medicago polymorpha root nodule microbial communities from Los Angeles, California, United States - elongated nodules | ecosystem: Host-associated > Plants > Roots > Nodule | place: USA...
TCTTTTCTTCTTTCAGCTATGATGATAATCCGGGATTACATAAAAGGAACAAAAAGCATTTTCCGTTGATATTAGGAATTTCTATCGGAGTACTAGTGATTCTACCGTTGATTTCTACTCTACCGTCTGATCTTGGACTGAAAAAGGGGAATTGGTGTTTGAAGAAGAAGAATTTTTTTTATTTTAATTTTAGGGTTCATGTAATTTGATTTACAAATTTGATGGTTTGAGAGGAAGAGCAGTTATCTGATTATGGGAAGAATTTCTACACGAATTGTAACATAGGGCAAAACCATTGCAGGATATGATTGAATGTGAGCAGTTCTACATGTTCCCTCTTTTAATTTAAATAAATCTGAACCACCTATTTAATCTATTGGTGTTTTTCTCGTGATTCACCGGTGAGGGACCTAATTGGACCCTCACCCTAGAATCCACCTGATTACACAACCTTATAATATCAAATTTGCCGATATGATCTTATAAAACGGATCGTTTGCATTTTTTTCTATATATTTTTTTTTTGGATAAATTTTCTAATTTAGAATGATCAGAAACCTCATCGTGGGAAATGTTAAGCATTAAGCACTTTTTTTTTTTTGGATTAAATAACCAAAAAAACGATATTAATAGTGGATATTGAAGTGTGAAATGAAAGATTGTGTCATGTGAGGAGGTGGCTCTCTAGTACACTTTCATTCGTTCATTCATCTATAAATAAATACAAGTGATTCTATACTTTTGAACACCTAGTTTTCTGATCAATCAAACCTTAACTCCATCGTTTCCAAACTACTATATTTCTGAGGTACGCAAGTAACGCAACTAAAGCCTTTCCATGATCTTCTCTTCTTTTCATTGATCACACTACACAACATTAAAATTTTTAATATCTCTTTGTGATTGCAATTGAACCTGCATCAACTGTATTAATATTATTGCGTTACAATGTGACTGTGATTTAACATCTTGATCATCATTGTATATTATCTTTGCCCTTTTTAATATTGCTGTGCCTATGCATTTTGCAAATTCTTCCTGCCTTGTTTATTGTAAGCTTAATTGAATTCATCAAAGGCTTCCTAAAGACTACTTTGATCATTATATTCGTCTCCGATCACATAATTCTCTTGTAGTACTATCGTGTCCGAATTTTTATATGAAAATAATACATTTGTTGCAATCTGCACCTGTTTAATATTTCTTTAATCAACAATTAGTTAATTACTAATAACTATTTTCCTGACAGATCAATATGTGTTCTGTATCTGGAGTTTTGGTATTTTCATTGGCCATATTTCTGCTTCTGATTGGCACACCATGCTCAAGTTCTTTTGTGAAGACTGAAGATAAGATAAAATCAGCTGTTTTTTTGTCCCCCAAATTTGAGCTAGGACCTGGATCAGTTATCAACAGATATTACTATGATATTGATTTTCCAAGAGGCCATATAGCAATCAAGGATTTCCATGCTGAAGTAGTTGGTGAATCTGGAAATCCTATACCTCTCCATGAAACTTATCTCCATCATTGGGTTGTTGGAAGATATCATCAAAGAAAACATGTTACACACACAGAAAATGATAGCCACAGGATGCTACAAAACTCTGATCATGTTCTTGTGAGAAACAGTGGCATATGCCAGGGAAATTATCTTGGACAATACTTTGGCCTTGGATCTGAAACACGAGGAACAATGACAGATATTCCGGACCCTTTCGGTATAGAGGTAGGTAATCCTGCAGAGGTTCCAGAAGGGTTTGATGAGAAATGGATGGTTAATGTTCATGCCATCGATACGCGAGGCGCAGAGGATAAGTTAGGGTGCACTGAGTGTAAGTGCGAGCTTTATAATGTTACAGTGGATGAGTACGGAAGGTCTGTAAGGCCTGATTATAAAGGAGGTATGTTATGTTGTTATGATTATACACGGTGCAAGTTGAAGGAAGGTTTTGAGGGTCCAAAGAGAAGCCTCTACTTAAGATACACAGTGAAATGGGTTGATTGGGATGATTTTATAGTGCCTGTTAAGATATATATAATTGATGTTACTGATAGTTTGAAACTATCAGATGATTCAAAAGGAATGAACTCGGATCATGATTGCAAGGTAAATGAATTCATCAAGAAACATTTAGTTTGTGGAATGGATTCCGAGTAATTGGGAAAATACTCCGCATTTATGCAGTCAATCCATGAGTGACGGTTGTGATGATTGCCTGAATGTAGAGTGAGAGTCTATCGACTGCAGGGAATCCATATTCATTGTTTGTTTATCACAATCTTAGTTTAACTCTTAAAACATATATAACACTAGTCCGTTACTTTGTTGGGTATAATGTGAGCAACATAGATTTCTTTGTTTCAGGTTGAGTATGAAGTTGAATCTTGCAGCATTGATCAAAAGGAGGGAAATGGGTGTGTTCATGTGAAAAGGACAAGTCTCCCATTTCAAACTGGTGGCTATGTTATCTATGGTGTTGCTCATCAGCATTCAGGTGGAATTGGATCAACCCTATTTGGACAGGTAATTTGCAATGGTTACAGTACATATAAATTATAGTAATTCTTAAATACTTGGAAGGGTCTAATCAATAATGATTCTGCCTCTTAACAGGGATTCCATATTTACACCCAATATAGCACTGACACTTGAGATTAAAGATGTTTAACACGTGTCGGACACCGAGACAATATTGACATTTTTTATCATATATAATCACCTCTATTTGTTCATGTAATAGCTTTCAATCGAGGGTAACAAATGTTTAATAAAGAAGAGAATGGTGTCATATATTTGCAATTTAGTACTATCGATGTTTCTTATACTTTTGAATTTTTTGGATTATGTTTTCAGGATGGGAGGGTTATATGTTCTTCAATACCAAGTTATGGAAATGGAAGCGAAGCAGGAAATGAAGCAGGCTATATTGTAGGAATGTCCACATGTTATCCTAAACCAGGTTCTGTCAAGATTATTGATGGTGAAACTTTGACTCTAGAGTCTAACTACAACAGCACCAAGGAGCACACTGGAGTGATGGGGCTTTTCTACCTATTGGTGGCAGAACAGCTTCCATACCAATCACTCAGACTTTCTTCTCGTTCTTCGTATTTTGTGGATGTAAATTTTTCAGACAATTAGTTACATATATGATAATATAAGTGGCATGTCATTGATGGTATTATAGTAAAATATAATTGATTTGTCAAAGATGAATAAAGACATGATTGGAAAGGGTAACTGAATAATTTACACTTCTCTGTGTATTCAGCTAGCTATAGGAGAAAAACAAATTTGTATTTTTGGCTTAATGCACTATTTTTTGTTTCATATGGCTATGCAAGAAGTTTGTTCTACCATGTAACAACTGTGGGAATGAAAGAATCAGAGAAAGAAGAAGGATTGTGAGGCATTTTGAAAGAGAGCAGCGAAGAAACTCTCGAAGTATCACTGAAACCATAATAGCTCTGTTTCTCAGTTATTGTCTTTTGAAATCGGTAAAATCTTATTAAAAAATGCAGCACTCACACAAGAGATACGCGCCCGCCAATAAACCGAAACTACAAATAAAGCATGTATATATGCAGCAACCTCCCCAATACCGAACGCAAAAACAATAGAAAGGCTAAAATAAAACCTACTGTCATGCGTAACAGCACAGTTCCGCAAGGAAATTGCTGAACACAGCCCTAGCAAACAGCCCAAACAGGCCAGACGCCACAACAGTTCCGCAAGGAACATCCATGTTGCGCCCAGACCAACAGCCACATCCCAAGCTGCCTGCAGAAAAAACAGCCAGCCATGGCTACCACAAAAATCCTCCTATTAACACACTCCACCTCAATAGACAATCCCTTGGATTCTAACACCACTCATAGTACGCAGATGGTGGAATCTTAAGCCTTTTCAACCCCATTTCCAAGACAAAGTTTTTATTTCGTCAAACAAATCCTCCACTGTGCAAACCTCATTGTTCAAGATTCTATTGTTCCTAGCTCTTCTTCAAATCACCCAAATGGCTGTGTGCCAAATAAGTCAAAGCCCTTTCGACAACCAACGGCATGTAACTGAAATGCTAGAAAACCGGGTATTGTAACTGGTGGGAAAATAAATTAATTTTTCATTTCTAAAAATATTGTGAATTTTGATTTTAGTCCATACAACTACAAGATAAAACAAAATGTTTTCGTCTTCCCAAAATTTCCAGATTCATTTTTAGTCCTTAATGAACATAATTTTAACATATTTTTGACATTTCTTGAACATAATATGGACATACGTGAGTTGGATATAATAGATTGACATAACTTGGACATATCTTGAACATTAAACTACCATAAGTTTGACAACGATATGAACATAAAATGACCATTATGTACAACAAACAAAATAGGAAATTTTGGGAGGACAAAAACATTTTGTTTTAATTTTAAGGACTAAAATCAAAACTCTCTTGTATTTTTAAGAATGAAAAACTTATTTAACCACAAATAAAAATATAGAGGGGGAAATCAAGTGCATGCAAAGTGCAAGAGACGACTTGTGGACTTAACATAAATAAAAAGTAATAGACCCGACCCAACACAACAAGCAAAATTTTCGACGACAAGAACAATTACAACTCATACTCGCACATGTCGAAACTAAGTCGACCTTGCAAAACTATTTAGTGTCGAAGAAGGATATTAGCCTAGAGCACGAGGCAGACATGCATGCCTGTAGAAAATACCATGTTTTTCTAGAAATAAAGGTCTTGGGGCACTGTAATGAGGGTTGCTTAATGCTTACGTAAATCACATCTAACAAGCGATCATAGATTACTTGTATATAATTAGGTGTGCAATTTTTTTATTTTTTTACTTTATATTTTAAGTCATTAATGTAACAAACACTTTAATTTCTTGCACATTTTCTATTCGTGCACTTTAATTTTCTCCCACATTTACATTTCTGCACTTTATTTTACATGCACATTAACTTTCTCGTCTTTACTTTTCTTTCAATATTTTTACTTTTCTCAGCACATTACTCCCTCAGTCCTATAATAAGCAAGTCTTTTGTTCGTTTCACACATATTAAGAAAAATGTATAAGTGAAAGATAAAAAGAAATAATTTTGAGTGTCCTTGTCAAGTAGGGTCTATTTAAAGTGATCTGCATAGTTATGCAGTATTAGTGCATTCACCCTTATCATAAATGTAAAGTGGATGATGTTGAATTGAGAATGATAAAAATAGTATTAATTATAGTGTATATTAGAAAAAAGTAATTAATATTGCATTGAAAATTGAAATGGATTAGTTATTTTGGAACAATATTTTCTTGCAAATAATTTGGTTATTTTAGAACGGAAGAAGTACTTCTTTTTTAAAACCCGAACTTCAAGTTCTTTGTAAGGCAGAAAGTTATTTCAATAAATGAACACACTTTTCAGCGCTAAAGACACAAAAAAGAGTTCCCTATTCAGATATTCGAGGACAATGTCCGACGTTGTTAATTTACATGACATTTGTAAAAAAGGAACAACGCATACGTTGACTCGTTCTTTTAAATGAACATGTCAGAATTTTACTTTTTAACTTGTCAAGAACCCACATTTAAACATTCTATTTTTTGTTTTTTTTTATCAAATTAAACACTGTATTTATTGGTGGTTGTTGGTAGCGTGCACTAGCCCCAAAATATCAAAACCCCAAAATATCAAGAACCCAATGGGACTTGTCTGAGTAAATTTTGTGTTCAACACCAGAATGAAATTGAGACTTATGATTTATGAAGTTTAACTACGTTTCTAGAAGGATTAGCCATATTTTTTATATGTTTCTTGAATAACTTAGAAACTTGACATCGATTATCGCAAACTAATGTTAGACGGGGCGTGCCAATTTAATGAGATGAATTGAGCTTGTTTCCTTAAAAATAAGAAAGATAAATAGAACGTTTTCCATCACCATTTAAAAAAATATCTTGCTTAAAAATTCAACTCTGAAACTCCAAGACAAACGACCTAATCTGTTATAACCAGGGTTAAGTTAGATAAACCTCACTTTGACTTACCTCCAAGATAAACTAAAAAATGTTGCTGTAATACATCATTGCTGACCCAGCATATAAAAACGACAGCATACTTTTTTTTAAGAGCCAAAGAAACAAATAAATTAATACTATCTATTAAGAACAAGAAATGCTTAAGATAGGTTAGCAAAAAAAAAAAAAAAAAAATGCTTAAGCCACAAAGATTACAACATACTTCATAGAACTTAAGAGTCGTTTCCAAATTATCTTTCCGAGGTACACCACTTAATCCATTCCATATTCTTTTCTTCTACATGCTCCTGCTGCCAATTTCATGTTTCTAAAAAACATGTTTGGTTCCTTAAAAAAAAAAAAGTTTGGTTAAAACATGTTTGGTCATAAGTTTATGTCATAATTAAGGTTTTAAAAATATTCTTTGCAAATAGTAGTCAGAACATTAAATTTGTTAACTTCTCTTTGTGATTAATTTTCTATCTCTAGATTTACATGTTGATCATTATACTCATCTCTGATTGCATTCTCTTGAACTATCTTGTCAGAAAATTTTATGAAAATAATATATTTGTTGCAATCTGCATCTATTTAATATTTCTTTAATCAACATTTAGTGAATTACTAATATATATTTTTCTGGCAGATCAACATGTGGTTTGTACCTAAGTTTGTATTTTCAGTGCCAATACTTCTGCTATTGTTTGGCACACCATGCTTAAGTTCTTTTTTGAATGCTGAAAATAAAATAAAATCAGCTGTATTTTTGTCCCCGAAATTCGAGCTAGGACCTGGATCAGTTATCAATAAAGAATATTATGATATTGATTTTCCAAGAGGTCATATAGCACTCAAGAGTTTCAATGCTGAAGTAGTTGATGAAGTTGGTAATCCTGTAACCCTCCATGAAACTTATCTCCATCATTGGGGTGTTGCACGATATCATCAAAGTAAACAACATGTCACACACACAGAAAATGATAGCCAAAGGATGCTTCAAAGTTCTGATATTGTGAAAGTGAGGAACAGTGGCATATGTCAGGGAAATACTCTTGGACAATACTTTGGCATTGGATCCGAAACACGAGGAACAGCAACAGATATTCCAGAACCTTTCGGTATAGAGATAGGTAATCCTGCAGAGGTTTCAGAAGGGTTCGAGGATAAATGGGTGCTTAATGTCCATGCCATTGATACACGCGGCGTAGAGGATAGGTTAGGGTGCACTGAGTGTAAGTGCGAGCTTTATAATGTTACGGTGGATGAATATGGAAGGTCTATAAGACCAGATTATAACGGGGGTTGGTTATGTTGTTATGATTGTACACAGTGCAAGTTGAAGGAAGGTTTTGAGGGACCAAAGAGAAGTCTCTATCTAAGATACACAGTAAAATGGGTTGATTGGGATGATTTTATAGTGCCTCTTAAGATATATATATTTGATGTTACTGATACTTTGAAACTATCAGATAATTCAAAAGGAATGAACTCAGATCATGATTGCAAGGTAAACGAATTCATTAAAAAACACGCAGTCAATGCACAATGAATGTTGGATCAAGATCAGTCAGTTCACAAAATATAAAAATATTGATTGTTTTGATTAAAATCCAAAATACCGAGCTTGAAATCTAGGACCTTCTGATCTTTGATCCAACAGTCTGTGCTGATTGCATGAATGTAGAGTCTCTCGACTGCTAGGAATCCAAATTTGTAGTTTGTTTGTCTCAATCTCGATTTAACTCTAAAATGTAACACTAGTCCATTGTTGGGTATCATAGTGAGCAACATGAATTTCTTTGTTTCAGATTGAGTATCAAGTTGAATCTTGCAGCACAAACCATAAGGAGGGAAATGGCTGTGTTAATGGAAAGAGGACAAGTCTCCCATTTCAAACTGGTGGCTATGTGATCTATGGTGTTGCACATCAGCATTCAGGTGGAATCGGATCCACCCTATATGGACAGGTAATTTCCAATAGTTAAAGATAGATTATACTAATTCTTAAATACTTGGAAGTACTGACACTTGAGATTAAAGATGTATATGAATCAGACACCGAGACAACACTGAACTTTGTGATTATATATAATCCCTTCTATTTGTTCATGTAATAGTTTTCGATTGAGGTTAACAGATGTATTGTATACTGGCTTGTTTAAGAAGTTAAACATTTTATAATGGATCAGATCAATAACTTGTTTTGTGAAAATTGTGTTTCATGATTTCAGGATGGGAGGGTTATATGTTCTTCCATACCACGTTATGGAAATGGAAGTGAAGCAGGAAATGAGACAGGCTACATTGTTGGAATGTCAACTTGTTATCCTAAACCAGGTTCCGTCGCGATAATTGATGGTGAAACTTTAACTTTAGAATCTATCTACAACAATAGCCAAGAACACACTGGAGTAATGGGGCTTTTCTACCTATTGGTTGCAGAACAGAAACCATACCATCAACTCAGACATTCTACTCGTTCTTCATTTTTTATGGATTTAGACAATTAGTTACTTATATGATAATATAAATGGCGTGTCATTCATGGTATATAACTTCTAGAAAAAGCAAAATTAGGGAGGGAAATTAGTGATGGAAAAAATGAAATCCCTCACTAATTTCCTCGTCGTAAATTCTAGTGATGAAATTAGAGAGGGATTTCACGTTTTCCCTCTCTAAAATTCCCTCGCTACTTTTTGTTTTTTAGTACTCAGTAAAATATGAATGATTTTTCAAAGTTGAATAAAGACATGACTGTAAATGGCAACTGAATACTTACACTTCTCTTTGTATTCAGCTAGCTATGTGAGAATTTTGTTCTACCATGTAGCTGCTTCTTTGCAATTGTAATGCAAAAGAGACTTCCATTTGGTATGGAATGTATCTGATTGAGTCATGCATTCCTCTGATGAGAGAGCAGCTATAAGATCTGATTGAGTCATAGTTTTCTCGGTGGAAGTATCATCATTACAAGGATCAGATTCTTCAGATATAACATTGTGAGCTGAGGAAGAAGCTCCATTTGGCTTGAAAGGGAGAGCCATGCTTATGAAAACATACATCAACAGTGGCAAATTTTGCCACAATACATTGCTTTAGGTTATTTTTGCTTAGGTGCTTTTTTTATGGTATCAGTATGGATGTTTAATGGGGCCATACAGTCTCTATCACGTCAGTAAGTGAATTTTCTAAGTGTAGTTTGAAGTAGACAAATTGCATTTAAAACATAAGTACTTTTTCATAACCTAATGAACTTAATGTAATTGGTGCAAGGTTTAATTATTTCAATGTGGCTGCAAGTGTTTGGGAAAGGATTTGTGTAGGGTCTACTTAGAGTGATCTGCATAATTATGCAGGTTGAGTCTTGTATGTTTGATTGGAGAATGGCACAATTTGGCAAAGTGATTGAGTGCTACAATGAATGCAGTAATCGTTGGGATGCTTTGTTTTCGTAATTTGTTTTTTTGTTTAGCCCGCTTATATCTCTTAGATTTTCCTCACGATGTTTCATCTTTGCGCATTATGTACTTTGAGAACATTTATTTTAAAGTAAATGTTAATTTGTGTCTAAAGGCATAACTTATAACATAAAGTCATAAAATAATAAATTAAAGGTAGAAATGTAATCTTAGAAATACAAGTTAACATACATGACCCTTTCTTTAAATATAAGTTGTTTTTGTCTTAAAAAAGAAAAGTGTAAATCAAATTAAGGTTGACTTTAAACTTACTTCTTTGTTCTCTATTTTTCATTTGAGGGATTTCATTCACCAAACTATCTTATATATTTTTTATAATTAGGAGTTGAAAAGTACTTTTGATAGATATTATTCAAATAAGTTATGTTAGAAGTTGAAAAGTACTTTTGATAGATATTAATCAAATAAGTTATGTTATACTTTTGAAATGTTTTTAAGTAGAATTAATCTCTGGTCTAATTGTACCTCTGACTTTCTCACGAGGTATTCTTCCATGTTCACAAGAGCAAATCAATAATGTTTGGACACACACATAAAAAGATTCTCCTCAAAATATTCAATAATCATTTTTATCAATTTCCTCCTTATTATTAAAATAATATTTTTTTATGTATGTGTGATCAAACATTATTACTTTGGTCATCTGACCATATTAGATTTTCTCCTTTCTCACGTCTATTTGATTTTTGTACCCTGGAAAATGTTGATGATTCGATTTCTTGTCCTTTTCAAAAGATTATTTCTATTTCCTTGCCAATTTTCTCTACCTCTTGTCGCTCTAATACGTCATGGCTGACCAAGCATATAAAAGTGACAACATAATACATAGAATTTGGTTTCCGTGTTTTATCCGCATTTGGATGTTTTAAATTATTTTATAAGGCATATATAAATTACCTATCATTATCAATGACTAAACAATTGTTAAAGTTTTGTTGTGTCAAAAAAAAATTGTTAAAGTTTTGTAAAAAAAAAAAATTGTTATAGTTCCTCTCATAAATTTCTATTTTGTTAAGGTTCTATCAGTAATATTTTTTTGACAAAAAGTTGTATTAATAGTTAGTTGTTAAATTAATATTTATTCTTTTATTTAGATTTGAATTAAAGATCGTCAACTTCTTATCCTTTAATTCAAATCGGTTGAATTATTTAAAAATCTAATAAAGTTTCATCTTCTAAATTCCAAGACCATCCACAATAGAACACCTTAAACTAGGTGCTTAAATTAATTTCATATGTCCACATCACTTATTTTACGGTAATACTTAATAAGTACTCATTTTCTCCAAAATTTATTAAATGGAACTCATGAAAAATGAAGAGAGAGAGAGGGTGTTTCCATAACCACCATTCTCCATAATCACCCATATATTATACTCCAGAATGGAGGTGCCTATTTAATATAGTGTTAAATAGATGAATCATCCACTATTGTGGATGGTCTAAGATATGTTTACCCCTAGAATACTAAATTTTATATTTCTACAAATATATTTAAAACAAAATTTTAAGATTCATCCATGAATTTCCTTAAAAAAAAAAGATTAAACCATGAATTAAAGTTTTGTGATCTTCATTTCTTAAAAAAATAAAACGAAGTTTTGTGATCTTTATATATCTTTTGTTTTTTCTAATGAGAGGAAATGCATATAAACTCTAGAAATGCATATAAGCACAGGATATGACACAATTATTAGAATCTGTTAAGCTAATGTCTTTTTTATGGCTAAAAGCAAAGATGCTTACTCCTGCTTTCAGTTACAATGATTGGTGGCGGCACCCTTTTTTATGTATGGGTGTTAGGGTGTAGTCTTTCTTCCGCTTTATTTTTTCCTTGTGCCCTATGGTAACATACTATTAACATTGTATTCCTTTTGAGTGGTTCTTTTTGGCACACCTTGTGCGATTTGAGCCACTCTTATTGAGTTATATTTCATTTTAGTTTCTTAAAAAATAATAATAATAATAAATACAATTCTTTCTGTTTTAAAAACATACAATTCTTTCAATACTTCTAAAAAAAAAATACAACTCTTTCAAAAAAAAAATACAATAATTTAACAGTCGTTATCTCTCATTTATTTGGCAATAAATGGTTGACTTTAAAAATTTAAAACCAACGACATTTTCTTCAATGATTTGTTGATTAAATATATAATTAATATTAAAAAAAAATTAACAAATCAAAATGGAATATATTGCTAAAACTGAAAGTGATTCACCCCGCACAAGATGCGCTAAAAGTGATGAATCACAAAGTATCTGTTACAAATACAAGGCACCTAACATAAGGATGCCGCCACCAAAAGAAACAAAAAACTGAAATTACATGACATCCAGACACAGTAATGGATGTCTCCACCAATCATGAAAACCAAAAGCTAACGGAATGTGATTCGATGATAGCCATAAGAATGAATCCCGCTTCACTTTTTCAAGAATGATTTGAGGATCTATTACCGCATTTTTTCATATACAGTTATTTCAATCCTTCCAAATTGCCCAAATAGAAGCGAGCCAAATCACGTTGAAATAAGTATGAGAAGATCTTGGCAAGCCCGCCATGTTGCTAAACTGTAAAAAGTGATTAGAAAGCATTCCTGAAGGGACATAAAAAATGCCAAGCCAATTACAAATTAAGTACCAAACACTTCCAAAACGGTTACAACCAAGGAAAAGATGATCCGCCGTCTCAATGTTTCCATTAAATAATTAATGGATATTGCAAATTTCAATCGTCATTCTCTTATTATAAATAGTGATCATTTGCAAACAATTTCACATACCATTGCAATTGAAAATTATATGTTTGCAATATTTTATCTCAATATCGTGTTTTTTTCTTTTTCTATTTCTAAGTTTGATACCTAAACTTAAATAGGGCTCCCATGTTTTATTTTAGTTTAGAAATTTCCCCTAAGAAAAAATATGGGTGTTTGTTGTGAAATTTTTCCATGGAGACGATATTTTAGTTTGTTTTTTTAGGAAATATTTTAGTTAGAAAGTGATCTTACTCAATTCTATGTAGTTTATCGTTGATTTTATTCTTTCTATGCTCTTCCTTTCTCCACATTTTGCTGTTGTTGTTTTAGTGTTATAATTTTGTCTTTTTTTGCGCTTAGTATAACAACCAAACAAAAACACAAAGAACAACGAGAAGATTCCTACTTTTCATGAAAATCTACATTTTCATTTTCATCAAAGTGTAGAAAAATTCCATACATACATACACAAACACACACACACACATATATATATATAGAAGGGATCCATTGACTCCAAGAGTAACTCAATAGAGTTACTCCAAATCTTCACCCTCCATTTAATTTTGATCTTACGGATGTTAACATAGTTTTAATTAGTAATTATGTGACCCATTTAATTGATTGCACGGCTCAAATTATATCAAACATAATAACAAAACAAATAAAACACAATACAGTGGATCTCGTTCATTCTTTCTTCTTCTATTGCTTTTCTTTGCCACCATAAAACTGATCGGAAAGAAATTCCCATTGATGCCATGAAAAAACTAATACACAACACAATCGATGTCCTTTAAAAAACTGCTTTTGTTTGTCATCATCTACGTTAGAGCAACAAGGAAGAAGCTTTCAACGTGAAAAAATAATCAATCTTGATAACCGGCACCGATAATCAAGCAATCATCTTCAATTTTTATTTTCTATAATACTCTGAGTGCCACTTTGAAATTTAGGCCAACACACACTCATTTAATTAAGGGGAACAATCTAAAATAATCCTAAAATAATTGGGGAATTTATTTTCACGGCACCGATGGGAATGTTGCAGTAGCTTTTTAACTATGAAAAAAATGCTAATTTATTTTCACGGCACCGATTGGAATTTCTCTTAAATCAGTTTTATGGTGGCAAAAAAAAGCAATAGAAAGAAGAAAGAATGAACAAGATCCACTGTGTTGTGTTTTTCTTTGTTATTATGTTGATATAATTTGAGCCGTGCGATCAATTAAATTTAAAGGTTGAGATTTAGTGTAAGTCTTTTGACTTACACCTGGTGTCAACGGATCCTGGCTCTAAAATTATTTATTTGTCTTTTATTATCTATAACATAAATAGTGAAGACAAATCAATGAATTTGATTGGAGACAATTCATGATAGATAACTCTATGTACCTTTTGTTAAATGGTAAATAAGAATTTGACAAAGAGTAAACTAAGAGTTTTAACATAGTGGTAGTTAGTTTCTATACTAGGTAGGTTATCTAAAATCTAAAGTTATTCAATACTCTTTGTTCATAGATTTGTTGTGAACCTGGATACCTATATTTGTTCATGTGATTCGTGGGGTTGGTGGGAATAACATTGTGACATGCTATTGCCGCAAAGTCACACACTCTTTGATCATAAGTTTTACTATAGGGATAGGGAAAGGGATACTCATGAATTGTTCTATGATCACGTTATAGAATCCATTAATGGTCAGTTATATATGCGCCAAAACAAAATGTGAGGAAATGTCACCCCTACCGCCCAATTTATTTATGAAAGAATTTCTTCATAAAGTTTGGACAATTAACCCACCATGGTGGTATTTGTTTGAGATATGTGAATGTGTTCCTCCTCAATGTTTTAGGTTCGATATCCTTTGGTGTTGATTTGGGTGAGCTAATTTAACTTCTTCAAAAAGAGGTTCATACAATTTCTTTTTCCACCCTACTCTCTTCTTACGCGCTCTACTCATTTTCAAAATTATTTTCGTTTGGATTATATAATCCCAACTTTTTTTTTATTTTAAGATTTTCGGATTATACAATCGGAAAACAACTAAAACCCATAATTCGTATTAAAATCGAGCCCTTATTAGATTACAAACATAGCTCATTGGGAATAAATTTTACGGAACATATTAAGTATGGCCTTGATAGCTAGTGGCGAAGCTACATAAACTTTTACGAGAGGGGCCAAGTTTACAGAATTTTGGGGTAGCTTTCATTTCAAAAGGATTTGCCCTAGTTGATAGCCAAGTTTACAAAAATCGCTTTATAAACTACTATCCATTATGAATTTCGAATTATAAGGTCAACCACATATGAATTTCGAATTTCATTTGGGGAACACTCGTATAAACTACTGTCCATTAGGTCACAAACATTTGTTCTCAGAGATTCACTTTGTGACAGTAAATTTTCTTTAACAATATTTGAGGGTGTTGGGAGCATATTTATTAAAGCAAAATTGCAGTGTGGTCACGAAGTAGACGCTATTTTAGTGACGCAAACATTAATACTACTAAAAATTATAGTATTGATATAAATTAAATGTAAACGATAATTAATATATTTTTAGTATTAAATACTAATATGAAATATATTTAGTATTAATATAAATTACATTTGATTCAATATCAATATAAACGAAAATATGTTTAGTATCAATATAAATATGTCTACTTATTTAAATTAATTGATTTTATATATCAAAAACATAAATTATAGTTGAAAAATAAAATGTCAACAAAAAAATGATCCAATATTAACTTTATAGGTCCGTATGTTATTTTATATTTTGTTAAGCTACTATTTTTTATTTTTTTACTAAAGCTACTACTTGGTATACATTATACAACTCAATTTATTTGGATTTCAATTAACCTAAGTCCATACATTAGGCCCAAATAGCCTAAGTTATTTCAGTAACCCTAAATAAATACGATGCCGCCGCAACACATCTTCGTTCTTCATCTTTCTCCTCTCTTCTTTCTCTTTGTATCCTTTCTTTTGTCGATCTTTATCTCATCCATTATTTCTCTCTTTGCATAAATTCTTCTATCGATCCTATCTCTGCTTCTTTTATTCGTCTCATATTCCTCTCTCTTTTTTCTTCTTATTTTTTGAACGGGAAGGTTGTAGTTGCCGTTTCGCCCAAGTTGACACCACATAACAACATTCCAAATCGTCTGCATCGACCTCTTTCCAGTTTGCATTGCACCGACCCAATTGGGCGCAGTGGAGCCATTTCGGCTGAATCAATGAATTTTAATAATAATAATAAAGGTTAAGATACCCTTCCTGATTTAATATTTCTAGCATGTTTCTCAGTATTCATTTTTATAGATTTACTATTTGCCTAGCTTTTAGATCTTCTAACAAACAAAGTAATCAAATTTAATTTATGTGATTCTTGGGGGAAATTTATTTAGGGTTTTGAAGAGCTTTACTTCGCAATGGACGACAACAATAACTTGCAATGATCCGATATTGGAGGTAGATAATTTTTTTAATCCCTTAATATAGAATATCTATGTTTGTTTTGTACAATCCTATCAAATTTTGATATATATTTTATCTTTCATCATCATCAACAACCGCTAACTACGATCATCAATCAACATCCAACATATAATTTCATAAAAAAGTAATGAGAAAGATCCAATAATTTTGCTCTTCTCCACCTATATAAGTCATACCACACAATATAATCTTAGGACAAAAGGAAACATAACTGAAAATCAATTTGTAATGTAGGTTGTTAGAATTAATGAATTGATTATACACCATATACAATTCAAACATTCAAGAATTAAATCACTAAGAGAATTTCAAGAATTAAAAGATGGCTATAGTTTTTACTTTATTTTCACCATCATAAAAAATAAACATTGCCAAAGAAGGATTCAAATCCTTTGGCTCTTCCAACTTTTAATTCGTTAATATATATCTGTCACAAAGATAAGTTAAATATTAGTTAAAAAAAGTATTCTAGTTGTTTACTCTATGACAAAGAAATTAACAATGAGATGCATACTTACATCCATTAGTTTTTTTTTTAATGTTCTGATACCTGGTTTCATGAGATCCGACTCATAATAATTTATTGGTGGAGCTTGTTGAACAACTGAATTAGATGTACCCTCTTCTGGTACCACCAACTTGTTGATAGTTGTGATCTGCTTCATCTGCCAACAAGGGGGGCTACTTTCACCTGAGACAAGAGAAGAAGTGGAAGGAGACACGCTAAAAGAAGCTTGAATCGTGCTATTTGTAACCAGCTTGTTGGATCCATAAACCACCGACATCAGTTCATTGGTGAAATCCATTGAAATATACTCAAAAGTATAATGAAATCCTAAGATAATAAAATATCGGAGTGTGAGAGAAAGAGAGATAGATCAGAATTGAGGATGTACATAAGCAACAAACCCAAGTATTTATAGCCTAAAAATCAAAGTTAATATTGTGCATGAACATCATTATTTAATAGGGGTACACTTTTACTAGGAAGTGTATCCCTATTAAATATTGATGTTTATGCATAACATTAACATTGATTTTTGGGTTATATATACTTGGGTTTGTTGCTTATTTACAACCCCAATTTTGATCTATCTCTCTTTCTCTCACACTCTGATATTTTATTATCTTAGGATTTCATTATACTTTTGAGTATATTTCAATGGATTTCACCAATGAACTGATGTCGGTGGTTTATGGATCCAACAAGTTGGTCGCAAATAGCAAGATTTAGGTTTCTTTTAGTGTGTCTCCTTCCACTTCTTCTAATGTCCTAGGTGAAAGTAGCTCCCCTTGTTGGCAGATGAAGGAAATCATAACTATCAACAAGTTGGTGGATCCAGAAGAGGGTACATCTAATTCAATTGTTCAACAAGCGCCACCAATGAATTATTATGAGTCGGATCCCATGAAACTAACTATCACAACATTCAAAAAACATATGGATGTAATTATGCATCTCATTGTTAATTTCTTTGTCATAGTGTATACAACTAGAATACTTTTTTTTAACTACTATTTAACTTATCTTTGTGACATATATATATTAACGAATTAAAAGAGATGGAAGATCCAAAGGATTTAAAGCATTCTTTGGCAATGATTATTTTTTATGATGGTGAAAATAAAGTAACAACTATAACCAACTCTTAATCTTGAAATTCTCTTAGTGGTTTAATTCTTGAATGTTTGAATTGTATATGGTGTTGTGTACAATCAATTCACTAATTCTATCAACCTACCTTACAAATTGATTTTCAGTTAGGTTTTCTTTCGCCCTAAAATTATATTGTGTGGTATGACTATTATAGGTGGAGAAGAGAAAAAGGAGAAATGCAACAAACAAGGTGGTTGGACCTTGGTTATGAAATTGATTGATATATGAGGAAGATTTGGTTGTGGCTTTCTGGTTTTTCTATTTGGAGAAGGTATTCTATGATTACATTGATGGTTTTCTATTTTGGAGTTCTTAACATGTTATGAAGAATACAAGACTCCAATCCAAATGTCTTCATGTTTTGAAATCTCTGAAGCTTTTCTTACTTTTGTTTTGGGATGGTTTTCTTGTGTTGAGATTTGTTTTCTCTTGATTTGGATTCGTGTGATTCATATTTTACTATTGGAACTTCGGAATCATGGAGTGCATCTTCACATCTACCTATCAATGTTTTGATTATTCATGTTCTATTTGCCTCATATTGAAATATGCATCTTTACTGCAATTGAACAACCATTTGAGGTTCATGGAAAGCCAATCATATATGTACTGTAAGACCATGGATTGGTTGGGCTACTCAATATGGTTGGATTTGGTTTGTTTTGCTTGGAGGATCTTCTAAGCTTGCAATGTATTTGTTAAAGGAACAAGTAAAATTGTGAGGTTGGTTTGGATTTATGACAAGATTTCGCTTGTTAAAGTATCTTTACTATTGATTGTGAAGCACTTACATCACTCTGCCATCGTTGATTTTCAGCCTCTGTATACTTGGGGTTGGTACCCTTATTTCAGAAACCAAGCGACTGAAAAATAAAGATGAAGGTTGAAGATGAGTGTCGAAAGTGGGAATGTGAAAGAAGAAAGAAGGCGAGGGTCAAATGTTTTTTCGGACGAGGGTGGAAATTAGAGAGCGTCATATTCTAATCCTATCCTGTTCCTAAGCCAACTTATTCTAAGGATAAAAAATACAAAGAGTGAAGGTGAGAAAAACACAAGAAGGAGGGGGG
>Ga0315914_1005450_pt1 | contig 18498 bp, 8 predicted proteins | sample MpolenodulesMG_FD_203920 | JGI IMG/M metagenome (GOLD analysis project Ga0315914, IMG submission 203920) | Medicago polymorpha root nodule microbial communities from Los Angeles, California, United States - elongated nodules | ecosystem: Host-associated > Plants > Roots > Nodule | place: USA...
GATGACTTTAGCTTTTGATGATCTTCAGACGCTCTTTTCTTCAGATGCTCTTTTCTTCAAATGCTATTTTCTTGCAACACAAGCTTCTTTTGTAAATTTCATTGCTCTCATTTGTTCTTTCAAAACCTATATGTGATTTAAATTTTTTGTCTATGGTCCTGCACACTTGAACAAATATTAGCATATCCAATTGACATTTTTAATACCTTTTTATCATCAAAACTCAAAGGGTAATGTTAAACACATTTTGTTCCAACAACTTTAAGAGGTCTCAAGGATCAACTGAATGAATCAACCAAGGAGTCAACCCCGGAGACACAAGGAGGGTGGAATACGTTCGGTATAAACGTCCAACGCTCGACGAGGAAAGAATATCATTCAGTTGGGTGGAATTAACGAACGACGATAACGTGAGGAGCATGTTTTGGGAGCACAACATGTTCCAGTGGATCGATATGCGTGTAACGTTGCTGAGATCAACTGAAGATATTCTCAACAGTTTGATTCCGCCAGAAGATCGTGATTAGGTAGGGAATGCACCTTCCAACTACAACAATTGTCTTACCTCTGAAATGGGGTAATTCAAATTTGTTAAACTACAGTTCCCAAGCATTCACCCAGAAGTCCTATTGTTCATTTCAAAAGATTAAATTCTTGTTAGCTTGGTTTAAATGAAGGTATTAAAGTGTCAAGGAATGAACCTCATTATTTTGACACTTGAATACCATCATTTATACCAAGCTAACAAGAATTTAATCTTTTGAATGGAACAATAAAACTTCCGGGTGAATGCTTGAGAGCTGTTGTTTAGCAAGTTTGAATTTACCCAATTTCAGAGGTAAGACAATTGTTGTAGTTGGAAGGCTCAACCCGAATGTAATGATTGGACATATTTAGGAACTTTATGTAATGTAACGTAATGTAACTTTTATTCGAATTTATTTAATACGCAACTTTATTCGAATTTATTTAATACGCAATTTTTATTCGAATTCACGTTGAGTTTTAATAGTCTTTATTCAAATTTACGCAATTTTTATTCGAATTCATGTTGAGTTTTATTAGTCTTTATTAGAATTTATGCAATTTTTATTAGAATTCACGCCGAGTTTAATTAGTCCTTTTTGAATTTACGCAATTTTTATTCGAATTTACGCTGAGTTTAATTAGTCTTTTCGAATTGATTTATTCTTTAATACAAAATTTTTATTTGAATTTATTTATTTCATATACAATCTTAATGTAAATGCAAATAAAAACAAAAATAAAGGAACACAAGTAATAGATATAAAATCTCATTTTGTTAATATAATAATACATTTACAATGGGGTAAAACTAAATCTTCTTCGTCATACCAATAACATTAACAATAACATCTTTGTCGTACATTTATTCCTTAATAGGTGGAGTCATCTTCGTCATACCAATAACATTAACAATCGACTTGAGAGCACCCAAAATTGAACCTAGAACTTCTGGATACTCTTCTCCAAGATACTCATACAAGACATCACCAAGATGACCCAAAATTGTTCCTCACCTTTGCACTATTGTTGTTTAACCTCCACTTGGGTTAAAACAAAGAAAAAAACTCACAATCCATAAACCCTAAACCCTAAATCATGGGGTAAAACCAATTCATAGAAACCTCTTGAAATTTTCAAATTTTCAAAGAGGCCTCTCTCAATGAAAGGCGAATGATGAAAAACCATCATTTTGTAGAAGAAAGAGGAAGAATGAGAGTAAGGAGGAGAGAATGTGAGGAAATGGTGAAAATTGGGAGGATTTTTATAGGAAAAATGTTGAAAAATAGGTTGAATGTTGTAAAAAGAAGTTGAATGATGGAAAAAGAGGTTGAATGGCCTCAGCGGTAGTTAACTGCTGCCGGTTTGCACGTGTTATTATCACGTTTTGTATGTCAGAAAAGCAATTTTCGGGCCCAATTGATCAAATTAGGATGAGGCCGAATTAAATGGGTGCATGCAGCTAGTTATTTTTTCTTGTGTAGACAGTGACGGGTAGAAGGGTGCAAATAGCAGTGGCTCAGACGACAATCAGATTTTCCTAACAGCCAGGAAGATTGAGGGGTTGTGACTGGCGGGTGGTCTTTCTTGACATTTGAACCTGTTGTGAATTCGTTGAAAATCACACCAATAACAAAGTTAATGTGTGGAGCAAGTGATAATCAAGAAACCAAAACAAAGTGCATGGAACAATTATAAACACAAGCCAAAAGTAGAAAATAGCGAGAGAAAAAGAAGAGAGAACACAAAAGAATATGTTTACCCAATTCGGTCCAAATTTACCTAGCCTAGGGGAGAGTGCAGCCCTCCGTTTCACTATAATGATGAGTAACTTTACAAAAGAGATATCAATGGGTTACAAGAATAAGTCTCCCGCCTAATTCTACCCAAAGTCCCAATCTCTTCCCGTGACCAAGAGACTCAATCCTAATAGTGTTTCCCAAGGTGTATCAACCCTCAAACCCTAGTGTTTGTTGCCAAGAGACAAACTCTATACAAACCCTAGTTTTGTTGTTTCCTTTCTAAACCCTTGTTTCAGCCCCCTCTATCTTCAAGTTTAGTCTGATACAAGGTCTATATTTATAGTAAAAGTATTGCTTAAAATTTGGAACAAATCTGCACTGAAAAATACGTTTCTATTTTTCGCTGCCAGCGCACCATTGTGCCACGATGCGATCCCATCGTGCCACGATTTTTCCAGTGAATTGCCTCAGAACTGAAACATCCAATCGTGCCACGTTGCCCTACAATCGTGCCACGATTCCTGCAGAACCTAATTTTAAGTTAACTCTCACAGAACCTTGCAATCTACTCTTAGAAGTAGAACGTAAGAGTGTATTCACATTCACTCTTGCTTCTTTAGTGCACAATGTTGAAGAAATTTGGAACTATTAGTTCATGCAAATGAACATATTGATTTATTTTATTATCTTAATTTATATGAGAAAAAAATAAATACATTGCTGGTGGAAATTAGTTTTACAACAACATCTATAAAAATAAAGTATATGATAGTATTTTTAAAAGAAGTTTGCAAAATAACTTACATGTTAAGATAGTGGGTTCTCATTGTTATCCTGTTAGGAGTTACTTAGTCTCTTTTAATGTGTTTAGAGTTGATTGCATTGCTTTAGTTAGTTTTAGACTTTGTTTTCATAAGATAAGATAACTTGCAACACACAAGTTATTCAGTCTTTTACATTCCTTCTTGATGCTTTACTATAAATAAGCATCCCTTGTACTTTGATTTGTTGAATGAAACCAATATTTCACCTTACAAGTGGTATCAGAGGCCTTCATTGAGCAATGTACCTAAAGCTTGAAAAGTGCAACTTTTGGCGGGAAATTTAGTTACGAGTTAGTTAGATTGATTTGTTTCTCAACCAACCTTCATATTTCTTCTTCGTTCTTCCATTGTTCTTCTGCAACTCTTTTTCCTTCATCCTTGACCAAGATTGATCAACTCCCTTGTTTCTTTTATGCATGAATCCACTAATTACGTGCATCTTTCTATTCCAAAATTTGATGGCTTTTATGATCACTCAGCTTTGTTGATTGAAAGTCTTCTTCTCTCCAAAGAATACATGAGTTTGATTGAGAATGGTGTCACCACTGCTCTTGCAAATCCAACACCAGAACAAGGGAAAGCTACAAAGGATAGTAAACTTGGTGATCTTAAGGTAAAGAACTATCTTTTTCAAGGATCCACAAAGGTGAAACGTGCTCAATTGCAAGCTTTGTGCAAGGAATTCGAGGTTCTTCCAATGAGGGAGGGTGAATCCACTGATAAATACTTTGCAATAACTATGGCTATTTCAAATCGTGTGACTGATCATGGGGAAAGAATTGAACAAATCATGGTGGTTGAGAAGATTCTAAGATCACTAGCAAGAAAGTTCATTGTGTGGTGTGTTCCATTGAAGAATCAAATGATGTTACTACTTTCTCCATTGATGAATTGCAAAGCAGCTTGCTTGTGCAGGAACAACACATAAGTCTCAGAATCAAGAAACTGATAGTGAACAAGCTTTAAAATTCTCAAATGCAGGAAGAAGATATCAATGTGGAAGAGGGCGCGCGGGATCAAAGGGGCGTGAGAAAGGAAGAGTCAATAAAGAACTTGTAGAATGCTATAAGTTTCACAAAATGGGACACTTTCAGAATGAATGTCCTCTTTGGGAGGAGAATACAAATTATGCAAAATTTGAGGAAAAAGGAGAAGTGCTTCACATGGCTCAAAACAACTTGAACACCAATGCTAAAAATGAGGTATGGTTTCTTGACTCTGAATGTTCCAATCATATGGTAGGAATAAAAGACTTGTTATTTTATTTTGATGGTAGTTTTAGAAAATCAATGAAGTTATGGGATGATTCTAAGATGCCAATTATGGGAAAATGTAACTTGAAGCTTTGCATAGGTGGTATAATTTAAATTGTAACCAGTGTTTACTACTTACCTAGTCTTGGAAATAACTTCTGCATATCGGTCAACTTCAGTATAAGGGAATGATCAAGTTAATTTAGATGAGCTCCAATAAAATGTTTTTCATATTTTCACATGTGGTTATGCCAGTATGCTTAAAGATAGCAAATAAAGAAGATAACAATCATGGCATTGCAGATATGGTAATCTTAGTTGGAAATGATTAAAGATTTTGATAAAGAAAGAAATGGTGAAAGGTTTGCCAGTACTGAGAGAATTTGAAGAAAATTGCAAAGATTGCTTGTTGGGGGAAGCAACACAGAGAAGTTATTCAAAAAAGGTCAAAGTGGAGAGCTGCTGAGAGACGATAATTAATTCATTTAGATGTATGTGGCCCTATCAAACCAAGTTCAAATGCAGGAAGTATATATACTGCATGACTTTCACTGATGATTACACTTGAAAGAGAAGTCGTTTGATTTTGAGGAATTTAAAATCTTAAAAGTCTTGTTGAAAAAGAGTATGGATATGTGATCAAATTTCTAAGAACAGATATAGAGAGAATACACTTCATCAACATTCAATGAATTTTGTAGTTCCAATGGAATCAAGAGACAACTCACCGCAACTTACACACCGCAAAAAAATGGTGCGTCTGAAATAAATAATAGAACTCCGATAAATTTGGTAAGGAGTATTGATAACATGTCATCTTATGTTATTCTTAGCATGTTTTTCAGTTATTTTCAGTAGGTTTTCCAAGCAAAATAAAGGTGTATTAGATCAATTTCTTATGATTTCGGGACATTTGTAATGTTTTCTATATTTGAGTCTGTTATTCTATTCTTCCCGAAACATAGCAAATTCTAGGGTATTTTGATGTAATTCACGAAGAAATCATGCAAATCGGCAAAGCAAGAATGAAGATTCAAGAGGCCTAGGAAGACGTTACAGAGGGAGAAATTTTGTTCCCAGGGCGCAAGACATCTTATATGGAAGCAAACACCCAAAATGACGAAAAAACATAGATTTATGCACCGGAACACACTCACGGGGGCCCCGAGGAGGGCATAGGCGACCCGAGCATTTCCATGCGCCTCGAGCATTAGGTAGGCGCCTCGAGCTTTGCTGTGCGCGGACCAAAACTGCTTTTTGCTACTTTTAAGTGGGAAAAAGCCCGATTTTTAGGCCCAACTTCATGTGGAAACTCTCCTATAAGTACCAAGCCTTTCATTCATAATTTCTTGTTCAAAACGAAGCGGTTCAAGAGGAAGACAAACACTAGGAGCTTCCACGGAGGAGTTTCTCTCTCCTCACTCCAAGTTTCTCTAGGGTATGTTTTATTTCTTTTGTAATTTATCTTTAGTTACCATGAGTAACTAAATCTTTTTAGGCTGGGGTTCTAAGATAAACCTCTATTTTGTTTGTTGGATAATTATTTTATTTAAAGTCTTTATTATTTTATGTTTGCTATTTAATTTTACTATAGTGCGTAAGATTTGTCTCCTCTAAAGCATAACTCTGACTTAGGCACTTATGGAGGTGACATTGCCTAATATTGATGCATATATGTCTAATCAGGAAGTAATTAATTAGTAACTAACGAAATAAATTGAAAACGAGCATACCCTAAGACTAAGTGCTTAGGGAGGTGACATACCTAATATTGATGCATATCTGCTGAAATCAGGTAGTAACTAGTTAGTAATTAAGGAAACAGGTGACTTCATGACTTAAATTAGCCCAGTAACTTCATTCTCCTTTCACCTTGGTAAAGTAGACGCTAATAAGGCTGTCCGTTTTTAGAACTACTAAGAGGGAGAGTGTGTTATGTACTTCTAAGATTTATAGATGAGTGAACCTTTAGGAACACTAGGAAGTCATACCTTTGGAAATTTAGGAACGATAATTTAAGTGTATGCTTCGATTACCTCTGAGCGGGTAAGACCCCCATGAACCGTCACGTGGATGAGCATGTGCAACTTGACAGGCGGAGGGAATCGACCAACATCTCTTAGAGAGTAAGACCTCACACGTAAGGATCACCATGTGACTAACAGGTGCAACTTGACAGCTGATTAGGTTTAACATCCCAATGAACTCATCACTTTGATTGCTAGTAATGATGTTGTAAACTAATCTATGCATAACGTTCAATTTAAAGGAGGGTTTGTTAGAAGTTACTTAGTATCTTTTAAGGTGTTTAGAGTAGATTGCATTGCTTTAGTTAGTTTTAGACATTGTTTTCATAAGATAACTTGCAACACACAAGTTATCCAACCTTTTACCTTCTTTGTTGATGATTTACGTAAATAAACCTCTCTTGTACTTTGATTAGATGAATGAAACCAATATTTCTCCTTACATGTCCGCATAAACTATTAAACTCAATTGTTCTTTGTGTTCTAAATAACTTAGCGACAAAATTGATACACACAACATACTAAGAAGTGGCGAATTTTTTTGACGAAACCAAAGAAGTGAAAAACTATGGATTTCAATTTACGTCAAAAATATATAAATGCTTCAATTACTAGATAGGCATTGAACTCAATATATGTTGTTCTTTTAAAAAATAATAATAATAATAATATATTTTCTTTAGTGCATGAACTCATTGGGTAACACATAGGCTTACACGTAATTACTAGTCATGCAAGCATGGTATAGCTAGTTCTGCCAAGTATCAAGCCTAGCTCAATAAAAGCCTCCACTTATAAAGACAGTCATCTTTACGATATGTTTGAAACAACTTTCAGAAAAGAAAAGAAGAAAACTTTAAACTTCCATTTCAATAGAATAAATTTATTTCAAAAAAAAATTCTTTAAATTGTTTTGCACTCGCTATAAAACGCCATGTTGCAACTCTCATTTCTATTCATTCTAGCAAAGGAAAAGGGTGATGGAGGAAATAGGTGGAAGTGTTGATCAAGTGAAGGGAGGTGCAGAAGAAAAGAGAAGGATGAAGATGAAGGTGATGGTGGCAATAGATGAGAGTGATGGAAGCTTGTATGCTCTTAAGTGGGCCCTTGATAACCTCTTCAACGTTATGGCTACTGATACTATCGATGGAACAACATCTGAAAGTGTGGAAGGGATGGTGTTTCTTGTTCATGTTGAGCCAAATTTCCACACTTATGCATACCCTATACCTATGGGACCAGCTGGTATTGGTTAGTATATCACTATATACTTTACCAACTTTCTTTGCTTACTTCCTTTCATCCATTAAAAATAAATTTCATGACTCTCCTGATTTTTTTTTTTCCATGTCTAGTTCTCTCATAATTATTAAAAATGATTTAACTTTGTAATGTTGGCTTTTAATATTGTCCATTTTTCTTGGAGAATTGCTTTTCTTCCATCTATTTTTGCTCATCCTCCGTTGATAAATACATATGTGTGAGTTAACTCACACTGAGAATATACATGTTTGAGTTAACTCACGTTCGGCTATTTTGACGTGAATGAGCAAAAATAGAAGGGGCAAGAGCCATTTCCTGTTTCTTGTGTCATACTTTGTCCTTTCAACAGCTTTTTATCCATCAACACCTGAAGTTGGGGATTCTTTGAAGAAAGCCCCGCAAGAAAAATCTGCAGCTATTGCCTCACAAGCTTTGCAAATGTGCAAGGATAAGCAGGTGCGGTAACTATGATATGTTTTGTATTTTTACTGCTTCACGGTATTTGAAAATTGTTTTACTCTTTTTTAAAATTGTTTATTCCCTTGTATCAGTGGCAGTTAACTGCGTTCGTCGCTGAAAAACGTCGAGCGAGAGTTAGCACGAGAGTTAGCTGAGGAATGAGCAATTTTATAAGTGATAAGAGCAATTTTCAGATTATTTTCATGATCAACAGGAAATAGGGGGCCAAGAAGCAATCATCTTCCTTTCACTTTCCTCTAAAAAGAAATAGATGGAGTATTATAATAGATTTAGAATTTTGTTTTTCTCCTTTCATTTTTGTACCATGAATTACACTTTTTTTTTTAAAAACAACTCAAAACATTTTACGTTATTCAGGGTAGTTCTTGTGAAATAGAAGGCTCGACTCACTCTCTTTTAAAATAAATCTCTAGTAAAATAAAACGTAATTTTTTTTTTGTAGCTAAACATAATTAAAAAAAATTAGAATCAAAAGAACTTCTAAACAAAAAGGAATTAAAAAAAATTAAGTGAAAGATGTTAAATTTATCTAATGATGTCGTTTGGATTTGTCACTTCTAAAAGGGTAAAACGAATGGTTTATGCGAAGAAAAAAATGATTGTTGTGATTCTTTTAATGAAATAGTTTTTCAAATTGATTGATCAAGTGATTATACAAATTAGAGGTGGTTTGATATGATCAGATTTATGTACAAAAAGAAGAAACAGAGTCTAGAAAAAAAACTTAAACGTGTATTGAAGAAAGAAAATAATATAACATGTATTTTTTTATTTAAGTGGGGGTGAGTATTAGACATAACTTTTTGTTTGAGGTCCGTAACATTTGGAAGCCCGGCATGGTTGAGCATCTTGCACTCCCTTGAGGCCGGGCCTAACGTTATTATGGACTTGTGGTAAACCTAGTCGTGCATATATACTATGTCCTTGGCTAAAGAGCATCTGAATTGCTTAAAATCAAATCTTTTATTAACTATTTTTTGATATGACTGGTAATTAAAATATAAATAAAAATCTTACGTTACGTTCTTATATATAGGTTGAGCCATTTTTAAACCTTGTAAAGCGAGACTCATTTCATTGACGGAAGTTCCGTAAAAAAAAAATTAACAATTTCTTTGACGGAAGTGTATTATATTTATGGATATTTTTTTTAGGGAAAATTTATGGATTTTTTTATTATGCATAAATCTTCACGTTGCACATATTAAGATGTTTAAAAGAGTAAGTTTGACCTAAAACTTATGCATTTTATATTAAATATGTAGTTTTTTTAATAAATAATTGTTGTTTTTAAATAAAATATTACTACTTTTAGTTGCTTTAACATGTGCAATACTGCACATGTTAGACTTTCTAAAAAAATTGCACAATTTAGACAAACTCTAAATTTATTTAATATTTATATGTATTAAATTTATTTTCATCTAGTGATGATGTTTTCAAAATTCGGTAGAAGCTACATAAATTATGGCTTTTAAATTTGGTTGCTCTAAATTGAATTTCTTAAGCCAAATCCAATGAAAGTATGCATCAATGAAAATGCAGGTAAAAGCAGAAAGTGTGATTCTTAATGGAGATGCAAGAGAAATGATTTGTCAGGCTACAGAGAAAATGCAAGTTGATCTTTTAATCATGGGTAGTCGTGGCCTTGGCAAACTCAAAAGGTTTATTATAATGAAATTAGTATTCATAATGAAATTAAAGTAATAAGCTTGCTAATAATTTTGGTTTCATTTATGCGTGGTTGATGGTTCTAATATTTTTTACGTTTGGTGGCAGAGCATTCCTTGGAAGTGTAAGTGACTATTGTGCACATCATGCAAAAGCACCTATTCTCATTGTGAAGCCACCAGAGGACCACCATAAAAAGCATTGATCATAGTTTTATTATGTTTAAGCATATCTTCTATGGGATGGCTAAGTCTGGAATAATCTTGGATTTGTTAAGTTTGATTATAGTTTTATTATTTCTAATGGAATAATTTTGGGTTTGTTGTATCTTTTAAGCTCCTTTTCATTAAGAAGGCTAAGTCTGTATATTATTTGTTTTTTTCACTTTCTGTAACTAATGATTAATGTATCGAAAAAGCCCTATGTATTATTTATATGAATATCCTTTCTGAAACTTCCTTTGAAAAAAGAAAAAAGAAAACACAAGAAAAACATAGTCAAATATATTTGGATCAAAATTAAGAAAAATGTACCCAAAAAAAAAAAAATTCACAAAACATTTGTTATTTTAATCCTTTTTATTCATAATTATATTTTATTACGGCTGAAGTAAATCATCCGTAAAAAAATATCCACCTAAAGAAATAAACAATAACCTACATCAGTATTTAATTTTTTTTCCATTTTACACCTGCATTAAAACTAATATAACATTTTCCCTTTTTTTATATTATGGTTTATTAAAATAGAAAAATCCACAACAACAAGAAGAACAATATTAAACACTATAACTTTTTATATTGTAATCTTATTTGTCAAATATGTTTTATAATCTTTTTATATACAATTAAGTGTGGCAGAAAAGTGGTATTTACAAGATTGAAAATTTAAGACAGAACATGATTCTCTTGTCTATTGTATTATAATGATCATTATTTTCCTTCTTGTAGCTATATTTGACGGCAAATTTGGGTCACAATCTTAACTATGTATGGAGAAGTATTTTGGAGGCGCGTTTCATGATGTGTGGTGGGTCTCGTTGGTGAATTGGGAAGGGTCACTCTATGTCTATACTTGATGAACCATGGTAGTTGAATGATGATTGTATAGATGGAAATATTGTGGGGGAAAACTTTCTCAAGGATTTTTTTGCGAGTAGATTGATGAAAACCTGCTCAAAGGGTTGGAACCAGGACGTGATTCAACAAGTTTTTAGTTATGATATAGCTAACTCTATTCTTCGAATACAATTATTTGATCAGGTGGTGGATGATAGGTTAATATGCAAAGCTGAGAAGAATGGTTTATATTCCGTCAAGAGTGCTTATAGATTGTGTGTAAAAGAATTAGTTGATGTTTCTCACCTTCGGAGGTCGGGATGTTGGTCCGGTGTTTGGAGACTAACAGTTCTACCAAAAGTAAATATTTTGATTTGGCGAATGTGTCGTGAGTGCTTTCCTATCGATTTCGGCTTCAAGATAAAGGAGTGTAATGTCCCACAAGTTGTATGAGTTGTGATGGTCCGCACGAGGACCTTGCTCATATTTGTTTCGATTGTAATTTTATTGTGTAGGTTTGGCGTTGGATTGGTCTTTACAATGGCGTTCATGAATTGTTTCTCAAAAAGAATTCAGCAACAACTAATGTCATATTCGAATAAAGTCGTAGTTGGAAAAGAAGGCCAATGCATCATGGTTCCTTAAGAAGGTTTCTCCATATTTCAAATATTTGCCTCTTGAGGATAATTTTGTTGAATAGTACTTTAGAATTCCTTTGCGTCTTTAAGAATGGTTTGTTGCATCCATTTTATCTTTCATAATGGTTTCTCCATTTATGCAATATGTCTCGCGTCCCATATAAAGTAATGTTTCTTCATAAGAAGACAAAACTGGGTTTTATTTTCATCAAAGCGTTGATCGTTGATTTGATCATTTAGATCATAGCTTTGTCTTCACAACTTGATGAATACTCGTTCAAACCTTTGAATTTTGTTGACCATCTTCAGATCAGAGCTTTGAAATCACAGCTTCTTTGTTCATAGCAATATATGTTTCAGGGCAAAACTGTTGAATTCAAAGCCAGATTTTAATCGCACTATCTTGCACACTTGAACAAACTTTAGAGTACCCAATTCTTCTTCTATTCATTGTTATCATCAAAATCTTAAAAATATTGTTCTAAAACTCATCTTACTTCAACATAAAAGGTTGTTGCAGACGGAAGTACCCTGCTTAAAGGTCATCCAACACCACCATCCTAGTTCTAATTAGGTCCGACAAGATCAATCATATTGTTTAAATTACAAATGAAATAATTGAGATTCTATAATCATAAAGGACATATGTCGTATACGATGTCAGGACATCATAAATGAGGAACTGCAATGTCAAGACATCGTAACAGCACAGATAACAATAATAAATAACTTAATGTAAAGTGCAAGAAGGAAATAACACAAAGTATTTGTTAACCCAGTTCGGTGCAACCTCACCTACATTTGGGGGCTATCAAGCCAGGAAGAAAATCCACTATAATACTATTAATTCAAAGTACTATGTGAACAACCTCCGGTTCACACATGAACAACCTCCAGTTCACTGCCTTCTCACTTAATCACTAGCCGTGTAATTTCTACCTAAGACTCTCTTAGTCATAGATATGAGCACCTCCGCTCACTTCCTCTTAATCACAGATCCAGTGATCATCTTAGAATAATAACAAAAATGGATACACTCTCCTAAACTAAGAATCAACTCGTGCTTAAAAGCTTTGAGAGATTCAGAGTTTTACAACTCAACTACAGTCCAACTCTATGTATCAACGTGACACAAGAGTTGCTCACATCAAGGACTCAAAAACCTTAATAAGACTCTTTATCAATCGATGGTTTTGATCCAATACAACTCGACTACAACAAACAACCTATGTGCTTTGATAAGCAATAGCAGCAACCAGAGAGGTATACAATAAAACACAAGGCTTAACAAAGACACGAAACCCTAAAAGACTCTTTCTTTGATATGACGACTTCGATGCTTCACAAGGGTTTGCGTCTTCCTTTATATAGTCATGCAGCAGCATGGGCATTTTTGTCATAGGCTAAAGAATGAGTAGACCAAATCATATATTCAGTCTTCACAATTTTGTAGGAGCAAATATATTATTATTTCCTTAAATGTCATGACATCGATTTTAGGAAATACGGTAATGCATAAACCTCTGCGGTTTCTAGAATGACACGCTTCTTGGGCAGCAATCCACGTGAATCAAATCTTCAGAGAATATTCAGAAATCTTCACGTTTAAAATAAATCTCCAAGTAAGCGGATCAAGACACGCTATAATATCGTACCAACATGTTAAGACATCTTGTCTGACATTTTGTTAGAACTATTATTTTAACAAAATGTAGCCAACACATATCTACAAACCTAAGAATAATATTAAAATAAAATAATTATAGGAAGAACTTCGGAACACCATTGTACACTATAAAGTGAGCTTATTTTAATCTTATTTTCCAAAAATATTTTATTATGATATATGTCAAAATTGATATGTATATATAGTTAAGCAAGTAGAAGCGTGGTTAGACAAACATGTTAGTACCTATCTTTCAGTTATTATGATATGATGTGGATTGTATAGAAAATAGTCGTGTTATAAATGAAGTTAATGCATGTATAATATGGATAACATTATATTAAATGATATTCAACAAAAACAATATAACTAAACAGCAACAAAAACAATATACATGCGAGGCTTACACGTATTCACTTGTCATGCAAGAATATTGTAGCTGGTACTGCCAAGTATCAACCCTAGCTCATTTAATTAAAGTAACCACCGAAAAAGACGAAGATCTTTAAGATATGTTTGAAATAAATATTTTAAAGAAAACAAAAATTTCAATAAAATAGTTTTTAATTGGCGAAAAAATTATCAACTTTCTGAAACCGGTTTGGATATCTTTCATCCACACTCACTTTAAATCACACCATTTTATCTCTCTCTTTCTATTCTAGCTAGCAAAGGAAGGGGGTGATGGAGGAAATCGTTGGAGGTGTTGATGAGAGGAGGCAAGGTGCAGAAGAGAGAAGGATGAAGATGAAGGTTATGGTGGCAATAGATGAGAGTGATGGAAGCTTTTATGCTCTTAAGTGGGCCCTTGATAATCTCTTCAACGTTATGACTACCATGGAAGGAACATCATCTGAAAATGAGGGACTGGTGTTTCTTGTTCATGTTGAACCTATTTTCCACAATTATGTGCACCCTATTGGACCAGGTGGTGCTGGTTCGTATCTTTTACTCTCTCCTTATCTCCTTTGAATATCTTTCTCTAGAAGATAGACGAAATGACCACGACGCGCATAAGTGGAGGAATCAGGGTTCTGACCGGATCACATTGTCCGACTAAGCAATTTTGATATTTTTGTGCGTTGAATTGAGACTTTTGGATATTTTCTTTTAATATCTATCATTATAGAACTATTATAAAACTAGAGAAGTGAAATTTTGAGACTGAACAAATAAAATTTATGTCTAATTCTATCCTTACTATTTTATCACTTCAACAGCTTTTTATCCAGCATCTGTGGTTGTGGATTCAGTGAAGAAAGGCCAGCAAGAAAGATCAGCAGTTATTCTTTCGCGGGCTTTGCAAATGTGCAAGGATAAGCAAGTAAGTGTATTCCTCATTTCGCTTTCCTCTACTCAAATACAATAAAAAATATTTTCACTTTATTTATCCTATTTAATGTCATTATCTTAAAAATATTCAATATCACTTATTCAATACAATTGAAATAAAATTAAATGGATCACTTCAAGTGGTTAATATGTTTTGAGTTACTCAAGAAATTGAGTTTGAATTTTAACATAAGGGTTTTGTGAACGAATGTCCGTCACTTTTTAAGGATTTTAAATTTAGAAATTATTTTTAGTTAAATGTTACAAATTCTAATGAATAATGTACGCAAATTTTCATAAAAATCTACTATTAAAGGTCCCTAAAGAGTGTCGTCAACATTTCCTAAACAATAAAAACTACAAGACCTAATCCAATTAAACCTTTGACTAAGTAAAATAATGAGTACACAATAGATTTTTTATAAAACGGTAGAGAACAACAATCATCACCCATTGCAAAAATCAAATCAAACAACAAAGTAAAACTTCCACAAAATGGTTATATCAAAACAATCTAAAAATAGACTAAAATTACTGGTAAAATAGCTAAGTGATAGAAACACATACTAAATTTGTAGCTAAAATCAAATCAAACAACAAAGTAAAACTTCCACAAAATGGTTATATCAAAACAATCTAAAAATAGACTAAAATTACTAGTAAAATAGCTAAGTGATAGAAACACATACTAAATTTGTAGCTAAAACGGAGAATATTACTACACACTCATCTATCACCCACAAATTATTTTTCTCTCATGTTACTATTCTACAAATGGTGCTATTTCAGACCTATCAGCTAGTTGTCATAAAATTTACCCTACACCCTAACAATTATACCACTGTCTCAACAAACTATTGAAAATATCAATTTTAACCTTTCGAAAATCACACCCACCCACCCCATCAAGTTTTCCGAAATTGAAAACATTTGATTATTTTTCTAGTTGCATTACATCCCTCCCTAAAATACACAAAGCAACCTTGTTCTTTTATTTGTTTTTATTAGTTATTTTCTCTTTTAACTGATTCATCCCACTTGGGAAGGGGAGGAGATTGTCTCCAGTTTTTTCTCTCTCATGTGTAATCCAAGCCCTCTATTAAATAGGTGAGATAATGTGTTTATAATATTAAAAAGGGAGAGAGTGTAATTAAAGGTTGATATTTTCTCAAGTTTTCTCCATTTTCAATCTCCACCATTAAAATACAAAAAACATTTTTCATTATAATTTAATTCTCACTTTCTCTCTCATGTTTGATGGTTAAGATTCCAGTTAAGAAAATTTGAGATTCATTGGAAAGAATCTCAATCCGAAAACAGGAGGGATCTCCACCGGAGAGGATCCATTCCTCTTGGGAAGTGAACATGCCGAAGCCAATATGAGAAATACTTTTTTTTAGGGGAAAATGTGAAATACTTAGCTAAACACAATTCATAATAAAAATTAATATTTGTAAAAAAAAAAAAAAAAGCAAAAATACTTGGGCACAAAACATAAATAAAAAAATATAAATGAGAAATAAGTTAGTTATATCATTCAATATCATTTATCTTTTAATTTTTATCATTTGTGTATTTGACCAAATAAATTTTATTTGGGGTACAAGAGTTGCTCCACACATATACTCTTCTTAACGAAGACCAAGGAAAAATGATTTATCTCACCAAATCTGGTGAATATGTTCATTAATGGAATTACAGGTCAAAGCCGAAAGTGTAATTCTCAACGGAGACCCAAGGGAAATGATTTGTCAGGCTTCAGAACAAATGCAAGTTGATCTCTTAATCATGGGTAGCCGTGGCCTGGGCACACTCAAAAGGTTAGTGTTTTGTGAAACACATTGCAGTTGCTATATTTTCTATCCATTCTTTCTAATGTATAATAGAAAATTGTTGGTCGAAATTGAAGTACTAACAAATTTGGTATTGATTTTGGTGATGGGTTTTTCTTATATTTGGTGCAGAGCATTTCTTGGAAGTGTAAGCGACTATTGTGCACATCATGCAAAAGCACCTATTCTCATTGTGAAGCCACCACAGGAGCACCATAAAAAGCATTGATTGTTGGTTTTATGTTTAAGCATATCTTCTAATGGATCGCAGGATTTGTATCTTTAATCTCCCTTTCTTTAGAAACAATGATGAATGTACTTAGAAAGAAACATATGTATTTATTTATGTGCATGTGTTTTTAGTGTGTATATATATATATTTTACTGAATCAAAAGTGAGGAAGGACATCAAGGAGCCGTTGGACATTCCGACTAGATCCGCTCACCCATATATTATATATATAGAAAAAAGGGAAAAATATGTAGGGGGGCAAACCAAACCCTCGATAGAAAGCGAAAATTACGAAAATAAAAAATTAGGTAACCCCGACTGGTCCCTACAGAAGTCCCCTCGAACAAACTCGGGCATAATGTCCCACCATATCGTGTAACCATGTGACCGTGACTAGCTAGCTTAGAGATCATTGGTACAACAATAAATATGAGAATAGGCTTATGAGTAATACAAGACTTTGAATTAGTTGTACCTCAAATATTCCAAAATAAAATCTGCTTATGAGTAATACAAGACTTTGAATTAGCTGTACCTCGAATATTTCAAAATAAAATCTTCATTGAGATGAGTTTGGTAACGAAGCCTTGGAGCGGGTTTGATAACCTTTTTGCTTCTTCCGGTTGATCTTAGAAACAACAGCAATAAACCCCTCCTCATCAACATCTTTTTAAACTAGCATGTTGAATGACCTCCAAGTCTTTTGGTAATGATAGGACATCGATGCAGGATAACAGTAGCAAAAGGGTGCGACTGAATGGCAAGAGAGTTACCTACAGCCGCAACTACCAAGGCACTTGAATCCACTTGCGCAATCCCCTCCTCAAGTTGTTGAACGTCGACCGTAAGGGGTTAGAAACATGTTGGAGCTGCAACATCGGGTCTAAAACTGAGGTACTCTCTACATCATTGGAACGAATAACATCATCAGTAACATTCCAAAGAGATAAATGATAGGTGAAGGCAGACTTGTCACTATGCGCATGTTTGCTTGAATCAAGGGGCAGCACTTCTGGACAGGTTTCTGATTATGCAACATATGTGTCAACGAGGGCAACAACCATGGGGGAGACGTGTTGTTCATGTGGCTGATCAGTCGCTGCAACCGGTGTCGTAATTTTAGAAGCCGGTTTTTGCAAAAGTTAAAGAAGACCCAATGCCTTGGGGACTGTCACGTGGTTGCCATACTTTGGTTTGCGGTTTTTTCTACGTGATGATCTTCTTTCCTTTGTCCTATACCTTTTTAGTATTGTCGCTGTCTTTGTTCAAATCTTTTTCCAGATGCAACCAACAACAATTCACCACCGAGTAGCCAAGGATTTGACAATGCAAGCAAAATTTCGGGAGCCATTCATATTCCACCTTAACCGAGAACGCAAAGTCCTCCCTCTGCCCTCCCTTTTTAGTATATTTATTGTTTAATTCTTAATATTCCATAAAAAAAAATCATAATTAATGTGGGTTTCGACCTCCTTTAAAAAAAAAAATCTAGACTATAATGGAGAAGACAAAAAAGTTAAAGCTACCATCCAATTTTAAATATTACTCCCTCCGTCCTAAAATGTATGTCGCTTTGGCTCTTTTACGCATATTAAGAAATCTTTAACTTTTGTGAACTTTGTTAAAATTAAATATGTTTTTTCCTCTTTTACCCTTGGCAACACAATTACTCCAACTTAATTCACACGGTTCCTTCTCTCTCTTCAATTGCAGTACCAAGGCAATTTCTCTCTTTCTTCCATGCAAAAACTTGAACAGATTCATTTGATTTAAAAAAAACCTCCAATTGCACTTTTCTCATTCATGCATGTATTAATTGTTTGGTTCCTCTTCTTCTTGGCTTCAGCAGCAAAGCCACCGCTTTGTTATTTGTGGTCAAATCCACTTTTTATTCACGCTACAATCTTCTAAATTGAATTTATTATACATGGGAACAGTGAATAAAAAGTTTTGGA
>Ga0315914_1005452_pt1 | contig 18483 bp, 10 predicted proteins | sample MpolenodulesMG_FD_203920 | JGI IMG/M metagenome (GOLD analysis project Ga0315914, IMG submission 203920) | Medicago polymorpha root nodule microbial communities from Los Angeles, California, United States - elongated nodules | ecosystem: Host-associated > Plants > Roots > Nodule | place: USA...
AGCGAGATGCTTCTGATGACCATTGCTTCTGATGACCTTGCTTCTGATGACGTGTCTTCAGGAGCTCTTCTTCAGACTCGTTTCTTCATACGCACTTCTTCAGACGCATTTCTTCAAACGCATTCTTCCAGACGCTTCTAAGCTTCAAATAAAATTCCTTTGCTCTTTGACTTGTTCGAACAGAATCTTTATGAATAGTACTTTGATTTTGGATCCTGTACTTCTAAGTTTTTTAATACCTTGTTATTATCAAAACTTAAGAGGTGATTTTGAGAAATACCCTTTGTTCCAACATTCACAACAACAACTCACCATCATTGGATATAATAGCCTATTTCACCTTCATTTTGAAAATATGCATTCACTAACAATATCACCATTGTTTCTATGTAATAATTCAACAACATAATTCATCACCAAAACAAACACATTTCATACATGCAAGCACCACAACTATCACCGTAAAATTTGCATATAAGAATTCAACAACATAATTCAATACACACAATCACCATATCCAATATTAACATTAAGCATATATAAATTCGCCACCAACAATCGACATTTAGCATATTCACATCAATATCAACAACATCACCACAAATCAACAACTTCATACAATTTCTCACAATCCAAACAAAGGAGAAAATAAACCATATTATGATAAGCATCATATTCAATACCCATCAATCATTCACACATCTTCATATAATCATAACAACCTATTCACAAAAGATTTTCAAGGTATCCGGTCTCAATGTTCATTTTCGACAAAGTTCGTATCATTTTACAAAACGTTCAATATTGAAACTTTTCAAGGCAAGACAACTTATTCAAGTTTGAAATTCTGGCAGGCTAGTTTTCAAATGTTTTATACGATGTTTCAACATTAGATACAAACAAAATGTTGAGTAAGATGTTTTAACATCGAGCTAGCAGAAAACAGACAGATCAAGGCAAATATACGAATGTTGAAATTCTTGCGCGTTAGTTAGAAGCTGTTCTATGTGATGTTTCAATTTCAGATGCACAGAAAGCAGATGTTCTATTTAATGTTCCAACATCATGCGGTAAATAGATAACAAGCAAGAAAATAAATAACAAGAAGGTAAAGAACACAGTGAGTTTGTTGACTCAGTTTGGTGACAAACGCACCTACTTCGGGGGATACCAAGTTAGGAAAGAAATCCACTAGTGTAGTCCTTATTCAAAAGCTCTCAGCAAACTCCTCGTTTACACTTTATGACCTAGGACCTACCCGTCTAGACTTCAACCTAGGAACTCCTAGATCTGAGATCTCATCTCACTATCCTATGGGCAGTCACAGCCCCTGTGACCTATCAGACCTAAAACAACAAACACAAGATGAAGTTACCTTCAAACAAATAACTACGGCCTTACTTAACAGCTTTGGCATAGCACACATGAGTTTATAACTCTACACACAGTCCTTAACAAGTATCAAGATGATACAAGAAAGGCCCACAAATAAACAGAACTAAACTCGCATCAACTGATACAAGAGTAGAACAAACAAAGGGAAGACGACTCAAAACCCTAAACATTATTCTTTTAACAATCTATGGTTTTGATCCATTACAACTCAACTAAAGGTCCAACTCATGCATCAAGGTGATACAAAGAGAGACTCACAAATAAAGCACAAGTCGAAACCCTAAAGACTCAATTTAATAACATTGAATTGGTGAATAAAACTAGGGTAAAAGTCTTCCTTATATAGCCATTCAAAGCATGGGCTTTTTTGTCATAGGCTAAACATATATTTGTATCAAATATTCTTTTCAGAAATATATTGAAACAAATATTCTTTAGAAAATATATTTTCCAAAATCTCTTTTAAAAATATATTTTACAAATAAAAATATCCATTGGAAAAATATCTTTCTTCTAGAAACACATATATTTGAATCAAATATTCTTTTCAGAAATATATTGAAACAAATATTCTTTAGAAATATATTTTACAAAATCTCTTTTGAAAATATATTTCACAAATATGGTAACTCCTAAAAAGTAGGAACATCTTTAGTAACCGCCAAACACACCACCAAGTAATCCTAAAATATTGTTTATATTTTAGAAACAAATCTTCCAGCTGATTCTGGACAAAAACGCGTGCTTGGTGAACAAGAAATAGGGTGTGGTTTCCTTAATAAGATAAAGATTGTGTAAACCAAGCTACAAAATTACAAGAGTATCGCATCCAACATCATACATGAGTATTTGTTTTAGCAACAATGAAGCCAATACTCAAATACCCAACAATCTCCCCCTTTGGATTTATTTGTTGTTAAAACAAACTGAGGTCATACAGACAAGATAGAGAGATACCACACATACATTTCTTCAATCCACAACCATGAAGAAAAGTAACACAATTGCCAAAATGGACATGTTGAGACATCATCCAAAACATGTTGGAACATAGTATCCAACATTACAAACATGGATATTTGTTTTAGCAATAATGCAGCCAATACAAATACCTAACAAAGTTTGAAATTCTACAATTTTGAAGTAGTAATTTGATCATAAATCAAGTTCTATAAAACATTTTGAAGTGAAACCAAATCCATTGTAAAGAGAACATCCATATCTAAAACTTTCATGTTTACAACTAAGGCTGAATCGATTCACATATTATTGAATCGATTAAAACAAATTTAGAGAGAAAAATGAGACGATTCAAAATTGTCTGAATCGATTCAAATCTGCCCAGATGCAGATTGATACGATTCAAACTTTTCTTAGAAAGGCTAGGTCCCCTTTGCCATCACTCTGACTATTCTGCTCATTAGTGGTTTGCCCTATCGAAAACCCTAAGTTTCAAGCATGTGAAAGATAAAGAAAGACTCTTGTCCCCAAATCTCGACAAATCTGGTAATCATGGTTTCCAAATAAATGTGTTTTAAATTCATATGATTACGATCTTGATGAATTAATTCTAGCATTAAGCTTATTGAAAACACTCCTATTTTAATTCATCGTACCAAAGATCTCTAAAAAATTATAATAGCACATTGTTTTTAAGCTCACATGAAGTTAAGGAAATAAATGTGTTGTTTATAAGCTCACATGACGTTAAGGAAATAAATTTGTTGTTTTTTAGCTCGCATGGAGTTAAGGAAATAAAAGTGGTGTTAAGCTCGCATGGAGTTAAGGAAATAAATGTGTTAATTGACTAACTAAATTTAATTTTAATTCGTATGATGCTAGAATTTTGGAAACTCTTCATAGAGCTTCATAATCTCTTATTTGATGCCATATTGTGTATATAGAAGTGTTAGCATAGTCTCGTAATTTTTCTTGAAAATAGCTTTTAAAAGTTCCTAATAACACATGAAAATGTTTAAAATACTCTCAGCGGTAGTTAACTACCGCTATCTTAGAACTAGAAAATCGGCGATAGTTAACTAGCGCTGAGTTTCTTTGATCATTTTCATGTGTTATCAGAAATTTTTGGAATTCAAAAAAGCAAGCATCATTTTTCTTTCATTCTTTTGGGCTTTGCCATCATTGTAAAAAAAAAAAAAAATCTCTTGCATTGTCAATTCAATAAAGATAAAGCATGGGTAATTGAGTAAATCATCTATGGCATTATTGGATTATACCTCGTCAGACTCGTTGCGAATAATAAATTTATATATGAAGATATCAATTGGATTATATCTATGGCACTATTGGATTATATCTCTCGTGGTACTCGTTGCGAATAATAAATTGAGATATGAAGCATGTGCAATGGGAGATTCAAGATACTGACAGGTATGACCCTTGATTTGTTTTTCTTAATTCGGATATCAATCATTCAATTGTTAAATAGAAATAATGTAATGTCATAGAAAAATCTTCACCTAATGCTGGCCCCTTATTAATGTCATATCTCTTGCTGTTGTCTTTTTCGGAACAGATACATTTCTTGTATTTTTTTTGGAGTAATTCTTTCTGCACATCTTATTACGAGATGAATTACTTCTGGTGTTTAATCTATTTCCATTTTGGTTTCTTAAAAGAAAAATGGAACGAAATTTAATAATTTAGAGTTTGAAGAAAGACAAATTAAATATGAAATCAAATTCAAGTTCTCCCAACTAATTTATCATTTAGTGAACTTTATTAATTATTTGAGTTTAATATTTTTTTTTTTGGTCTTGCTAACCATTGCCCTCGGTTAAGGAAATCAAAAATAGTAATTTTAGATTAGAAAATACAATTTTTAAACTTAAAAAGTTGAATCAATCACTTTTTACCATTTTCCAACACAATATTTATATTATTGTTCTCTTAACCAATGCTCTAAGGGCAATGTTTAGCAGTTCCGTTTTTTTTCTTTCGATAAGGAGTGTTTAATCATTTAATTGTTGGTAGATTGGTTTAGTGAGATTAAGACCCACGTACAATATTACTAGAAAACAAATCCCCATACAAACATATTAAAAACGTAAAAATACTTCCTGTTTCATGTACGTTGAGTGTAACTTTTAAAAGTAAAACAATATTATATCGACTGTTGTTTTATTTTTCTAATATAATTTTTAATTTTCTCTTTAATTCTGATTTCAAATAAATAGATTTATTTCACTTTATATTTTTTTTTCTACGCATACTTTTTATTAATGGATGATAAAAATTTATTGGTAAACTCATTTAGTAATTTCTTGGAGGTGGTTAATTGGGGTGGTTGAGTGTTTATTAGGTATTATTATTCAAAAATTATAAATAAGTGTTGTGCGCAAGTTCTGTTTAAGTATTAAAAAATGTTTATCTCAATTATGGATGCTTTTAGATGGTGAACTCCACTATCACCCGCTAAGATAACTGACCATCATTCGAGCGAAATTATTGCAAACCTTGAATCCATTAATAACTTTATCATATACTAACGGAAAGTCGGGCACTATCATGTCCGTCTATCCGTTTTTTCTACCATGCTAACACATGTGATTATTTTATTATGCTTGTTTGTATAGTTTTGATTAAAAAATTTAAAGGGTATTTTTGCTCACGTTTGTTACTAATCTATTTTAAAGGATTTAAAGTTCAATCTTTAACATTATATTTTGTTCACGTTTGTTACTAATATTTTTTTTAGAGGATTTAAAGTCCAACATTTAACATTATTTTTTGCTCACGTTTTTTATATTTGTTTTAACACTTAAATTAAATTATTCTTATCTATTTGTTACATGTGTTATTTGTATTTAAAATTAAGAGTATTTTTTGAAAGAAAAATTCAACCCAAACATGATGACATGGGTAGTTTTCTTTATATATAGTATAGATATAGATTTCTTTTAATATTTAAATTAAATTTATTCTTATTTATTTGTTACATCTGTTATTTGTATTTAATATTACGGATATTTTTCGAAAGAAAAATCCAACCAAAAGTGTTGAAAGAGGTAGTTTTCTTTATATATAGTATAGATTTCAACTAGTGTATTTACCCAACATTGCCCGGGTTATACATATAATTAAGAATAACCAAAATTTTGTATGCATGTATCTGCAAATAAAATATACCACAGACAGGTACATCACGAATATTTTAATGGCTACACACGAATAGAATAAAATAAACCATATTTTAAGTACCCGTAAATTAATAGATGTGTCGGCCGATGAAGTTAATTGGATTTATCAAAATTATAAACACATATAGAATAAAATAAATATACTTTAAGTATCTGGACTCACAGAAATCCGTACTCGTTATCAAATTTGTAAAATTATACAATTGTTGTATTACTCAAATAAAAAAATTATCATGAAATATAATATAACTGAATTTCCTAATTAACTATTTTTGTTTTATTAGAAATTTGTTTCCAAAGTGAAAGTTTGTGTCTGTAACCAAAAAAAAAAAGTGAAAGTGTGTGGTATAATATTTTTGTCTTATATAAATAGAAGGAATGAGTCTATGAGTTGTCAAATTAATGGTGACATTGTAACATCAAGAGAAATTTTTCAAATCTCACATGGAACAGTTGTAATAAAATTTAAGGAATAAATTCTAAATCCTTAAAAGAATAAAAGGAATAAATTCTACATAATTTCAATTATTTTACAATTATGTAATTTTTTTGTATAAAAAAATCATTTTACTCATTAATATATGCAAGTGTTTATAAACACTTTAATATGCATTAATACTCGTCTAACGCCTATTTTCACGAATGGACAACAACATAATATGAATTTTGTTAAATATCCATTAATAATCACATGTCCGTCTTTCCGCCCTTTTTATTGTGCTTACGCGTGTAGATTATCAATATTTCATAAAAAAAATTGTGTGTAAATTACAAACGATACTTATATAATTTTTTTTGATATAGATTAAAATATAATTATAGATATTTGTGACTCGTAAATGTAACAAACCATATTTATTTTTCTTTGAAAAAAAACTATATTTATCTTTTTCGATGATAACAACAATATAACAAAAAAAATTAATAATACCTACAATATAACATGATTATAGAAAACATTGTTTGTGGGTATAATTGAAATAATAAAAGTCATCCCAAAATCTTCCAAAACCCCCTATTCTCTTTATATATCTATACTTATAGTAAGTATAGATATATAAGTATAGATAATGAGTAGTTTGTTGAGATATTTATGCTACATAAATATTAAAAATAATTAAAAACTTAAATAAAATATTTAGTTGATATGAACAAAGTAATATATAAAGTTTATTGAGATATTTATGTCAAATAAAATATTGATTTTAGAAAATAGAAAATAAAAATAAAAATATTGAGAATAAACGTTGAAACGACATGTGGCATAAAAATCCACATAACTATTATTCTTTTGAGGGAATGAGTAAAAACTGGAGTTCACTAAAAAAACAATAGTAACTACATATAAGTGTAACTTATTGTAAGAATAATGATATTTAACCATAAATATCTTCATAACACAATATCATGCTCGATAATAACAGTATTGATATTATACTTGTACTTTCATATTTCTAACTTCACAGAATGTGGAATGTTGGTGAAGTAATAGTACAATATAATTACATGTGTATAAATTATTGTACATTTTTCAACGGACTTAAGCATCCAATAATATGTGATACTTACTGAAATTAAACGTATTTTTGTAATATCTTAGTATAATTGAATGAAACTGAAGTTCACAGTCTCATAATATGTCGTATTCTATATTGTACACGAGTATATAGACATGGTAATTTTAAAGTTTCGACAAAGGGATTCTTATAAAAGTTCATTTGTATATAACATTATATACACACTTTCTTTTTATCAAATGTACACACTTTCACCTATCCCTCTTTTTATCAAATGTACACACTTTCACCGATACCACATATGTAGATATAAGTGATTTTTTTTTCTTACAAACAAAAGTGATGTTGTTTTTTTTTTGGTACAACAAAAGTGATGTTTTTATTTGAACCCACTTGTATGTAAGGACTCTAATCATGCTACTTTTAATTATCTTAACATGTGCAATATTGCACATGTTAGACAAACCCATCATATAATATTCAAACAATCAAATACTAAATTTTGAGTGCAAAATATGAACAAGGGCAATTATAGAATTTATCACCAACGGAGTCTTAGAAACTCAACCATACTACTTTTTCACATCAATAATAAAAGTAGTTACACGATGACAATATAAAACCCAACATAAAAAAATAGTTTAACAATTGAAGATTTTATTAAAATTTGGGTTTTATAGGTGGCCACATATTCTACATTTAGAAATAAGAAGATCGTAAATTTTCACTTAACAATTCTTAACACAATCTCCTTGTCACAAGAACGTAAACTTTACAAAAACAAGTGATTGACATGTCATTTTACGTTATTTTCAGTGTGTTTTTCATTCATTGTTATAGTGATTTGAGTCAATAAAAAGGAGTTTAGAAAAGTTGTTCATGGTTTAAGGGATATTTTATAATATTTTCATATCGAGTCATGTAATTATAGTTCTTCCCTAAACCGAGAAATTCATAAGTGTTTTTGAAGTATTGTATTGAAAAATGATGCAATTTGGCAAAGTAAGAAATCTCATGAAGACATGGAAGCCATGAAATGAAGATCCAAGAGACTTTTGAAGACATTATAAGTTGGGGAAATTTTGTTCTCAGTCTCAAGACTAATTCAGAAAAAGAAAACACTCATAAAGACAAAGAAAATGACAAAAATGACACTGAGAGTTGAACTCACGAGTGAGGCACGTGGAACAGAGAGAAAAAGCTCTTTGTTTTGCTGCCACACAGGAGGTGCATGCCTCTACGTGCGAGGTGCATGCGGTTCCAGGAAAATGCATCATTTTGCTGTATTTTCTCTACGAGTTTGAAAAGAAAAAAAAAACCCCAGTTTTTCACCAGACACAGCTAGAAACTTTCCTAGAAATACAAGAGTTCTTATTCATAAATTCTCATTCAGAACTTGACGGTTTAGAAGGATTGCAAGCGCTTGGAGCATCAATGAGGATTCTATCGTCAACCTTTTTTCTTAAAGTATGTTTTATTTCTTTCTTTTTTAATTTTTATTTGGTTACCATAAGTAACTAAACACATTTTGATTAAGGTTCAACGATAAACCTCTATTTGTTTATTGGATTTTATTTATGCAAGCATTTTATTCAGTTATGATTTAAGATCTATTTTATTTTTGTATGCATCGACCATCATGCTTTCATAACCCTCGGGAGTGTGACATGCATATGAGGTATGATTTAATTCAGGAATATGTTACATAAGGTTATCTCGCTTGTATTCATAATATTTGCATATGAACTTTATCGTCTTCCCCTAGTAAGATAGGTTAGGCCCGTCCGTTTAATCAATTAGAGACAAATTGTAACAGCCTGATTTTCGTTAGATTTATTTTAATTAATTTTTATATGTGTTTATATGTGCTTGTACGTGATTAATTGTCTCTGTGTGTATTTTGGTTGGGATTATTAGAATTCGGTGTTATAGGAGTATTTTGGTCATTTGGTGAGTAAGGGTAAATTAGTAATTCCACCGTGTAAATTATTTTAGTAGTGTTTTGAGTAGGGATAGTTATTTTCACTAAGTTACTAGTGGGTTGTGGTAATTAGTTAAGAGCCGATAACTATTCGTTATTTTTAACCATTAAGTGAGTAGAAACTTTATGAATTGGTTAATGAGTGTTTTGAGCCCATTAAGACATTTAAGGGTTGAGCCCAATAATGAGGAGCCTATTTAAACTCTAGTCTTTGAGGAAATTAGGTCACATAGAATCATTTGTTCATTTTCACAATACTTTTGAGAGAGGCAGAGAGAGAATGAGCTAGAGGGGGAGAAAAAGGGTTAGAAGAAGATCTAGAGAGAGAAAGCTTGGATTGGAGCTTTGGAGCAAAAGTGAGGCTAGGATTCTAATTCTTGAAGGTTTGAGGTAAGGGGGATAGTGTTCTATCATAATCTTTTAGTATAATCCCTTCTCTACTTAAAACCCATAAGTGCTTATTCGTGAAAAGGGATTAGTTGTGAATTTAATTGTTGAATTTCGTGCTCATATTTTGATGCAATGTTTGAGTATGTGAATTTAATGATACTTAAGTTGTTGATGTTGAAATTACATGCTTAAGATGTATATATGTGAATACTTTGTATTTTGCTCAAAATTGGTGAAGTATGATCTTCTTGTTGTTGGATTGTTGATGAATTCATTGTTAATTGTTGTTGTTGTTATGAGATGTTGTTGTTGATGATTGATGCTATGGGTATTCATACTCAGAGGGTTATGTGTGAATTTGAATTGTCTTTAAAGGTTTTATGAAAAATGGGTGAAATGGTGATTTGTGATGGAATGATGCTTTGATTCAAGTTTTATATGGATTTGAGTTCCTTTTTATGTTTATAAACGTTTAGACAAACTTTGTGAACAAATTTGGGTATTGGGGAATCAAAATTGGGGTTTTCGAGTGAAAATGGAGTTTTTCCCGAGAGCTGACTGTCAAAGCTCGCCATGGCGAGTAAATGGTGGCTATGGCTAGTTGCTCAGTACAGCAACTCGTGTTTTTTTTTCTTCCGTATTAGGGTTTTGGGGTCGATCCGGACCATTCCAAACTGATTCTTCTGAAGTAACTAAATGTAATTAAGCTTTTTAAACCTCTGTAAACATCAATTGAATTGATTTGAACTTGGTTGATAAATCGTACCTCAAACTTTTGAAAACGCCAAGAACGTCGACTTTTTTCGAAACTTGTTTTTCTTAAGGAAAAGGGGTGGGGTTATGGTTGTATACTGATTTTATGATTTCTAAAACTGGTTGTGATTGGTTTCATTGAGTTTTAACTTGTTTTGCTTTGAAAATGAAATTCTTTTGGAAAACTGACAAAGAGAGACGAACTTTGTGATTTTGATGATTTTGTCGTAGTTTGCCGGTGAAACGCACATGTATACTCAATTGCACTCATATGTGATCTAAGTGTGTACATAGTTGAGGCACTAGAGTTTGTTTACTTGGTTTTGGTTCAATTGTTTCAAAGTTGTGAAACGATATACGAACTTTGTCGAAAATGATCATTAAGACCGAATATCTTTGCAAAGCTTTTGTGTATAGTTTGATATGATTATAGGAAGATGTGTGATTGATTGTTAGGAGTTGAATATGATGTTATCATAGTATGATGTATTTTCTCCTTTACTTGAATTGCGAGAAATTGTATGGAGTTGTTGAGTTGTATGATGTAGTTGATGTTGATTAATGCATATACGTTAAATGATGGTGATATTGTTGGTGAATGCATATTTGCAAAATGAAGGTGATTTAAAATATTTATATATATCCAATGGTGATGATGTTGGTGAGTTTATTATTGAACATGTGCATAGTGTGTCATATGTTCATGCATCATGAGTCTTAGGATGTTTACATCCAGTGGAGTGATTTGAATACTTTGTATTCAATGGTTTAGGATATTTATATCCAGTGGTGTGATTTGAATACGTTGTATTCAATGGTTATGATATTTTTGTTGCATCATGAGGTGATGACCTATTGTTGTTGGTGATGGTACCGTGTCCATATAGGAGCCGTGTCTAGGCGTATAGTATGTCTTTGCATGATTCCTAATTGTTTATGTGCATTGGCGAGTTTGGTGAATTGTACACTTGGTGATATTTGGTGAATATGTGAAGATGTGTACCTGATGATGTTTGTTGTCAATGGTGATACTTGTACATTTGCTGATTTTAATTGATGATGTTTATCTCGATGAAAATAATGAAGGGTGATTTATATGAATGTGATTTTATGAATCTTTTGGTGACGATGAATTTCTTACTTATACTTTGAAATGATGAATTGTATTTGTTGAGTTGATTAGACTAAATGAGGAATAAGGTGAGTAATCCTTTCATTGATTGTTTTGATAAATGATGAGCTTATGTCGATGACTTGATTAGAGATCGAATATGCTTGCTATGCTATGTTAGAATTGTGATAGCATGATGTGTATGGAATGAGGGACAATATTCATGTGATGTTAATATTCTAGGAGGGATGGGCATGTATATGTGTCATGCATGAAATCCTTGAATGCTTATGTTTGCTTATTCTTGATTATGATTGATGTGAAGCTAACCTCAGTGGTCTTTGGTGGACTGTCTACCTATTTGTATGAATGGGTAGACGGCATGCATGATTGATCTTTTAGCGTGCTTGGTGAGTTGCTTGAGAATAGCGGGAGCTTCATCTGTTTATCTGTTTAGAGTCTTAGATTAGGTTCTGATTAGGATGTCAATCTTTATGTTATCTTGGATTGATTATGTTGTTGAGATTTTACCTATATGTCGGGATTTGGAGATTTTATATGATGACGTATGTATGAGTTTATTACATGTATATTTTTGAAGATGTATGTTTTATATCCGCTGCGACTTTTGAGAAATTTTCATATGCATGTTTTGTGATCATTTGAAGACGTAACGTCTATTTCTTGAATATTTGTATTATTCGCATGTTTTATTGCATTAATAGAAGTAGAGCATTACACAAACAAGGGTATGTGGTGATATTCTAAGATTTGTAGGTAAAAGTGATTCCTTTATATATCAATTTAGGAATATTTACAATGCTTATGTATCAATTACCCGTGAGAGAGTAAGTTCCTGCCTTAATAACTATGTGTTCCATATTGCATGAAGGTGTATGAAATATTATAGGATTGATCACCTTATACCCATATTGCATGAAGGTGACAAACAAAAAAGCGGGGTGAATTGTGTTGGTTTTCTCTGAAAATATTTTTTTTGAGTTTAAACAAAACAAACCAAGCAAGATAGTAAGAGAGAGAGAAGAGAGATAACACAAGAAATTATCCTGGTTCACCCCACAATCCGAGGTTAGTCCAATCCACTTGCACTTTCAAGAGATTTTTCACTATAATCACACAAGATTACAATTGCTCCAACACATAAGTTAGATACTTCCTTGCCTCACACAAGAGAACTTCTACAATTAGAGTTTACAGATAAATTTGTATGTGTTTACACTTTAAGAACTCAGAGAGAGGTAAACTAGCTTTAAGAACAAAAAACTTCTAATACTTAAAAAATTCTAAGTTTGTAATAATTTTTCAAAGTGTACGGATGCCTTTGAATTTGACATAGGTTTGACTCTTGTAAAATATGCAAAGTCTCTTGCTTTCTTCAAACTGCTAAGGTCCTTAAATAACAGAGAAATAATAGAGTCATTGTTTGAATATTGTCAACTCATCAAATTCATCCTTCATAAGCTTGATCAGATTTGAAAATTTTTGCCTCAATTGGATAATGTCGTTAAATAGTACTTGAAAAATCCAGATTTTAGTCACAAGATTTTGAAGCTGTTGGCGGTTACTGTTGATATTTTTGATGAGGCAATTCGCCTATTTTTTTTAACTATAATATCTGTTAGGTTAGATGTTATTCTTACTTGCTATTTTTAGATACATTTTGATTTTTTTTTTCAATTTAATTAGGGGTAGTTTCTATTTTTCTATATTTTAGAATAGTCTTATCTTGTTTTTTTTTAAAAAAATAGTCTTATCTTTTAAAGGTTAAGGTAGTTTTATTTTAGGGTGCTACACTTAAGTTTGATTTAATTTTTGCTTTATTTTTAGATTAAGATTAGTTTAATTTTTTTTTTTGAAAGAGGATTAGTTTAAATTTTTAGAATTAGGTTACTTTTTATTTTATTTAGGTTGGATTTATTTTTATTCTAAATGAGGTTAGTTTTTATTTTGCTATCAATAAGATCTGCCATTGTACCACGTCCTACGAAAAAACGTTTGCAACTTACTGTGATCCTGTCCACTTGCCTTTTCAACGTGTGTGAATTGTGATAGAAAGAAAAGAAAAAAAAGTTCAGCTAGTAATCTTTATCTTTATCTACAATATAAACAAATGAAACCTTCTCCATTCTAGAGTACATTGGTAGGTTATTGGGCTAATTAACATTTAAAAAATTTCTAAGTCAACTTAATTATAAAAACGCCACGATCGTAACTGGAGCGGTGAATTGCGATTAATTCCACCAAAATAGCACATACAATTTCGATGTGATTCCAACAAAAAAGGAATTAATTACAATTCTGATACATCTTCAAAAGCTATTACGATCATGTTTCTTGTTTCTTAATTGATCATGGATGATACTTTACAGCAGTACTGATTGTTCACATGGCATGTTTTATCAATTTCTTCCAATCGGTTAGCCTCCAAGTCTTCAATTGGTAATTGATTCATGTTTTAACTTCTGTAATCGTAGAAGGGGTAATTTGCGATAGTGCTTTGCGGTGATACAAATTTCCTTTACGTTTAACAGCAAGCTGTGTTACTAACATCTTTTACGATCGATTCCGTTACGCGACGCGATCAATCTGCTAGTGCTTTCTGATTGCTGAAGGTTTTCTCTCCTTCGTTGTGAGAGTTTTTGTATTTCTCTTCTTGTAAGAGTCTGTGGTGCTGGTTTTCTTTCAAGTTTGGGTACGATGACAAAGGTGAATTTGGAAGATTTATCGCTGAGTGATGACGAGGGACTAAGTTTCGATGTCGAGAAGGAAGAGAGTACTGAACATGATCCTCGCCTATGTTTGGTCGTCCGTTTTCTTGTCAACCGTCCTGTTCGACTTAAGGAGTTGAAAATACGGATGTCTGAGGTGTGGCGACTGGTGAAGGGGGTGGCGGTGAAGGAAGCGCAACCAGGGCTATTTTTGTTCCAATTATTTCACAAATTGGATATGGAAGAGGTACTGAAGGGTGGTCTGTGGACATATGACAGTCACTCATTGGTGTTGGAAAAGCTGCAAATAGGCGTGCTGTTGAAGGATATACAGCTGAACTATATGAATCTCCGGGTTAGGGTTTACGATCTGCCAACTGGTATGATGAAGGAGAAGGTTAGAATGGGATTAGGGAACTATATTGGAGAGTTTTTGGAATACGATGGTAATAACAATTCTAGCTTATGGCGGGAGTATATGAGGTTGAAGGTGAGGTTTGATATCAGACAACCATTGAAGATAGGGAAGATAAAGGCGAATGGGGGCGAACGGTGTGTGGTGAATTTTAAGTATGAAAAGATAGGAACCTTTTGTTTTGTGTGTGGGGTGATAGGGCATAGTGAGAACAAGTGTGAGGTTAGGTTCTCTCAGCCAGATGTCGTGATTCCAAAACGGTGGTCAAATGCGATTAGGGAAAATCCATGGAAGCTGGGTGGGAGGGCGTCTTCACAGTGGTTGTGGGAGGATGGAGGTTATAAGGATGATGTGGAGAATGAGGGAGGGAAGAGGGCCGAAACGGATGGACAGTTTGAATCCAGTTGGAAGCATGCATCTTCGACTTCTATGAAGAGAATGACCACGTGTCAGGTACTGGTGGACAAGCATATCGGTTCTACGATTGTGCCAAGTGGGGCTAACAATGGTGTGAAGGAGTTAAGGCATGCACATGCTCCTTTATTAACTTTTACCAAAGAAATGAAGTCGAGTACATCATGTTCAAACTTTTCATCGACTATTGATAACCACGACCAGGTCCACAATACTAGTTAGAAAGAAGATAATGTAGATATGGAATATAAGTTTCAGAGAAAGCGTTTGCGAGAAGATAGACAACAACCTGTTGATGATTCCACAAATCAGACCAACAAGCATTTTTTATCGGCATGTCCTGGCAGCCAGAACTGCCGGGACCAGTGATTATTTTAAGTTGGAACTGCCGGAGATTGGGCAGCCCGAGTGCAGTTCCAAATCTTCGAAACCTGGCCCGGGGACACAAACCTGACATTCTTTTCCTGTCTGAAACGTTGGCTACTACTCGAAGCATTGAAAATATTCGTGTCATGTTGGGATATGATTCATGCCTAGCAGTTGATGTGGAAGGTAGGAGCGGTGGGTTGGCAGTGTTTTGGAAGAATGTTTCTAATTGTCGTGTGTTAAATTACTTTCGAAATTTCATTAATCTGATTGTGGAGGATAGAGAAGTTAGTGATTGGAGATTAACTTGTTATTATGGCTTTCCTGAACGTGCTCATCGTCGTGATGCATTGGATTTACTTCGGGTGTCTCGGGATATGCCATCCCTCTCGTGGTGTATCATTGGGGACTTTAATGATTTATTGTCTAAACAAGACAAAGCTGGTATTCATCCTCATCCTAATTGGTTGTGTATGGACTTCTGTGAAGCGGTTGATTATTGTGCCTTATCCGATATTAAATTGCATGGTCATCCATTTACGTGGATCAAGAGTCCGGATACTAATCGAGTGCTAGAAGAAAGATTGGATATAGCTATGGGAAACTCTCAATGGGTGCAACATTTTCCAGAAGTCAAACTTACAAACTTGCTTACTTTTCACTCAGATCACAGTCCAATACTGCTTGATATTATACCTACGGTTCGTCAGAGGTATAATTATTCTTTTAAATTTGAAAATAGTTGGCTCCTAGAGGACGATATTGAGGAGGTGGTGGTGGACGGTTGGGGTGGTATTATGTGTAACACCCTGATTTTTAATATTAATTTATTAGTATTATTGTTATTTAATATTAGTAATATTAGTATTATTAGGTAATTGTTTGTTGATGTGTTCGATAAAAGTTGTGGGTATTGAGCGAAATAGAAGAATCAGTTAATTGTTGAAAAATAGGAGATTATTAGAGATTAAGGGAAAAGAGATATATTTAGCAAATATGAGAGAATATAGGCGTGTTAGAAGAACGGATATTTAAGTAAGTAAGTTGAGTAGTGTTTTAATTAAATAAATAGAAGGAGGTGTAATCAGTGGAGCCGAATAGTTATAATAGAATTATTAACCAATCTGAGGGTGTGCAGATAGTAAGTCTATTAAAAAGATTAAGTGAGAAACAAAATCTTGGTGGTTATAAATAGAGGAGGAGATTAAAGAATTAGGGTTACAACAAAAAAAGAGAAAAAGATAGTGGAGGCAAAACAAGAAAACTAGTTAAGAGGAGAGAAGGCATAAAGAGACGGTCAAAGAGAGATTCAATCGTAGTAATTCATCAATTTTCAAAACATCGAGGTAAGGGGGAGAATCTTTTCACTTTAGGGTATCTAAATCTATGATGGGAGGGTTGTCTTAAATTTTAATAAGTTGTTGTTGTTATGATGAGAATTTTAATGATAGAATAACGAATTGAAAGATGAGAATTAAGGAAAACTAGTTTAAGTTTTGAATTGAGTTTTAGTCTTTAAAAGAGTGGATAATCCGGTAGGTTAAAGAAGAATTAGTGTTTGAATGATAGGGTAATCATGGAGTGAAGATTAGAATCGGGTTTGGCGAGTTTAGGGTCGAAAACGGAGTTAGGAAAAGTCCCTCAAGGCTAAATCGCAGATGGGAAATCGCAAATTTCGGTAACCGAAACAAAAATAAAAACTGGGACTTTTCTGTTCATAATTTGGCTTTGGTGTCTTCATGAAAGTTTTAGATATGCATGTCAGCTTTAATTGGGAGTATGTTTGACCTTATTCCAACGTCTATAACTCTAGATATGATCAAAATACTATACAGGGTTCAACAGGATCGTGCTCTTTTCGATTTTTGTAACCGAACAACAAAAATAAAAACTGGGTCTTTTCTATTCCGAATTAGATTTTAGTGTCTTTATTAAAGTTATAGCTATGAATGTCAGCCTTAATTGGGCATTTGTCTGACCTCATTCCAACGTCTAGAACTGTAGATTTGATCAAAATACTACGTAGGGGTCAGCAGGGTTGTGCTCTTTCCTGAGGCTTAGGAAAACCAACTATTCAACTCTTTTCTGTTCTGAACTAGGTTTCAATGTAAAAATGGAAGTTGTAGAGATGAATGTTCTAATTCATGTGTCTTTTGAGTGACTCTAATAGGACGTCAAAAACTTGAGTTATGATCAAAATAGTACACAGAGGTCAGCACGGTCGTGCAGTCTGGCTAGGTTTAGGAAAACTAAGCTTTGCACTCCTCTCTGTATCGAATTGGTTTTAGACTCCTTTATGAAAGTTGTTTATATGAGTGTTATCTTTCTTTTAGATTTGATTTTCCCTCATTCAGACATTCCTATGTTGAGTTATGATTAAAATGTCCCACATGGGTCATGCTGCATTTTTCATGAAATTTCAACACAATCCTTCTAGTGGACTCTTCAACATCTGTAAAAGCAATTCTGAGTTTAATATAGCCATTAGTGTGTAATTTAAACGTAAGAAACGTAAGAATCCCTAAAATTTATATTTAAATGAGAAAGTGTGTTTAGGCATAAATAGAAGTGATTACCTCAAAGTAAAGGCGAGTCTAAAACTTGAACTGGTGATAGTGACGTAAGACAATAGAAGATAGTAATGATGAAACTATATACGAAGATAGAATCTTAAGCTTAATGAGCCTAAAAGAATAGGGGGAAGAAGGGTAAGGTGTAGAGCCAAAATTAGCAAGTTGAATGGTGAAGTGGTTTAAGGTAATGAAGATGCTAGGTGAAGGAATAAGACAAATGTAATTGGAAATATAAAGGCGTAAGTTAAAGTAAAGGATGATATTAGAAAGAATGATAATGGTGAGAGAATTGATTGGACGAAATAGAATGGGAATAGAAAGTTGTATGTTAATTAATGATTAATGTTGGGGTATGGCGAGTTGTTGTTAGAATGAACTGCGTAGTAAATAAGGGTAGCCAGTGTTGAGTGTGAGTTTTCATGACAATGTTGAGAAATGAAAATGTTGAGTAATAACAATGTTTAGCAATGAAGAAATCATAATGTTGATTAATGATGACGTAAATGATGAGTCTGACATATGAAATTCTGTTGTAGTTATGAGTTGTTGATGATGTTGGAACAAAGGGTGTTTCGCAAAATCACCTCTTGAGTTTTGATGATAACAAGGTATTAAAAATTATCAATTGGATATGCTAAACATTTGTTCAAGTGTACAGGATCCTAATCAAAGTACTATT
>Ga0315914_1005456_pt1 | contig 18478 bp, 8 predicted proteins | sample MpolenodulesMG_FD_203920 | JGI IMG/M metagenome (GOLD analysis project Ga0315914, IMG submission 203920) | Medicago polymorpha root nodule microbial communities from Los Angeles, California, United States - elongated nodules | ecosystem: Host-associated > Plants > Roots > Nodule | place: USA...
TTTATTTTTTTTTTATATATTTTTTTTTACGGAATGCCCTAATATATTTTGTTTGACGGTTAATATTATTTAGGTTAGTTTGTATTTTCACTATTTTGTATATGGGAGTTCTAACTTGGAACAAAGTAGAGGATTTCTAATGTTAAAATTTTCTTTTAACGGTACAATTTATTAAAATCAAATCATGTACAAGACGAACATGACTGGTGTTTACGTGGAATGCCAAAAACATGCATATATACCAATAAAAAACAAACCTTCAAAACCAAGAAATTAAAATTAAAAATTGTGTTTTTAACCCATTTCTAGTGGGTCATATCACTACTAAGATATGTTCCAAATTTTTGCTCCAATCCAAAGTTAAACACTTTAAGAACTCAAGAACTCAATGGATTCATATCATTCTCTCCTTTTCTCTCTTATTCGAACGTGTGTTCATAGGTCCTTTTTAATTTTCAGATGATTAAGCCATCCGTTTCTCAACAATCGTGCAATATAAACCATCCATTTTCCCACCTTATGATTAAGTTCATTTTCAAAGTACACAAAAACTCGAAGCATTTTTTAGTTTTTTTTTTCTGTTCGACACACTTATGAGCCACTTCTTCTCTTCTATTCCTTAGATAAATTTACCCCTTTAAAATTTTGAATAATCTTAACAGGTCCTAATTCTATATTTAGGGTGTATTTCTAAAACCTATCTTGCAATAGGGTGAGACTTTGATAAAGTTGTAATTAAGTTATTTTATTTGAAAATAATTTGGAACTTCCTCCATTTTTAGGGTTAGAGTCAATAAATTAAATGCTTTAATATGTGTTTCGTCCCTGCAATTAGGGGTCATTTAAATATTGGTCCTTGTAATCGTTAATCCTAGCAAATTACCTTGTAAAGTTTAATCATTTAAAATTTCGTCTCTCCCCCACTTAATCACGGCCATGCCACTAATTAGCTGACGTGGCACATTGACCCAGCAAAGTTTGGCTTGAAGTGACGAAAATGCTCTTCCTTCTATCAAAGTGCGGCAAAATGATGAAAATACCCCTTAAGCCACTCTCCCACCACTGTAACTGTTTTCTCTTCTCTCCTTCACACTCTTCTTCTACCACCCCTCAATCTAAACTTGGTTGTAGCAAACCCCTTTGTATCAAATCAAACAAACTCATATCATTATTGAATATTTTGTCATTGTAATCTTTTTTAATCATAGTTTCACGTGAGAAAGCAAGAACAGAAGAAAATGGACCTCATAAATCTTCCTCTCCCATGAACAAAACAGAACCCATCTCTTCAAATTCATCCAAAAACCAAATCTAAAAACCAAAGTTGGAGAATAATAAAAGTGTATTGTGGAATTGTTACTCTTCTCCAATTCAATTGGTACTGAATTGTTACTCTTCTGCGATTCCAGTTTTAACCAAAGGGTATCGTCGATTTCAATGTGGTTGTCGTCTCCGCCGTTGTTGCGGTTGTTGTCTCTATCGCCGTCTTTGCAGTCGTTGCATCCGCCGCCGTCGTAGCGGTTTCTGTCTCCGTTTCTCTCTCTCCGTCGCGGTTGTTGCAGCCTTGAGAAAATTTTGTTTTTCTATCTGGATTTCTCCTTCTCATTCTACAATTACTGAGCGATTTTTTTTTGTTTTACAATCTCACCTCTGAACTAGATTGGAACCATTATGTTTATGAAAGGTTTATTTGATGGGAATATTTAAATGATTAAACTTTACAAGGGGTTTGTTTATGAAAGTTTTATGTTAGAAATTAGAATCTGGGTTTGATGCTTGTGTTGTATCTGTGTTTGAAATACACCTTGATGTTTTTAGGGGTTTGTTCAAATTACTTTTTGTTTGTTTGAATCAAAGGAAATTTGAGATTTTGACATTTGAGGATTAGAATTTTGAAGGTACTTGGAGTTGCTTCTTAATGTGTGGTGGCGTGGGAAATAGATTCCATGTGTTCAACAGAAAAAAAAGACGTTTAAGGAAGTGGGTTGTATAGCAAACAAAGATGAAGAAATTTCTGAAAATTGAAGAGGATGAACAGAGAAAGGTTTCAAGATTTAAGAAGAAATGGTGTTACAGAGAAAGGAAACGAGAGGGAAAAGGAAGAAGATGAAGCCAGGGGTATTTTGGTCTTTTCGCATTTGTCTGATGAGTCCAGGGGTATTTTTGTCCATTCACGTCATTATTAAGTTAATTAGTGACGTGACGCTGATTAACTGGATTGAGGGACCAATCCTTAAATTATTAAATTTTGTAAGGGTAATTTACGAGAATTAACAATTACAGAGATCAATTTTTCAAATGATCTTAATTGCAGGAGGGACGAAACCCATGTTAAAACTTAAATTAAACGAGTGACATCACCTCACACTAAGTCAACAAGAGTACGAAATTAGAACGGGACAAAACAAGTTTGTAGTAATTGGGACGGTGGCGGAACAGAGGTTAGTTGAGCAACCCACCCGTCACGCAACTAATAAACATTCAGTTCTAACTCTAACTCCTATATGACGTGTCACGCGAACAAACATTTTAATTGAAACCAAACCCAGAAGAGAAGAGAAGAACACTATTTCACAAACAAGGAAGAAAACAATGAAGGCTACGAAGAGCCCGATCCACGCCGTGACTAAATGGCTTCGCCGGCAACCACCGAAGATGAAGGTGTTTCTGGCGATTCTTTCGGGCCTTGCAGCTTTGGTTTTTCTTAGAATGATCGTTCATGACCACGACAAACTATTCGTAGCTGCTGAGTTTGTGCATGCATTAGGAGTTGCTCTCCTCATTTACAAGCTTGCTCAAGAAAAAACATGTGCCGGTAAGTACGTTTCAACAACATTCCTATTTCTCTTCACTTTTTGAAATTTACCATAAATATATTCATATTATGATTATGTTTTTTTTTTTTTTTGAAAGAATCATATTATGATTATGTTAAGTTGTGCTTGTGGTGAGCATAATTATACATTGGCTTGGTGGTGCCGAATAATCATATTTGTAACACTTCTTAGCTTTTATAAGATTGACATTCTATTTTTGTTTGTCTAAAACCATGCAATCACTTAATTTGTTGTCGGTATCATGTTTTTTACGGTTTTGTTTCTACAATTGCAGATTCTATATTTTCTTAATTTATTCTTGTCAAAAAAACAAAATCTTAATTTATTAATTATTATATGTGTTGTTAACCCATTTGAATTGGTCTAGTGGTCTTGACTTAGATCTTCGAGTGTGTTTCTCTCAATGTCTCAAGTTCGATTTTCCCTGTTCCCAATTCTGGCTAGGGACGGTGGGATTGGGCCCGTTGGATTAGTTTGTTGTTGAGTCGGATACCGAGTTTTAAAAAATTATTAATTATTACGAGGCTGTAAATTAAATTAGTCCCACATAGGTAAGAGTAAGATTAAGATAAACAATTGGTTTGAACTTTTGGGTATGTGCAATAATCCGACAATTAAATGCCCAACTAAAAGTATTTTTTTTATTTTGGAATTAGATAACTTATTCCCAAGTATAAGCAAATTGGTCCAAGAAAGTTGATGTATTTGATTTAAATTTTGGACAAAATAGATCAACTTTTTTTTGACAAATTTTTGCTTATTTCTGAGACCGTATTAATTATTGAGACATGGAAGGACCTTTTACTTTGCTAATTGTTATAAATTTTGCCACTTTAGATGAAAGTAGAGAACAACTAGTTTGATATGATGTCTATTGTGTTACACTCATTGTGATTTTAGTAATAATCTGGCTTTTGTTTTCCAGCATAGAAGGAAAAGAAATGAGAAGAAGATAATCTTCTATATGTTTATCTAAAATGATAACAAGTTTTATCTCTGTGTGTTAATAAATCTTCGCAGGACTCTCGCTTAAATCACAGGAACTCACAGCTATATTTCTAGCAGTTAGACTATACTGCAGTTTTGTCATGGAATACGATATACACACCTTACTCGATACTGCAACATTGGGGACGACCCTCTGGGTTATTTATATGATACGCTTCAAACTGAAATCCAGTTATATGGATGCTAAGGACAACCTTGCAATATACTATGTGGTAAATCCTATGTCTTCTATGTAAAGTATGCAGTCTCTCTTATCTTAGCTATAATCTGCTTACTCAGCTGTCCTGCTAAGCATCTCACAATTCTCTCGTCGACTTTATCCAATAATTTATTGGAAAATAAACTTTCATTAAGAAACTTATATTTGTTAATGTTTGGTTTGCAGTTGTGTCAAATGAGGTTTCCAGTTAAAGTGCATTTTGTAGTACTTATTAGTCACTCCTCCTGTATTCTTCCACATAAAAGGAATATTATTTCAATGTTTATTGACGAATTGCGTTTTTATATCTCAATATGAAAGTACTTTTGTTGGAAGCATTTTATTTTTGATGTACTATTCTTGGTGAAAAGGACATGCATACAAGTGAATGGAGGATCAATTGCTGTGAGTATGGAGTGTGTTAATTTTCTTATACCAAAATGCAGGTGATACCTTGTGCTGTACTGTCTTTGCTTATTCACCCAACAACCCGGCATCATTATGCTAACAGGATTCTCTGGGCTTTTTGTGTTTATCTTGAAGCTGTGTCAGTTCTACCTCAGTTGCGGGTCATGCAGAACACTAAGGTCTCCTACAAATATATTTTGGCTCATTGCTTTTTCTTCACTGTCTTTTAATCGCCCGAGACAGTGTTTACGTTTACTTCGTCCTTTTTTTCAGTTAGTCTTTCCGAGTAGACTTGTAGTTAACTCTGAAATTCAACTTTCAGATTGTTGAACCATTCACAGCACGCTATGTTTTCGCCCTTGGAGTTGCAAGGTTCTTGAGTTGTGCACATTGGGTGCTCCAGGTTTGTCGGGATTTTAACTATGTTTTTATTGCCCAATTCTAAAAATATTAAAAATTATTTTATCATAATATCTTGTGATTATGTTATCCTGCTCAGGTATTAGATACTCGCGGACGTCTACTAACTGCTTTGGGTTATGGACTGTGGCCTTCTACGGTACTTGTATCGGAAATTGTCCAAACCTTCATCCTGGCTGATTTTTGCTACTACTATATCAAGAGGTGGATGACAAATTCTCATTACATTCAACATACCTCTTGATATGCTGTTGTAAACTATCTGACTCTTTTTCCCTTTGGTTGCAGCCTTGTTGGGGGACAACTTGTTCTTCGTCTTCCTTCGGGAGTGGTGTGATTTTAACATTCATTTTCAGTTCCTTGAAGTTGGGTTCTCCTTATGCATTATGTGCAGAGGTCAGGGTACTTTTTGAAGTTAGATGTGTTATCTATCTGGGTCATCGTTGACAGAGGTCAGAGTGTAATATATATGTAACTCAGTCTCAGACATTTAATGTTCTTAAATTTTCATATTTCTTCTCTCTCAAATCACGTTTTCACCTTTTCCCCCTTTTCCCCCCCCCCCTTACCGTATCACCCGGGGGCCTATGGCTATAATTCACTTTGAGACAATTCCTCTTAGCCCTCAATCTTAATCGAAAGGCCTCAATTATATTTATTATTAGTATTATTTTATATTATTAGATAACTTTCAGTCTCTAAATCTTTGCCCAATCTCTTTGTACATTACATTGGCTACACCCGATCCAAAGCTTGTAAGCTGATTTTATTCACTTCCCGCAATAGGAGTACTTGTAATATTGTTTCCTTTTCAGCTGAGGGGGATTTTGGTGTAAAAGAGCATTGTTCCCTCTTTGAAGTTCTTTTATTGGGTAGCAAGTATCAACAAAATTGGAACCTTCATATTGGAAAGACCATCCGGGCAAAGGGGGAATTAGACGTAGTCTATTTGTGAAATGGTACCAACCCGGTTGGATATCCGCACATCTTTCATTTTCCAATCCGGTTTTATCCGGTTGTTATCTGCTCCACTCCCAAGTTCCAATCACATCCCATAAATAGAGTGTAAAAACTTGGTATTTCGGAGTGACGAGTCTGTTACAAAGTTGTTGTGTTGCGGTGATGCAATTTGCATATGGGGTTTTGAAGTAGTTACAAAATTCATGCCTCATGCTGGAGTTTCTGAGCTTGATTTGTGGTTGTGACTGTTGCGTTTTACACCCTCGTTTTTCCCTTGCAAGGGAATTGTTGGCATTTCAGCCACTCGTTCATTTTTGCACCATCACACATCTTTTAAGCCTCCATCACCATCACAGTACAAGGTTGATCCTGGGAAGATCATTGTCAGCATAGTTTTAGCAGTTACTGGACTAATTGACTCGATTCTCTTTCTTATGTGTGGTTCTTTGTGCTGTTCAGTATCTAAATAAACTGAACACCGATCCTCAAAGGACCTGTCACATTCTCCCCAAAAATTTCCTCAGACACTGCAAACAGCTTTAACAAACAAAAACCATTTGCTTGGTTCAAGTCCGAATGGGAAACACTACAATACTATTCTGGAAAATGGTCTAACAATTGTAGTCGAAAGGCTAAAACCCTTTGGGAGCAATTCACCCGAGAATAAGAGAAAACCAGTGAAGAGACAAATACAGATGAAGCTAGAGCTTCTTGCAAGCTTCTTGGTATTATGAAAGGTCTTCAATATCTTCATTTCACTTGTGTGCCTCAGATTTTGCACTTATATGTCAAAATTTTGTTTCCTTTCCTCTTTGTGCTTTTAATTTTTTTCTCTCCACACGCTTACCAAGAATTGCAGTGTAAGTTATCTCAGTCTATAATTGCCTTTTCGAATTTTCTATTCATACTTCTTATCAATATGACGAAGGACATTCACATTTTTGCATGTACCTTTGTTCTGTTATAATATAATTCAATGTTGGTTAGGGTTTTAGTTAGTTTTTCTAACGGTTACTTGCTATCCAAGTAACAGCTGTTAAGTGTGTTATGTTGTTACATTTGCTATATAAAGCAATCTCCATGTTGTATCTCATAACATGGAATCAATAAAATTTTGATCCTTTCAATCTAGTGTGTATTTTTTCTATTCTCTCTCTAAATCCCTCTTTTCTTCCAACAACACAAGAAACTTGTTCCAACATTTTCCAGTCTCTCTAAATATCGCTGAAATCATCAAAAACACGTATAGATTGATATACCTATCGGTTGTAGGACACATCTGTCAAGCTTATGAGTTCTTGTTTGGATGATGTATTTTGCAAAATTAAGAAAATGATGACTTGTAAGTACAACTCATGATAAAGGGATATATGATATTAAGAAAATGATGTCTTGTAAGTACAACTTATGACAAAGGGATATATGATATGCATGATCGCTAGTTTGAACTCATAAGCATTTTCCTTTTGAACAAAATCCTCGTGCAATCATAATAATAATGTACACTTGAACGATAAAATTCATGTTATGTTTTTTTTTTTTTTTGAGGAAAAAATTCATGTTATGTTATTTGTTTGTTTGTTTGTTGTTGTTGTTATATATATAAAGGCCAGAGTAGTGCAAAGACATCATATGCAAGAGTTTGACATCCCAACTATGTTGACACCTCAAGTTTCACAATAAAATCATTTGCACCACCACTCAATATTATTAGATAAATTAAAAAAGAGGATACAACTTAAGGGGAATAGGCGAAAACCCAGCTAAGAAAATCATGAGAACCTAAAATAGGCAAAGATAATCTATTTCTAAAAAAATCTTTAGAAATTAAATGTGGAATGTGATACCACCAATGATCATCAACATTCGCAAAACTATGATTAGCTAGTATGTTCTTACAATGATTTTCTTCCCTAGAAGTGAGATACATAGAAATTCATTTGGGATAAAAGGTGTAAACAATTGGCCCAACGATTCCTTAGCCTCCAAGGAACCAAAATGACATTAGAGAAAGCTTCCATAACTAACTTAGAATCACATGCTAGCAAAACAGAACTCCAATTCCTGTCCCTAGCAATCTTAAATCCCTCATCCCCGCATTGAATACCAAAATAAGAGTAAAAGATGTATCAAATTAATATAAATAACATTTATGTGCTGTGTTTTAATCCACCGTTTAGTAACTCTTATACGAGTACAAACGTAACATATTACTTTTATACACCGTCTTTTAAAAGAACAGAAATGTTGTGTCATGAAAAACATCACAAATGCATTCCGAGTGAAATGACAAGTTTAAAGTCAATCATATTAATTCAATAACCATCCGTGTATGGTTAGCCATGCTCTTTATTTGCTACTTTCATTTCGTGACGCTTTTGTGATCTTCTTTTCGAGGGACTTTTGTGAACTTTATCAACGTGAGCTAAGATATTGCATTTTTCTTTTAAAAGATACAATTTGGCGGGGTTTCTTTAATTCAACTAGGTTGAGTTTACATATGTTCATTCTAGGAAGGAGACTCATCAACGAGACCTGAGCTAGGTCCCAATTCAAACTTACCCAAGCTAGGATCCATTTCTTGGGTCCATTTAATTTGTAGGTGTTTCGCCGGAAAACTCAACATTATCGTGCTTAGAAATAAGGATTTATCCTTCATGCTTAGAAATCTGGATTTATCCTTCCATAAAAAGTGTACGTTATTATCTCTCGCTCACATCATTCAAACTTTGATTTAAACGTTGGAGTGTCTACAATGATTTGTTCTTCATCAATTCATTAGACTTAGACTTTGTCGTAATTCCAAACGTTGAAGAGTGTTATAAACAATACACACTCTTTTTAACACACTAACACACACACTTTTTTATTAGATGAAATTAATGTGAATCTCACACTTTATAAATGGTTTTCATATAAAGTGGTGATACCCACATGGATTTTGCTCAATAAAATAGAGTTTTGAAAAGATAATGTTACTAGCCTTCAGTTTTATCTAGCCACCATTAAGATCCACTTAGTATAAAATTTGTTCTCATATAAAACCTTTTTCTTTGTAATAAATCTAATTCTACAAGTTAATTACCACTTAATACTAATTATCCCAATAAAAGTAAACTGTTATTAGGAACAAACTTTACTTATTATATATCGGTCATTTCATAACTCCTTATGGTTCATCTCTATACTATTCCATATGTCCACTATGGTTTGTCTACATTGTTATTGAGCAAAAGATAATTTGATGTTACCATATTACAGCTATGGTGCAAAGACATATACAGCTGGCAGAATTGGCTTCTTAACCACTTTTCCTATTTTTATGTTTACTATGCTAGCTAATTTATCTTCATGCATCACAAGTTCATTGCATGATCCAAATTTATCCATCACAATCTCCCAAAGCCTGTGATGGCGGCAGGCCACTTAGCAAAAATGTTGGTTCTTATAGTAAATAATTCAGCACTTGTAGTTTTCCATGTATTCAAAAAACAGAACTTTTCCTTTTATTCATCCACTATTTCATTCTCCCCAATAATGCAATCTAATCCCTTGAGTGTGCAATGTTCACAACTCCATAACATAAGATCAAATTGTATTAAGTAATGCTACGTTTAGTTCCTAAGTAATGACCAATAATATAAACATGTATAGCTTCGTGCATCGAGTGCTTCAAATTGCGTAGCATGTTCACTCGCTTCATAGTAGCCACCAAAAGGAATTGTTCACTTGCTTAATTTGCAACGGTTTTGGTAAATAAATCTGCTTAATGCGATCCTTAAAAATGATTACTAACAATATTATTGTGAAAAAAATTAAGCATTAATTTAGTTGGTAAGAAACAAGAGAAAAGAGCACAACATGAATGAAGATGCAAACGTCTAGGCATTTTCCTATGTTTGTTCTGCGAAGGAAAGGAAAATACGAGCTATTGGATCCTGATCCCGTTGTCTACATTCATAATATGAATACGTGACCACACTCATTTCATCTGATTGTGTACACAAAGAAAAGAGTTAATTGACATATTTAATAGCATGTTTATGCCATTTTATAAAATATAATTTCCCTAATTTTTTTTAAGAATAATCTTATTATTAATTATCCTTAAAAAAAATCTTATTATTAATTATATTTTTCTCAGCAATTCAATTTTTATAACAAGTTATTATAAGGATCTGCCTTATATATCCTAAACATATAGGATACTGGCCTGGTTTGGTGGGGGGTAAAAAAATAATTAAAGGATAAAGACTCACAAGGTTATTATGATTTAACAAGAAGGAAATCATACACAACTGCACTTTGGGATGGATAGTCCACTCCACATGGTTTAATTTTGTTATGCACACTCGAAATCCAAAGTGGTAAGGATACTTTTGATGATTAAGATAGAATAGAGATATGATATAATATTAAAAATTTGAATAAAGATATATGACGTGATAAGAATATCATAAAAATATATTTTATCATGTATTTGATGCATATATGATAATAAACTTGATGTTGTTATTTTATTTTGATAAAGAAATTATGTCAAATAGATTTTGAGAGTTTACCAAAGTCAGATCATGCCTTCAAACTCATCGAACACTAACAAAAATACTTACTATGAATCAATTCTTTATTAATTGAGTCAATCTTCCTTGAAGATATTATTTTTATTATTTTTTTTTACAAACAAATATTATCATTTTATTGATACACACCTAATAATAACCTGTGATATATACATTAAATTTAAATGATAAGATTACTAAAAAAAGATTACCCTTGTAATAAAATTACATATACTTTTTTGTTTTCAAATTAACTTGTAATATTTTTTAAATTTGATAGGCTAACAAAAAATACAATTTAAACAATTCGAATTTTAACCACCAAATTGAGCCAGTCAGTCACTTCACTAGTCAACACTAGATCATCTTTAGTTTACAGCGTTGCCTTTCAACTATAAATAAAGAGTCCTCGATTCTCAATTCAGTGCACATTTTAAGAACAAGACCTTTTAAGTAATCAAGCTAATCCCTCTTTTCTAAATTGCTATAGCCATTAGCAATGGCTCTCTTTAAGCTTCTAGTTACATCTCTTCTGGTATCTTTTGTCATTCTCCAGCTTGTTCATGCTTTGGACCAACCGGTAATTCAAAGCTATTGCTGCTCTCTTCATCCTTTTATGATTTTCAAGCTCCAAGTGTTTTCTTTATAAAATAACCAATTTAATTTAATTACATGTGTTTTTGTAGGAACCGCAGGTACACGCAGAAACTCAGGTTTCTCTTCAGCAGCAGATAGGTAAAATTACTATTCCATCAACAGCTTATGTCTGGTTTTAATTATTTGCTTAAAGTGGAAAAAAAAATATATAAATTAATCTAATCAATTTTATCTAACAATCAAATTTATTTTAACCAAAAATATGTGTGTGAAGTAGAGATAAATTTGATATAAATTTCAGATTGCAATGGAGCATGTGCTGCTAGGTGCCGTTTATCATCACGGCCGCGCCTCTGCCACAGGGCATGTGGAACTTGCTGCAGTCGCTGCAACTGCGTGCCACCGGGAACTTCCGGTAACCAAGAAATGTGTCCCTGCTATGCCAACCAAACCACCCATGGAGGCAGACGCAAGTGCCCTTAAATTGAATTGAATTCATCAGTTCCTTAATTACCACCAACTCATGCAATGCAGCTTATTTACACAAGTGCTACCCATAATGCGTCATAGGTAGAATAAAAAGTCTATGTGTGTGGGAAATAAATTCTGTTTTCAATCTTTCTTTTTTTTTTTGTACTGTTTTCAATTTATGTTGAATCGTTTGTGGTGGGTTTATGAATGTATTTTATAGTAATTGCGTGTAACCATATTATAATATTAGTCGTGTTCTTTAATTTCCTCCAGTGTATACTCTGTATTGTGATTGTGATAGTCTTCCGCTTTCTCCATTACATCTGTTATGACCACTTATTAGTGTTATCTATCAATCTATTCTAATTGTATGGACTCTGGAGTACTTCAAAAAAATTCAATACCCTTTAATTTTATTTGAAGAGACAAACTTTAGGCTCCGTATAGCATGGATCAATACATGTATTGGTCCATGATGGACTAATGTACGGGAACCATTAGATTTTTGTCAATTATTTTTGTTTGTAATGTTGTAAACTTTTAGTGGTTTCTTTGTTATACTTTGTGTTAGAGGGATTACTATTTTGGTGTTAATATATCGACTAAAATATTCTAAAGATCCTTCCAAATATGTCTCGTTTTACTTTTAGTCCTTGTAAAAAAAATTGTTTTTCGTCCTCGCAATTTTTTTTGTTTTTTTAAAAAACACTTGGGCCTAGTTAAAGTGCTAGGTGGCAGCCTGACGCCGACATGACACTGGCTGACGGTGTATTCTTTGCCATGTGACGCTAACGTGACATTCTATTAATTTAAAAATAAAAAAAAACAATTTAAAAAAAATCTGGAAATTAATTTTTGAAAATTAAAAACAAAAAACAATTTTATCAAACTATAAACAAGGTTCAATGTCATTTTACTAAAAAGATGGAAAACTGACTTCAAATGTCAATTCGCCCCCGCAAAGTAGCTCGTTTGAAGAATAATTCAGATTCAAATAATGAATAAGGATATAAATTCACATATAGTATTGAGTTAGTACATGAATGAGTTTATATTTGAAAAGTGCAAAAATATGATTGCGGTTGTTGTTGTGACGTGACAAATGGGCATTGTGTTGTGTGTTACGTTAGGTTTTGCCAACGGAAATAGAATGCGTAAGTGGCAAGAATGTCCTATTCAAAAATGGTCAATTGTACTCTTTTGACTCTATTATTTCCTGCACCGGCTTCAAGAGATCAACCCACAAGTGGCTTAAGGTTTGGAAATGTTCTTGTCTTTTTGATTAGATCATTTTTAATCAAATTTTTAATTGTCTTAAATATTATTTTTTATCAAATATTAAATTTTCTTTTGATGGTAAAATGAAAGTCAGACAAAGTTTCCATTTCCTGTAAAGTTAAAAAGATAGATTTTTACAAGACATGTTTTATATTTGTTGATTCCTTACAATGACGGATCCATAAATGTTAACTTGCGGGGGGCAAGATTTTATATGATATATATTTATAGAAAATTTTTAGCAATCCAAAAGTGATAGAATAATAACATCATTATCATTGAGCAAAATATTTGAGATTATAAACATTATCCTATTATATTTAGAAAAATCAAACACTCATTAACATTTACGAATTAAAATTGTTCTTTACTTGTCTTTATATTCAAAAAGTAGTAGAAATTATTCAAAATTTCATTTCAAATGCATTTACACATTTGATTTTATAAAATTCATGAGCAAAACTCTTTTTTAATAGTATAAATTTTCATTTAATGGGACAATCTATTATTTTAAGAGAGGACAATCATTAAAATATCAAAGACTTAACAAATATAACCGGAACATTAGTGGGAGCAACTGCCCCCAATTTAGTTATCGTGGATCTGTGGCTGATTCTCTGTCAAGTTTTTTTAGATACAAGTTAGTATGACTATTTATTTTAATATATGTTACATGAAAATGGAAAATGTATAAACCAAAAGAAATGTGATCATATATATACTTTGATGTATGTCAGATTTTATATATAAACTAATTAATTATATTTTGGTAGGAGGATGATTACCTTTTGAATGATGACGGTATTCCCACGCCAAATTACCTTGTTAATTGGAAGGGAAAGAATGGTTTATATTGTGTTGTACTATTAAGGAGTGGTTTCTATGGAGCTGCTGCAGATGAAAAAAATATAGCAATTGATGTGAGATCTATTAGGCAAAATATATGAAATTCAGAAACAGTATTATAGATGATTATGATGATTCATCTGCATATTGTTGTGATCGTTGATTTAATGTCAGTTTGGGTCAGAGATACTCGAGTATACTTTATAAAAATAAAGATCAAAGGAGAGGAAGGGAGAAATACTCAACTCAAGTATAACCTCCAAACATAGGGGAGCCCAATACAATTTTGTATAATATTTATTCGGTATTAGGAACTTGCTCCACAATTTATTTTGCCATGTGTTTCGTCAATATATATATATATATATATATATATATATATATATATGTATCTGTGTGTGTTTTTTTTTTAAAGTATGCTCCAGTTATGTAGTTAAAATGTGTTTAAATCCATTTTTGTCTGATTTTTATTTGAAAAAATTACTCCTGCGTAACTTAATTTCATGTAACAATTTAGCTAATTTTCCTTTCAACTTCGGTCTTTTACGTTTTTAAATGTTACATTGTTACCCTTTTAACGAGGTTTTGTTAGAAATTCGTTAAAAAAATGACGTAGCAATAAAAAATGTTTAAATGCATTTTTGGCCCTCCTATTTTAAAAAAAATGAAGTTTTGATTCGCCTATTTTAAAACCCAACTTTTTGGTCTCCATTTCCAGTTTTCTTCATTTTTGGTCCCGTCCCATTTTAAAGTCGATTTTGCTTATGTGGCGTCTAGTTGGACAATTTTATTATACATGTGATTACCAATTTTTTTTAATTTTATGATAAACATCTTAAAGCTATAAAAAAAATCATTTAATCTTATAAAAAATAATAAACATTTAATTAATCTAGAAATTTGATTGCCTTCGTCATCTTCTTTATTGTTCATCATGTTCCTCATCCTCTTCATAAATCAACACAATTTTTTTTGAAACTGAATGAGCAATTGATTGGCTGCAACACGATTGGAGGATACTGTATTATGGTTCAGCACATGTAATCTTCACCTACCTTCATTGGCAATTCCATTTCCTCTAATTCTTTTTTCTTAATTTTTGTCGGCAATTATAAAATATTTTAGGAAAAGAGAAATTGGGAAGAAAAGAAAAAAAACGAGAGGAAAGAGAGTGGTGAATGTGGAATTGGAAGGAGGTGACTTATGGAAGGAAAGGATGGATTCACTAATCTATTGTTTTGTTCCCAAATCGTCGGATGACTACGGGATGTATGAATGAATGAACAATTGTCGCAGCGAGTGAAGATTTGGTTCTTTTTACGCAGACTCTCTTGTCCTCTTAGGATATGGTAAGGACATGGTAAAATTATTCATATCATATGTTTGATATGCACATGATAATTAACATGATATCATTATAATTAAATGAAAAAATTGCTCTCATAATTAATTAAATATTGTAAAAATGACATGTTATTAATTATAATAGAAAATGAGAAATGCTTCTTAAAAAAAAAAAATGTTAGGGTCACACCAACTAACACTCTCTTATAAGACACTAAATAAGAATCGGACATCTGTCACACTTTTTTATTTCAATTAACTTGTAACCAGTTGAACCATTTAGTGTTGAAAATCATTTATTTTATTTTTATTATTAAATTAGGTTTTAACTTTTCATCTCTTTTGCTCAATCTCCCCCAAAACACGTTCCTTTCATGTTCTCCTCTGTCAAAAAAAAACTGGTTGCTTTCACATAATTGACTAAACCTACTTTCTCTGAAGGTATGTACGGTTCCTGTTCTCACTTATTTTCACTCTTTACTTGTTAGTTTATTTCTCTATTGCCATGCAAATCTTCGATAGCAATGTACGTGATTATCCTTTCTTATATTTTCACACTTTAATCTATGTGATTAAATCATTCATTTAATTTCTGTTTTGAAAGATAGTGTTGTTGGAGATGGTTTATTTTTTGGTTTTTTTGTCTTTGGTACCATATACGTGATTATCCATTCTTATGTTTTGATTTAATCTATGTGATTAAAATCATTCATTTAATCTCAGGAACCTTTATTTTTGGATTCTTGTTGATAGATGCATATTTGAAAGGATTCTGAAATGGTATTTTAAGTGTAGTTAACGAGATTATGGATTCTGATTGATTACTATAATGGTTTTCATATTGATTACTATAATGGTTTTCATTTTTGTACGATGGTTTGTCTCTGTTTATTCTTGCAGTTATCTCTGTCACCATATATTAGACATTAATGGAAGCAGTCGATGGTAATGGAGATCAAGTTGTTGATGGGAATGGAGAGCAAGTTGTTAACGAGACTACCAATAATTATTCATGTGTTGGTGATTCAGGAGCTAATGATAGTCAAGAACCTTATATCGGAATGGAATTTGAGTCACAAGAAAAGGCATACTCATTCTACTCTCTTTATGCTAAATCTGTTGGGTTTGGAATTTCCATCAAAACTAGTAAGCGTTCAAAGGTTTCTACGGAATTTATTGATGTGACTTATGCTTGCACAAGATATGGAAAAAAGAGAGCATCCACCGCACATAACCCACATCCTTGTTTGAAGGTGGATTGTGAGGCCAGCTTACGCATCAAAATAAATTGCGATGGAAAATGGATTGTTCATAGCTTCATTAAAGATCACAATCATGAGGTTTTTCCAACATATGCACATTATTTTCCTTGCCATAGAAGAATCAATAAGTCTCAAAAGAACTGTATTGAAACTTTACGACATGTTGGGGTGAAAACAACCAAAATTTTCGCCACAATGGCCAAACAACATGGAGGGTATGAAAACATTGGCTGCTTGGAGAAAGACATTAGAAATCATTCAGATAAAAGTCGTCGTTTGGCATTAGAGTCGGGAGATGCAACAACAATGTTGGAGTGTTTTATACTTATGCAAGAAGAAAATCCTAGATTTTTTTATGCAATTGATTTGGATGATGAAGATCGTGTAAGAAACGTATTTTGGGTGGATGCAAAAGGTAGAGATGATTATCAAGAATTTGGAGATATGATTTCATTCGATACAGCATATATCACAAATAAGTACAAAATGCCATTTGCTCCTTTTATTGGTGTGAATAATCACTTTCAATCAAGATTACTTGGTTGCGCTTTACTTGGTTGATGAAAACATGGCTCAAAGCAATGGGCGGGAAACCTCCAACTGAAATATGAAGTTAATTGAAGTTCTAAAAGGAGATGAACCTAATTGAATTTTTTATGTTATATGTTGGGATGTAAACATATCTAGCAATTATATTCAATGGGACCGTTTTTTTCCTTTTAAGATTACTCAATCATTTTGTATTAGAGGATTACTCTATCATTTTGTATCAGAGGTTTGCACTGGTCTATGTTAAAAATTAAGTGCAAGTTGCATGGTTTATATCTGTATGTACTGTTAGTGAATTGGCAAAGTACTCTCTCTTTTTTAATTTGTATTAAAAAGATACAACTCATGTAGCATTGGTATAGTCTTAAACTCCATCACAGGTTTTATGAGAATCTATTTCAACCAAAATTTTGTTTGTGAATAATTTATTTTCAAGTTAATCAAAAGTACAAGCTATATCAGCTACTGCAAGAGTAACAGAGAGTAACAAACACTAACTAATAATAGATGAAACTACTCTAACTAGCAAGCTCCTTAATATATTGCTATATTGATCTTTTAATTACATAACTTGATGCAAGAATATGAATACAAGCATCTTAACCCAGCCATCAAGTTCTTATTCCCATATATAAGCTAACTGTTGCCACATTTGATACCCTAACACAAGCCATAAGCTAACTCATAAAATTGAATGGCAAATTTTCACTATGCCTTTACAGTTGAAGCAAAAACTCAGTATTATATATGATAGTGAGTATAATGTATGGTGGTATGCATCTCTTTAACTGGACAACCAAACCATCAACAAAAAAAATCGTTTTTTTATTATTTAACTCAACATCAATTATTTCAGCATCAATTAAATCATTGGTGCTGCAAAAACACCACAATCACAGACACCAGCACTAAGGCAATACATGATGCCATTTAAACAGGAAAAAGAAAGACCCTTAAACACAACAACAATTCCTAATGCCATTTCTTCTTCATTTCGGTTCAACCAGAGCTGAGTACGTGCAGGAGAATTTAAACTTTAAACTTTCTTTTTCATTTTAACAGATTAAAAATTATTTTTTGGAACAGCCAAAAACATCAGCACCAGCACAACAAAAGAACAGAAAGCAGAACGTCAGGACAACCACAACACAAACGCCAAAAAGAACGTCGTCGTGATTGAAGCTGATGGCGAAGAGAGCGGCGAACACCGTCGTGGAGAGAAAGAACGTCGTCGTGAAGAGAGCGGCGAACACCGTCGTGGAGAGAAAGAACACCGTCGTGGAAATTGAAGAAGACATGTATCTCGGTAAATAGGCAATTACCCCATGAAATTGTAAGTTTCATCAATTATCCCCTGATATTTAACGAAACTTCAATTACCCCTTGGAAAGATATATATAAATTTTTAAGAAGGAGAAAAAATATATATAAATTTTTAAGTTCGGGGGTATTTTGCACATAAGTGTAAAACTTCAGGGATATTTGCAAAACGTCATGTTGACTAACAGAAGAATTTGACGGAGGGGATAAATTGATTAACGTTGTGCAATTTCAAGGAGGTAATTGAAATTTTGTTAATGTTAGGGGGTAATTGACGAAACTTATAATTTCGAATAGATAATTGCATATTTACTCCATGTATCTCTACCTTTCCTCTCTCTTCTTTTTCTTCTTTTAAATTAAATTATTAAAAAAAATCAAAATGTTTAGAAACAAGTTGAACATGTTACAGGTTAA
>Ga0315914_1005457_pt1 | contig 18476 bp, 7 predicted proteins | sample MpolenodulesMG_FD_203920 | JGI IMG/M metagenome (GOLD analysis project Ga0315914, IMG submission 203920) | Medicago polymorpha root nodule microbial communities from Los Angeles, California, United States - elongated nodules | ecosystem: Host-associated > Plants > Roots > Nodule | place: USA...
CATTCTAAATATTGGAAGGAGAATTGCGGACACTGATGACATCCCATCCTTCCATAGCATGAGCACAAAACTTCCAAACCGTAAATCCTACTTTTTTGACGTCACTCTAACTAATTTACAAATGGCAGTACCATCTGAATTGGTAAACTTTCATTATAATGACATTAATAATTTCCTTTCTTCTACAAATTTTATGTTACTTTTGTTCACTTATATAATACATGTTTTATCATATACAGGCTCTACCACCAGACTTCAACGACTTCCTATGGGATGGTGATTTTGATAACCTATTTCTGTGTAATGGGAATCCAACTGAAGGAATTATTAAAACTGATATTGAATACAAAAGCTCTGAATCACTCAATACTAAGTTGAAAAACGGTTGGGAGACATTCTGTAAGAACAATTCATTTCAGATTGGAGACACAATTCGTTTTAAGTTCTTCGACGGAAAAAACAGTCCTTTTGTTCATGTCTATAGAACCAATCCTTAGTTGGCTTCCTATGTAATGCCTTAAACATGTTGTTCTGCTTTTATGTGTGTTCGTGTTGGACCTTTTATGCAGATGTTCACCAAGCTTTATTTTTTATGCTTTATAATCAAGTGGTTTACTCCACATGTTAAATATGTTTTATCAATGAAGTTGAATTTTCATTTGTGTTGACAACATCATTCCTAACTTTATATCTTTAATTCTACAACCAACCCTTACTGCATTTATTAATTTTGTTTGTTGAATCTACATTATATTGGTACAAGAGATGTGAATGTTAACAAGTGGAGGAAGAGAAATGAATAGGAAGATCAAGGAAGAGAAATAATTACAAAACTTTCCAAAATAATTACTATTTACTTTTCCTTTAATTCTACAACCAACCCTTACTGCATTCATTAATTCTCACATTAAACTTACATTTGCTTCACCTATATAACAATATATTGTCTTTGGATTACCAACATCTAACCTACTACTTCATCCTATATAACAATTTGCTTCACCTTTGTAATATGAATTACTTCCAAAAGATTTTTATTTTTATTAAAAAATACTTTTTAAAAAATATTCCAAAAATAAGTTATAAACATTGATAAAAAAAAATTGCAACCCGTGCGAACGCACGGGTACAACACTAGTTATAAATAAAAAGGATAAATTTTTCAAAAGACTACAAACATATATAAATAACGAGTACACTGAGTATTTTACTAAGAGATAACAAAACAATAGGATCTTTTCCACGTGAAAGGTAAAACAACACACAACAACTATCTAATCTCTCCTCCTTTTTTTTTAAAAAAAAAAACTATATGATCTCTTAACATGATCATCCAACCTCAATCAAACAAGAAGAAACATAACCTCACAATCAACAGACCTTTAGTCAAAATCCGTCACATGACACTATCGCGGTACCAACATAAAATGAGTTCATAATCTCACTCATAAAAGAGACATGTGTACCAATTACCAACATGGTTTTCTAAAAACTACTTCAAAGAGATAAATTTAATCATACCCATTAACTGAAACACAAAGGCCTCCTGCCTCAAAAATATACGAGCATTATGGAATCTCCATAATGAACGCAACAATTTACCAGAAATCTGCCTTTTCTTTTTTCTTTCTCCACCCAATTCAAATAGAATACTAAGAAATTTCTCTAGTCAGTTTATCGGATGTAGTTTAATAGATATATATTGTTTTTTTTATAGGAGCAAATATATATTATTAATTTAATCTAATTTTACGTTAACATTTAATAAAAGACCATTATATTTCCGTGTCACAATTGTCAATTTCAAATCATCCCATAAAGTGTATTGATGTGAAGAATAGTAGGTTTTCATTTTGTTTTTTTTAACGGAACTAGATTTTTATTTGATGTAGTGTAAAAATGTATCCACTAAAAATTTATATTCTTAAATTTCTTAAAGGTTTGTTTTACAAATAAAAATAATAACTAATTTAATGCATATGCACCGACAATCAATCAAGTTCATTTTTTAGAGAGGTATTTTAAAATACTTTATATTGTTATCTTCTTTCTCTCTCGTCGAAGTCTCGAACCGAGTTCCTCCAAACTATAGGACAAACCTTACAACCAAATGACTACTCGGGACAATCAATCAAGCTTGTTATATCATTTAAAATATTTTATTTTTATCATAATTTAAGTACTTAATTGCGGCAAGTAACACCGCAGTCGCCTAAACGTTGATGAGCATAATAACAACATAACTTGGGACAGTGGCTGCTCCATGTGAAATAGTAATTCACGAGTTATGAGTCTCTATTTCATTTACACATGTAAAATTGAATTGGACCTAAAATTAAAATTTAAACGGTTTTAAGGACAGTTTGGGGGTTTGGCTTAAGCCTAACCCTTTTTTCTCACCGGCATCGTGAAACTGCTCTGTTGCAAATTCATTTATTCTGGCTTAACCCAAACCATTTTGATCGTACCTGATCAGAAGGTGATTGTCGGCGCTTTGAATGCAGTGCTTTGAGTGGTGGTTGAATACTTCAAGAATACTTTCTTGAAACAGTGGAGTGTGTGTACATGCAGACACTCTGACGCTCAAGTCAGTAGAGATCAGAGAATGAGGGTTTAGAGAGAGAGAGAGAGAGTAGATTCTACTTCACTGGTTATTCTTCTAATGTCTTTCCTTGACCGATTATACACTCTTAATATTTTCAACTATGCCTTCACCTATCGCTCTCCATACATGTCTCGTAGATAACAAAAGGTCTATTATATCCTTTAATTTTCGATGTCTCACTCAGTTACCTGGTAAAATAGCATTATGTTTCAATAATGTGTGTGATTGTAAACCTAGATCGATGACTTGCAACAATCATCTACAAATATTCTTATTCCATGTCCCTTAAATACAAAATATATGTCTGGAACTCCCAAATTAAATCAAATGATAAATTTCTAATTGCACGTTGGAAAATCATTATGCGGGAGAAAAGAAAGATCGACATAGTGAAATAAAACATAGATATAACTAGTAAGATTAATTATTTATATTAGATTCCAAACTAACTACACCCAATCCCAACAATAGAGAAATATCATTATGCATAACCTTACCATACATAGCATGAATGAAGGAGATCAACGTTGAAGATGATGTCTTGATCTTCTCCACCTTAAGCTCTTTCCCTCTAGATTACGCTCTCTAGTTCTAGAACTCGTCATATGCAAATATATCAAAACAAGAAGTGATTTTGAGCTCTATTTATAGAGTTTTTTCGGCCATCATTTGTCTGTCATATACTCGCATGGCATCTCATTTTCTCGTTTGACATCTCACCTGCTTGCTTGATATCTGAGAAAATGGCCCAACAAATTGCACATGATTCCAACGTTCTCTCACAGTTCTTGATTGCTTCCAAAATTACACAAAATGCATGTGAAAAAAGGTAATAATAAAATAAAATTCATAATTGACCAATCTTTCTCATTGCATGAAATGGGGTTTTTCATAAGGTTTCTTGCACAATAAGTTAATAAGTGCCCTAAAATATATAGGTAAAATAACGCCGTTTTGTTACTTATTAACTCTTCCCAACTTAGAACTTTGTTTGTCCTCAAACACATGGCCAATAATAAGTTGGTTCGAGTTCAATGCATAATTCATAAAAGTTCCACGGTGCACCATGCATCTAAGGTTTGTGATCAATCCTTTTCCATGTGGTACTATATAACCTTGAACTTTGTATGCAATATCAAATTGGATTTGTGAGGGAAATAGTTTATTAAAAGAGTTCCTTGAAATTGTTATAATTGATTGATGAGGTAATTTGCCCGAGTCTACCAAGCAACTCCATCTCTCATTCTTGAAAGTTTTGGAAATGCTTTTCAATTCTACATACGGATTTAACTCCGATATAGAATAAGTAGAGAATTAAATCCTTCAAAAAAAATAAATAGAGAATTAATGTAAATGAGGCAATATATATCTTCCTTTGAGTAGAACTTCAGTGTATCTTTCACCACAACCATCCAAAAGAAGAAACATACAGCAAAAATACTCAATTAATTTCCAACTTTCCATCCTCAGATTTGTTGAATTTATTTCCAACTAAACTCGCTGTAACAAAACCTTCAAATTCTACTAAAATTATAAAATAAATTTTCCAGTGTGCATCAAAACGTAAGAAACACCGACTCACACACAAACACATGATACAACCCAGACACATTGATATCAATAATAGTTGAGAAAATTAGATAACCAGTTACACCGTGAATCAAAACGTATGAAGCACTCTCATATGTCAGGATTCTGTGTTAGTATCAGACATTAACACGCATCGAACACCAAACACACTTTAAATCAGAATTATCACTACTACAAACATCAAAACACAATAATCATTGTGAGAAAGCAATCAAGTACCAGAATATATAGGCTATGTTAAAGGCATGCAAATCTGAATCTATGATATTTCGTGGATAATAGTTAGTTAATCACTAACAAAACACAAGCCAAAATTAGCGGAACTAAACAAAGTAGTAAAAGATTAAAGTAAATTAATACACCTAATTAATAACAAAATGCATCAAACATAAACTGATTAACAACTAATTTCAACGAAGATAACTTGGATTCTCTTCTTCCTTCCTTTGATCTTCCACCATCTTTTCCACAAGTTCTGCCATATCATCCCAAAGTGCTTCATTCTCCTTCTGATTCTCGTTGAATTCACCGGAAACTTCTAGAAGCTTTTTAGAGATTTCACCTTCAGCAGCAGAAACTTCTGGAACCTTCTCTGAGATTTTACCTTCAGTCACAGAAGCTTTTAGAACGTTCTTAGATGCTTCTTCTTCTTCTTCTTCTTCCGGATTTTCGTTTTCATCAGCAGAATCTTCTTTATTTTTAGCTTTAGATTCAGTTTCTTTCGCTTTCTTCTTCTTCTTGATCGATGACTTTCTCGGATCTGGTAACTCGAGAAACTTGGAAACTGAACTCTTCATCGATGAACGAGTCACTCTCGCCGCAGAACGAGTCACTGCCGGAGCCACCGCTGTTTCCTCCGCCTTGCGTTTTATCGGTGCCATTTTCAAAAAACGCGCTCTCTCGAAATCTCTCTTTCTATCTCTATGCGTGTGAATGTTGCTTTGGCACTGCGTTCTCTGTTTTTATCTCGCGTTTCGGATTTTCCCGCGCTTTTGAATTTTGAATGGACGGATTAGATTGGTTGTGGGAGGAATCGACGGTTCAATGATCTTATTTTTTTACCGTTGGTTTCTCAAACTACTTTTTTACCAAAAGCTGGTTGGTTTACCAACTAAAAGTAATAAATGAATAGTACATTTGCACCCAAAAAAAAAATAATAGTACGTTCTTATCGAAAAATGAATATTATTTCCATTATAACAAAATTTAGTAAATAAAATATAATACTCTCTCCATTCCAAAATAATTATCATAAGAGAAGTACTATACAACACGACTCTTTACCCCCACGACAATACACGAAACACAAATCATACGGCAGGGAAAACAAAGTGGCAGAAAATAAATAATTAATAAAATGAAAAACGATTCATCAAACGGCTTAAGAATGTCGTGTGCCTTCGTGCTTGTCAATATGTCGTGCTATCAAGCATTTTTCTATAAACAAAAGATGAAAAACTAAAGAAATTGAAAGTAATATTTTTTAGGGTTAAATATGTTTTTGGTCTCTATAAATATGTCAACTTTTTGTTTTAGTCTCTCTAAAAAAATTCTTCAACTTTTAGTCCCTAAAAAATTTTACACTTTCAATTTTGGTCCCTCCATTAAAGTAAACTCATATGTAGAACTCATATATTTTTAATAAAATTTTGCAGAGAAATTCATAATATAATAAGAATCTTTCCCCAAAAAATTTAGAATTTTTAACAAAATATGAATTTAATATGAATTTTTATATGTTTTAAGGTTAAAAATTCATATTTAATTTGTGTTTTTTAAAAAAAATTATTTTTTTTGGGAATTTTTTTTAGAATATTTTACACATTTCTACATAATTTCATTAAAAAATACAAAAATTAAATTAAAAATAGGGACCAAAAGTAGTAATTGAAAATTTTATAGGAACTAAAAGTTGAAAGAAAATTTTAGAGGGACTAAAACGAAAAGTTGGTATATTTATAGGGACCAAAAACATATTTAACCCTATTTTTTTTAAATGTAACACATATTATGAGACAAAGAAAGTACGTGAAATCAAAGAGAATAAGAAAGAAGAACATAGACTTATACATTAATGTTGTATGCACACTAGTACCGGCCATGATAATTTATTAGTCCATGTATTTCAATTTTGACATTGTAGGGAGTATCACTAACAATGTATTTTCAACAACAAAAAATGGTTTCTTTTATTCAAAGTATTTTTTTATAATTTATGGAAAGAGGTTCGAGAGTGTTATCATCAAGTTATCTCGATGACTTGCCCTTTTGATGTTTTGGAAGGAAAGAAATCATCAGCAACTTTGACAAAAGGAATCATCAGAGATGCAAATTCTTAATAAAAAATCCAAGTGTTATGTGTGTTGGCTAAAATTAAAGAACTATGTTTTGAATCAATGGTGGTTTAATCCTTCGAAATGTTTAGACTATTATACCTTTTGATTAGTTTTGTGTTAAGATAGCACATGTACTTATCTTTTCTGATTCTTTGTCATTTTTAGTGATGAAAAAGGAGTGTATCTGTGTGACTGTATCCACAACTTATCTAATACCCACAACATGCGTATCTGATGACTAAAACCTATATTTTTCAATCACAATACTTAATTCAGATTTTGTTTGAGGTAATTAAAGTCCAAAAAAATTGTTCCACTCAGATATGGAATTAAGTCGTTAGACTCTGCATTATGCAACTAAATCGAACTGACAATTTGCATGTTCATTTTTACTTTTTACACAACAAATCAGCACTTGTATAAAAATAAACAAGTACCATACGCTCAAAGCAATTATCTTTTAAAATGAATAGTCATATAAAACCAAAGATTTCTGCGTGTATAAAAAAATATTGTGACAAATTCTGCATAACAGATGAACTATTATAAATAATAAAGTTAGCTTCTAGAGTCATATCAAGACCAAACCTTATCCCTCCCTCTCTAGCCTATCAAGAATACCAAAACTTTTCAACCCTCAGAAGAATCTAATAATCTATGATGTTTCAAATACAACACAAAATATATTGTAGAATAGGAACACCATATTATCCAACCAGATAAGCTCAGAAGCTCCATTTCATCAAGCCCCAGGAAATAAATATTTGATCTAATCATCTTCTGTGTCTTCTTAAGAAATACATCCACCAGACTCAGCCGTCGGGAACTTCTCAAAATAAGATGTCGTATGTGCGAAAGATGGTTCTGGGGACCATATGGTGTTGATTCACCAAAGAATGATGAAGAAGTATTTATAAATACTTTAGAATGTAGTTGAATTCGAGAAAAAGTGAATCAATTTATCTTGAGTTTCTGGATAAAACTTCCGAGCGAATAGATAACAAGATCGTTTTGAGCCATTTAACTCGCAAGGTGTAATCACCACCGTTCTCTGCAAGACATGTGAAAATGATAACAAAATCATAAGCATTCTTTCAACAGGAATAGAAGCAATATCACACAATATGGAAGAGGGCCTTCGAACCAAAACTAGAGGAAATGAAATATATTACACACCTTTGCATCACTTGTATAATGTGGACTTTCATCAATGTACTGCAGTGAATAAAAATGTGTCATTAAGTAGAATTGAAGATAACTGAATTTGCTGTTGCTAAAGTTTTAATACATGCTCTTGTACCATATATTTGTTTGTTATACCATTTTGTTTTTGTTTCAAAACTACGAGGTTTTCAAAAATACAAGTTGTCATTAACTTTTTTTCGATATACCATTGTATGTAATTGTTAGAATTCTGCAGATCTCAATTTTTAGATCACGCGATCGTGAAGTTGGAGAGAAAGTGTATCTGAATTGATAAATTCTGTTTTTTCTCTTACAAGAGAGGCTAATTAACTATGCTGGTTAAACTCGGCAAGACTAAATGAGGTTAGCTACAAATATAGACCAACTAAGCTTACAAGGATAACTAGGAAGGTTTCAACTAACTGAAGATTAGTAGAAACAATCCATTAATTAATAGTAATAGTAATTAATAACATTTGATTTTCATTGTTTGTTTCAACTAACTTGGATTTGCTTTAGCAATCCAAGATGTAATTACGTAATCAATAACATTCGATTTTCATCAAGATTGTTATGGTAGAATGTTTAGACTTCCTGGTGATATTTATACTAGATAAAAATTGGCTCTCTGAAAGGAAAAAAAATGCTAAATACAAATTCTTTGATGGTTCGTCATAAAGAGTGCAAAAACATTTGAAGGGAAAGAGAGTAAAATGTGTCGCATACCGCTATTTTTTTCATGAGTTTATAAGTAATATCACGAGCCCTGAATGACCTAGGATGCCATTTTCCTTCGGACCAATCAACATATGTGACCGACCAATTTGCGATGCCGCCTGGATCAAGCATCTAAACATACACAAAACAAGTTAGCAGGGAGAGAGAGATGGCTACCCTGTATCACTTTTAAAGAGAACAGATTGGTGCACTTACATTAAAAAAGGTTGGCAAGTAATGCTCATCAGAATAGCAGTTGCGGTTTCCCTCCATATTCGGCTGATAAATTTAAAACATTTCTTTCTTCAAACAATTGTTACAAAAAGCATAGAAAGGAAAAAATGTAGATAATTAACGAAACCATTATTTGTGATGCTATAACCGACTATAATAACTTGGTCAGCAAGAAAAAGCACAAGTGATTATTAGTAACATAGTACCCTGCAATGATGCTTGAATTTATTAAAATAGAGGCTGTCTGCCATAACTATTAGAGCGTGCTGCCGTTTCATGGAGAACCACTGCATTAAAAACAAGAAAATTCAATTTAGATGCATGTCAGAAAAACTACCATTGGTTTCGTACATTGGACACAGCAAATTTTCATCCAAGTCTTAACCTCAATGAATGCTTTATAGTTGTGTTTTAATAATATACCTGTGAACCCTTTCGAAAATCCTTCTTCTCTACTTCAGGCAACATACGTTCTACATACCTGCCATTTCCATGCGGACCGGTATCCACATAGCTTTTTAATTTAAAATTTAAAATAAAAGACAGATTAGTTCAAATTTCCATGTAACAAATATGTAGAATCTTCAATGAAAGGAAAAAGTTTCTAGAATTTATTCATCTAATTTGTAGAAGGTTCTATAATTTCTTACCTGTCAATAAAGCTGACACTTGTTAATAACAAGTAGTTGTACACAAAATCAAAGCGGCGCACCGGTATACAGCTGAAGCAGAAAGGAACATACAATTGAAAGGATTAAATCCCAAAAACCAACCAAAATTTAGCAACGGAACGAAGAACAAATTAACAAAAATACCTATCAGACAACAATACGAAATGTTGGTTATCAGGGTCTAAAAGCGCATTTGCCAAAAGTCTCCTTTCTGCCTCAACCATAGAAATTCTTCCCCAAGTTACCTGAAAGAAATTGAAAACCAGTTGGCACTAGCTACTATGAAAAAGATGGCATGATTTTTTGAATAGTGGATACATGCACTGTTTACAAATCCTTGATTTTTTTTGTGAATATTGAAACTTTTAGAGCATCTCCAATGGTCGAATTTTAAGGAACACGTATTAGTATTTGAGTGGATACATTACGTGCAAACTAAATTTTATGACACTGCAATTTTCAAATATCATCTCTCTCTCTCTCTCTCTCTTCAATATCACACATTCTCTCTACTACTTTTACACTATCAAATGCAAAACAATAATATTTAAATTCTATGAAACTCTCTCAATTTTCCTTAGCTATGACATCGTCACTAAAGTTGTGAAACCAAAAATAAAATGTGGCAAACTAAAATTATATTTTTATTAATAAGGAAGCCTTAGAAACACCCATTCGAGATGTTCTTCAAAGCTTGAACACAATCTAATTGATCTTATCAGAGTGCATGAGAGTTAGATTAAGTATCTTCGGTAATCAAAATAGTATGAATGCGATCAGAGAGGTCCTGCATGTAGCACGGCTATTGTCAGTGGAATTCCTAAACAGTTATACAACAACCACCAAGCTTTATCCCACTAAATGGGGTCGGCTAGATGAATAGAACAACGTTGTAATGTTCTATCAAAAACCATTATTTGGCTTTAGTGCCGTGCTTGATTGAATGATCTTCTCTCTTAAGCTTAATATTTTATTAGGCTAAAGTTCTAGTTATTTCTACGTACCTAGTTCAACAAGTTCCAACTAAATCCCAAGAAACAGGGAAATTTCTGCTCAAAGGTTTTAATTTAACTTATGCAAGATTGAGATTATACACTACTTCTTGATGCTTATTGCTTGTAACTGGGTAACATTTGCACAACACACACAATGCTATGATGAGTGATGACTGAGATGTTATTATCTGTATTATTCGCCTTACACAACCATTCATTTTCCAAAGTGTTGGGTGTTAACAAAATAATGAGACTAATGGGATAATGTCCTCAAATTTCAAACATTTGATAAACGTTTTATAAAAATTACACATAAAAAATCATATGCATTGATCGCATTCTTTATCATTCTTAGCTTATATTGGAACTTGAAACTGCCATATAAAGAGTTAGTATATATTCAAATGATGAGCTATACCCCATACCGGTTCACTGTGGATGTCTCGTCCAACAAAATAGGGGCTGACATGTATCGGTTTTTCCTTTGATGCATGTACATAGACAGAAAATTTTCCTTCATGGCCCTGCATTAGTTTTACAAGTAAAGATCAAATAAATAGGAAGTAGCATATCTCTATCACATTCAAACCAAAAAAAAAATAGCACTTGGTAATTATATTCAGCATGACAAGCATTGATATGAATGAGGTAATACTTGAGAATATCACTAGTTCTAGAACAATATAATAAATGAAAAAGACAGCACCCATTATTTTGAAAGAAGACATGAAATCTAGGTATGGTCTATGGAATAGGAATGTCATATACCTGGAAGAACGTGTGCCAGAGCTTCTCGAAAGGTAATGAGCCCGGAGTCAAAAACATAAAAGCAACTTTAGGGACCGTGCTTTGAACAGCATAGTACTTAAGAATTTCGCTAATAACAACCCGAGATTCAGTCTCTTTATCGGTGAATTCCCGAGTCTGTACGGGTGGTGGCTTATTAAACGTACGATCAACACCACCAACAACACTACAACCTTGAGAGTTAAACAAAGAACACGTCGAGGGGGTGCTCCGCAGCGGATAAATATAAGCAGCAATCAGAAAAAAGCAGACTATGAACACTAAAACGATAATCCAAGTAGGCCTCTTTAAGTTTGATCTGTGTCTTGATCCAACCATGATCAGAAGATTTTTTGTGAATTGTGGCCATGCAAGTTCTTTCTTCATTTAAGTTCCAGGCACCCCTTCAGCTTCTCCATATGCATCCGTAGTCTATCAACAACATTCATTTACATTCAACCCTGTCTCAACAACAAAAAAACCACAATACAGAGAAGAAAAAAATTCAATATAACTTATAGGTACTTCAACTACCAATAATCAATATACTCTAGTGTAGATGGAATCAAACACGTGCATAAAAAACTTAAGAACCATGTTTTCAAGTATGCGAAACAGGAGACATAAATAAATAACAAATAAACCACCAAATTAGTCCCTGACATTTTAGGTAGCTCTCAACTAAGTCCCTCACTCTATTAAACTTGCAAATTGACCCCTATATTTAACCACTTTCTATCAATTACGCCCCTGTAATTTAACAACTTATTATCACTTAGGTCTCAACATTTTAACAACTTGCTATCAATTTGGTCCATATATTTAACCACATACTATCAATTCAGTCTCTAGCATACTCTGTCCCCGTGAGATTAGCTCAGTTGGTAAAGACAATGCATAATATATGCAAGGTCTGGGGTTCAATCCCGGACACCACCAAAAAAAAGTCTCTAGCATACTCTTAGAAGAACTAATATGAGTAAAATGCGACAGAGTCGGGGACTTTTTGAAATATTGATAAAATCATCGATCTATTTGAGTGGTTTACTCATAAATAACACAATTAGAGTCCAAATCAAGACTGGATTAGCAAGCCTTTTGTAACAGGAAATCGGATGGTTAAGACAAAAAAAAACAAAAACAGCATTCATTACGTTTACGTTCTCATGAGAACGAGAGAAAAAACATGATTAAGATCTTATCACATACCTCTTCCTAGGCATCTCCTACCTTAATTTTTAAAGCCTAATTATCAAAATATAAAAGTACAAAAGTAAAATCAACAAAACGGAACAACGTGCAAATGATACAGCCAATTGTATTGTATACAACAATTTGCAAAAGAGACGACATAGTAAAAAGTTTGACCCTTCCCTCACTCTTCCTTCCTAAAACCTCAATCCAAACATACCACACGAATCAATCATAAGCTATGCAGATAAAACGTATAAGATATCATAAGAAAATGATTTTAAGAATAAAAGTGAAAGTCGTTCAATTTTCCTAATTAGCTTGCAATTTCGGGATTGAAAAAGTAAAAAAAGTATAAAAAAAATTTAAAAAAAGTGCAAAAAGTAAAATGTCTGAACAAAACAACAAGATCCATGAAGAGAACAGAGATCTATCATTATGAACCAACAGGACAGTAAATAGTTGAGTAAGTAGATCTTTAACTAAAGCACCACATAAGTATTCGAAAAAGAATCTTAATCACAACGAAGATGAATGAATACCTGTGAAATGAATGCAGGGATCTGAGATGAAGAAACAATGTCAACGTTGGCGTTGTGTGTTTGGGGTGGTGTCGTGTTTGGATTGGATCGGTGGTTTAGATTTGCAACGCCAATTGGAGAACGTTGATTCCAGTGTAGGTGTTATTCAATATTTATTATAACAATAATAAATAAATAATATGTTTTAACAATGTGTTTGCGTTTCTGTTTGTGTGTGGGTTTTCATGCTTCTCTATCTCTCTTCTTCTGTCGTTGTTGACTTGTTGTGCTACTAAGTTCAGGTTGTCATGTCATGTCTTACTCCCGGACACTATGCTTTATGTCGTTTATCAATCTAGTATTTTCTTGTACCATTTATGTTTAAACGCAACCTATTTTTTTTTTTTTTATTTTCATTTTTTCTTTCGTATAAACACAACCATTAAACTGAAGTTTCCCAACATATGCTTTTTTATTTTTTTGGCTTTTTTTTCATGTTTGGATTCGAACCCAGACCTTAAATATATTATGCATTGTTCATATCCACTAAGGTAAGCTCACGAGTACAATATATAATACCTATACGATTATTGCATGATTCCTAACATATGATATTCATACGATTATTGTATGACAACTCTTCTATATTTGTAAGAAAATGTTAATAAGTGTCCTCAACATTGATTGTGTATCTAAAGGACTGTGTATTTTCAAGACAATTTTTTTTATGGATTCCTTAAATAATGTTCTTAAGACACTTGTTAGCAAGACTCGTTTTTCTATTATATTTTTATTTTTTATCTCTATTATTTTGGTTTTCCTATCAATACCTACATTTTTTTCGTACGTTTTTTGTTGTCTTATAAGTTGTCTACAAAATAATTGTTCAAATAACATATTTATTTTTCAAATTGAAATGAGTTTAACAACAGGAATGTGAGTGATAAGAACCCTCTTTTTCTTATAAAGTATAGTACTCAAAATTGATTTCATATAAAATATAGTAGAATCCAAATTGATTTCTCGCAAAAATATTAGTGTTACATGTAGCGTTGGAAATATATTGTTTTTAAATCTAGGTAGACCTTTCTACATTCTCCTTTGTCACTTGTGCTCATATTTGTTAACACCGTGATTATATATTTTTCCCCTTGATATGATCGCAGGATGACGAAGCTGAATGCATTTTTTCGATGGATCGATGAAGCTGAAGCATAATGATATTGTAAAAGATAATGGAATTGAAGAGGTCGGAAGGATAAGATTGAAGTACAAGGTTGATTTTTTTAGGTTAAGGACAAGGGCAGTGAAGAGGTTTGAAAAGCTCCATTAATGAATAAAGTTTAAACTTTAGAAAGTGAGCTGAGCTTAACATCAATACACTCCATGTATTATCAGACTTGATATCAATTCAGTCAGTACGACCTAGATATAGTAAATGGTTCACCGGTAGAATGATATAGTAACAAGCAATCAAACATAATAGAGTAAATGGTTCAATTCAAGTACATACATATTATAAAAAATGTGACAACAAATACCATAATAAACTCATTACATCATCATAAGTTGGCTATACAAAGCCGAAAAATGGGGGCATACATCATTACACGATCATTACACCAAAATAACTAAAGATATTACAACATTAATTAAATGAACAAAATATCCAATTAGCATCATTCGGTTGTTCTTTAAATTAGAGTGTCGATTTAAGTCCTCACGAGCTTAACTCAATTGGTAAGACAATACATAACATATGCAAGGTTCGAGAGTTCAAACCCGACCACCACACACAAAAAAAAATGCCGATGTAACACCCCTTATTATCACCTCTTTGATTTAGAACATGGTTAAGATGTTTAAGTTATTCTTTGTTGTAATTAGAGGAGGAAATAAGTCAGACGAGACGTTGTGCTACAAAATATGTTACAAAAAGTGTTAGAAAGAAAGAGTTTTTAACACTCCTCATAAAGATATATTTTTTATTGAATGAATTTGTTGTTCCTTTAATTTGTACCGTCAATCAAATTAATCCCCGTATTTTTTGAAATAACTAATTAGTCTTTCTGTCAATTTTCCGTTACACATGTTGACGTGTGACTTGTCTTTCCATGTCAACTTTCGTGTGATTGTTTTGATCTATTTTTATGGTTGGAGTATAATATTTTATTGTTCATAGATGTTAATCTCTAACAACTTTATTCATACCTTCCTCAAGTTAAATATAAATTGAACCAGCCACATCAACTCCACATCTTGAAGCAAACACTTTCACATAACTCAAAATTAAAACATATTTTGAAGGAGATGTTAATCTCTAACAAAACTCTAACAACTTTACCGGATTTTCCTCTCCATATTAACGTAACAAAATCAATACAAGTTGGAATGAGATCCATACAACAGAGAGAAGATGAAGGAGATGACAATGATTTTTAACTTCGTGATTTTTAATCTCGCTCAATATGATGAAGAAGTTGTCGAATTCAATTGGAGAAAAAAAATTAATGGATGATGAAAACATTGTTAGCAATAGCAGGGCATGTAATTTCAGGGACGCGGAAGAAGAAGAATATGAGGGGGAGAGAGAGAGAACAAGGGTTTTTAATTTCAAATTTTGTAACTTCGTGATTTTTAATTTTGTTCTATGTAACTTTTCATTTTCGATTTTGATCCGTGTAATATAGCCCGAGATCATCTAGAAGGTCACCTAAATTTCAAATTTTATTATTTAGGTGTTTTTAATTTCGTCCCTCTGTACCTTTTCGTTTTTGGTTTTGGTCTCTGTAATATAATCAGAGATAATCTATCAGTCCACATATAAGCGTGTTTAGCCAAGTCAGCATCGTCACATCACATGTTGTTAGCTAGCAAGGTGTTTTTATAATAGGGTTTGACGGGAGGGACGAAAAACAAAAAGTTATTAACTTAAAAAAAAATTTGTTTTAGAAAGAAAAAAAACATAAAAAGGTGAAAACAAAAAACACGCCAAATTACATAAACATTTTACGCATTTAAGCATGAAAATTATTATACTTAATGATAATGAAAATTGTTAAGGCCTTCAGGGTTTCAAACCAACACTAACCAAACATGCTTACACCCCGAGAAGATAAGGCAAAGAAGACTTTACGCAGACGTGGCATCACAAAACCCAATAAACTCGATTCTCATCCGACGTGGCACCATAGAACCAATAAAAGATTAGTCAAATTTAGAAAGAACTTGTTCACTGTTTGGGAAGTTTAACGCAGCTTAGTACAGTGAGTATACCCTCATGGCTGCAGCTTATGCTTCTGCGTTTCGCTTAGTACAATCTTCATTCGAATTCAGAAACCATAATAATAACTTTCCAACATCCAAATCATTTAACATCCGTTTCCCTCGCCGTAAAAACAGCTTATGCGTTTCTGCTTCCGTTTCTATTTCCAACACTGATGTCCGAACAGGTCCTAATGATCTCGTAGCTTCTCTTCTTTCAAAGGTACTCTACTACGTATATTTTTTTTCTTATTTATTATTTTGTTTACTTCACTAAATATTCAAATAATGTTTATTTGGTTTTGTAAGAATTTTATACACACGGATGATTATTCTTCTCTTTTTAATTACATGTAACATGTAGCATACCTTGAACATGCTACATTTTTTTTATATTATGGTAATCACTTATTTAATAAATGCTTAATTAAACTATGTATTTATCTGAATTTTAATGCTGTCATCATGTGGTGTTTAATCCGACTTCAATGTCAACCATTGATAATCAACAATTAGTATTTGATTAATGTCTTAAAATATTAGTAATGGTTGAGATGTCTTGATTTCTTTTTAATGTGAAAGTTGACTAAAGAGAGGCTAAATCCTTGTATTAATGTTCAACGCCGTGATAATAGCTGATCAACAAAACACCCAATTAAGAAAATTACAGTATAGTCCCCGTGAGCTTAGCTCAGTTGGCACAGACATGTATTATTATATGCAGGGGCTGGGGTTCCAACCCCAGGCACCCCACTTATTCTCCTTAAAAAAAGTGAATTCTAGCCACTAGGCTACTTGACCAAAAAAAATAAAATTACAGTATATTTTAAAGTCTTTGATGATATGTTTTCTGATAAAGATATAAATTAAATTAATCATCAAAATAGGTGAAGTGGGAACTAATGTAATTGATAAAAAACATACTCTAGGATTAATATGATGGAGTGAATTTTTATTTTACTTTACTATTGGCGTGATGCCTCAGGTGTTTTGGTGATACGAAATACTGCTCAAGTCGAAGGGTCAATTTTGCTGGACATCAGTAAGACCAACGATATTGTATGGGATATAGTGTTGGGCGGTGAAAAACCAACACGAGAATAAAATAAGCATAGCAGAGATGAAGATGTTGCGTTGGATGTCTGATAAGACTAGATGTGATAGGATTAGAAATGAATGACAATATTTGAGAGAGTTGGGGAAGCACCTATAGTAGAAAAGGTTGTGGAAAATAGGCTCAGATGGTTTGGGCATGTAGAGAGAAGACCTATAGATTTTGTAGTAAGGAGAGTTGATCAGATGGAGGATAGTTAGATCACTATAGGTGGAGGAAGACCTATAAGAGAAACTATTAGGAAAGATTTAGAAATTAATGAGTTGGACCGAAATATGGTTTGTGATAGAACATTTTTGCGTAAATTGATCAATGTAGTCGACCTCACTTAGCGGGAAAAACTTGGTTGTTGTTACTGTTGGCGTAATGGTCAACCGATGCACAAATAAAAGGGGAGGGGGAAGGAGGCGTAGTGGATTCAAACCCACGCACCTACACTCATGAGTCATGTCCCAGCAGTGCTAACCCCTGCACTACAACACAAAGGACAATGACCATGGAGTGAGTTAATCATTCACTTTCTTTATTTCTTACTTGGTCCTTGTTCTGATATGATATTTTAGAAAAATAATTGGGGAACCATGAAATAAAATGGAATTTCTAAGCTGCACTTGTAGATTAGTATTTGAAAATTTCACAATGTAATTGCCAATATACTATATAGCAGTGCTCAGTAGTGGATGCTGCTAAAAATATTTGAACCAAGAGCACAAGAATGGACTGTAATTAGAGTTACGATACGAATTTTCATGTAGAGTTGTGATATATAGTACCAGACTTTACAATAAGACTTGTGAATTATGATTGCTATTCTAATTTTTCAGCACTAAGATAGTTATGAGTTATACTACTTCCTTCCATTTCATTACATTTAATGTTTAACTTACATATTACTGTACTTTTAAATATTTATTTCCATACTGAAAATTGAATTTTAACTTTTAATCAGGTGGTGCAAACAGATGGAGGAGTTTTACTGCAAAAGGAAGAACACAAAGAGGTGGCTGAAGTAGTTCAGGAATTGCAGAAGTATTGTGTGAAAGAGCCGGTGAAATGCCCTTTAATATTTGGAGGTGAATCCACATCATGCATTTATTTGTGCTGCTTAACCTTGAGATTGTGTTAAAAGTTAAAACCCGTACCAGCCTATCTGCATATTTAATAAAGTGCTTATAGTATAAGTACTTATCATATACTCCCTCCGGTCTCAAATGTAAGAAACTTTTCACTTTTTAAGTTCATTCAATAAATGATGTATGTGGTATAT
>Ga0315914_1005458_pt1 | contig 18475 bp, 6 predicted proteins | sample MpolenodulesMG_FD_203920 | JGI IMG/M metagenome (GOLD analysis project Ga0315914, IMG submission 203920) | Medicago polymorpha root nodule microbial communities from Los Angeles, California, United States - elongated nodules | ecosystem: Host-associated > Plants > Roots > Nodule | place: USA...
GTAATTAAAGTTTTGTTAGTGAAATTGACGAAACTTATAATTCAATTTCGGGGGTAATTAAAAGTACTTAAATATGTCTCACTAACTTAAATATGTCCCACTAATAAAGACTCAATTTAAAGTACTTAAAATATTACTTCTTTTGCAAGTGGGACCAACTAGTACATATTTTATTACTTCTTTTAAACGTGAGACTCGTTAGTTGCTTAAGAGATACTCCTTGTATAGTTGCACGTTGCTTAATAGAGACTTATTTTTTCTTCCTACAGCGGAGGTCCTTAATGGGAAGTGGTTCTTCTTAAGTAAGGACTCCATTGGCTTACTTAACAAGTGCCACTCTCCGTTGACAAATAAAGTATAATTAAACATAGACCTGTGCGATGATGCGTGGGTGTAGGTTTGTCATGTCCTATTTCTCATACTGTTCTTAGCCAAATTCGACTTTTTGGGTATCATCTTCCCTTAAATCCGCTTCCTTACTTGTTGGATGTGGTGAAATGGGACATCGCTGGAAAAATGGAGAAAAAATTACTCTTGACATGGTAGAAAAAGACACAAAACCAGCAACTCAATCTTCAGCCATTAAGAAGCTTCTACGGTAATAACAAAGACAATTGAAATGAAATTCCTTTTAATGGCTACATATTTTTTATCAAATTGCATTGTCATGCTAATGTGGTGGCAATATGCAATATATCAATTAGTGTTCAAAATTTACTGCAACTGCAACATAAGATGTGATTTTACTAAGCTCTTCTTGATAAAGTGTGTAAAAATGATGTTAATCACAATTCCAATACCAGAAATAAGATCTTCCCTGAATCAAACATATATATATATATATTTGTTGAAGTCAAATTGAACAATTACTGATGGTAATTCAGAGGAAGTAAAAGAGGATTACCGGTGGGAAAAAGGTCACATCCAGTTTAATGTAAGTTCAGCTTTGTTTGTCCTTGCTACAAATATGGTTTATGCTGATAGAGGTGAGAATGATTATATACAACTTTAAACTTCCTTCCGTGCGTGCGAGGAATGGGTCATCCGATGCGTCCTATGAAACTGAAGAGAGTGTGATATAAACTATTGGCGTCCTATGAATTTGAACATTGATTTACTACGTTTTGAAAGTTTAGACTCTTCTAGTAAACTTACCACATCATTGTTTATTGATACACATTTATTAATATGATTTTGTTCAACCAATACTTTACAACTATATTGTCTCCTTCCTAAAAAAAAAACTACACTCCCTCTAGTATGAAAACTATGCATAATCTTCCTCATTGCCACTGGTAACTCGCCATGGGCTACCTTCATCACCATTCACCAATGCACCTCTAAAGATTGTATATAATCATTCTCACCTCTGTCATCATAAACCATCTTTGTTGCAAGGACAAACAAGCTAAATTTACAATAAAATGAATGGGACCTTTTTCCCACCGGTAATCCTCTTTTACTTTCTCTGAGTTACCATCATAGTATATCAGTATCAAATAGAATGACAAAATCAGCCGATACAATTCAAAATCGAAATCTTTTTGTTTATTCACAAATTCTAGAGTGTAAATTTCCCACCCTTATAATTTTAAGGATAAATTGGCTTAGTCACTAAAGAAATATGTTATTTGAACAATTATTTTAGCGACAATTTACTGAACAACATAAAATATACAAAGAAATATATATATATATATATCAACATAAAAATCAAAACCATAGAAAAAGACAGAGAGTATGACCGAACAAATATAATATTTCTGGTGGGTAAAATAAAATACTCAACTAAAAAAAAACATTTATATTCCTTTGTAAAAAATAAATAAATAAAAACCCTAAACCAACAAAACTCAGGTCCATCAACTAAACTTGGAGTCCCACTGAACTGAACAGCCCGCAAAAAGCTAAACCTCGCCGGATAACGCAAACGGCCTTCGTCGCCGGCCACCAGAAACGGTAAGAAACTCTTTCATCTTTTGCTGGTTAGTTAATTTCTTAATTGATTATTCTCTCATAATTAATCCTGCTTCATTTTCTTTTCATTTGGTAATTTTTTTTATTCTTTTGATTTTGTGATAAATTGTTTATTTTACGTATGCTTGATGCAAGTGATTAACAGGTTCATTCACATGACAACATTCTTAGGGCGCAGGGTTAATAAAATTGAGGGGTTAGTTTCCCTTTTAAATTCCAAACAATTTTTACCACCATGGCTTATTACTATGCGCCATTTTAGCTTTAATGATAATAGCCGCGGCGCTAACATCAAACAAGCCGCCTCCGGAGAATCGGACGAGGAATTTTTTCGTCAACGTGGAGAGACGAGTTTTAGTGAGAATGGTGGCAATAGAAATGAAGAAGGGTTTGATATTCGACAGCTTTTGGATGAATCAAGTCAAACTAGGGTTTTGAGAGGTCAGAAGCCAATTAATCAACCTCATTCCAATTCCCAGGAATTTAATCGAAGTGGCCGTCGTCCGAGATTTGATGGAAATCGTGGAAATAAATCTTCGCTAATTGATATTGGATTTCAGGGTAGAAATGCTGCTGAAACTGGTAGAGATGGTGGTCATCGTGGCAATAAATCTTCACAAATTGATCTTGGATTTCAGGTTAAGAATGTCGATGAAACTGGTAGAGATGGTGGTCATCGTGGCAATAAATCTCCGCAAATTGATCTTGGATTTCAGGGAAGAAATGTTTCTGAAACTGGTAGAGATGGTGGTCAATCAGGAGATAGTTTCCTTGATAAGTTTAAGTTTGATTTTGATGATAAAATAGGGAGTCAATCAGATGTTGAAGCAAGCAGCCAATCGGAAGAAGCGAGGGCGGTGAATTCGTCAAATTTCAACCAACCAGCGCAAGAGTCTATGCCTCAAGATGCTGATGCGATTTTCAAGAAGATGAAGGAAACTGGTCTTATCCCAAATGCAGTGGCTATGCTTGATGGTTTATGTAAAGATGGTAATTTTCAAGAAGCTCTGAAGCTTTTTGGTTTGATGCGAGAAAAGGGGACGATTCCGGATATTGTCATTTACGCTGCTGTAGTGGAGGGATACACAAAGGCACACAGGGCTGATGATGCTATAAGGATTTTCAGGAAAATGCAGAGTAATGGCATTTCGCCAAATGCTTTTAGTTACACTGTTCTTATACAAGGACTCTACAAATGTAGCAGATTACATGATGCTGTTGAATTTTGCGTTGAGATGTTAGAAGCAGGTCATTCTCTAAATGTGACGACTTTCGTTGGCTTGGTAGATGGTTTTTGCAAGGAAAATGGTATTGAAGAAGCAAAAGGTGTTATCAAGACATTAACAGGAAAGGGTTTTGCTTTTGATGAGAAAGCTGTTAGGGTGTTTTTGGACAAGAAAGCACCATTTTCACCCTCCATTTGGGAGGCCATCTTTGGGAAGAAAGCTCCACAGATGCCATTTTAAATATATTTGCAGACTATGTAAGTTTTTCTTCTTGATTCGTGTACTCTTTTGCCAGACTATTTTTATGTCATTGTGTAATGTATGATTACTATAGGTGCACCTATTTAAATTTTCTAAAGAAGGTTCAACTAGTTTGCCTGCTTTTTGAATAGGCAAATGATATTAGTTGTTATGTTAGCATTGTCTCCTTCATAAGAGTTTGAACCCCGGTTCATTAATTCATTCAACTCGTTTAAATCCTCTGACTAGTTTGCTGTTTACTTGCTGATACAAGCCTTGTTTTCGTTTTTAAATGTACTGCTCCCAAATTATTTAGTGTTTGTCTTAGAAGTGCACAACATGAAATTGTAATGGTTGTCTTTGTTTAGAACTTTAAAGCTTGTACCCCAAAACTTCATAGAATATTTAATAGTAAAAATTAGAATTACACATGACATTCGGGTTGGTTGAAGTTCATTGAGTAATAACCGATTACATCTGAGTTTGGAAAAGTGCAGATCAAACTGAATTAGTTACCCAAACCAATCTAATCTTTTTTCAAATTGGATTGATTCAGGTTGCTTGGTTTTATTCATATCTGAGACAATGCTTGTAAACAGTTTATTAAGCTTGTTGGGTTTATGGGTAAGCTAGTTACGACAGTTTATTAGCAGTTAGATGTTGGTGTATATAATCCAATTGAGCACACTATTTAGAGTAATGCAAATAACAAATTTGGTCTCCAAATTCTACTGTATTTTTCTCTCCTATCTTCTATATTTTTCTCTTTCACTTCCAGAATTTAGGCTTATGAGGTTTTGGACTATCTGTGACACAATCATTGAATTCCTTGTTATACTCAAACAATTTAAAAGCATAAATATGCTTGATACTGTCTTACTCAACAAAGCAATGCTTCTTAACATTTCCAAGATCCAGTCGTTTGATGGAGCCAATTACAAGCAATAGTCTAAGATGCTACTTATTTTTATGGAACAAGCGATGGCTAATTACACTCTGTTCATTGGTCTTAGTCTTTGTCTTGGTCTTTTAATTGCTCTCACTGATCTGGTTATGATGTATATTCATTTTTATGGATCCAGAGATATGATGTATATTCATTTTCATGCATAATCTCTGATCTCGGACTTTGTGAACTCCTTTTGGTAGTGTACTTGCACATTTAACAAAAAAGTGTAGCTCACTGAAGTTTTAATAAACTTCTCCGGTCTCCCTACTTGTTTAGTTTCAAAAATAGTTGATATACATCACCACTTTTGCATCTACTCATTTGATGTTGCTTTAGGATTTCTAGATCATCATAAAATGAAATTTTAGTCTTAGTCTTTTAATTTTTCTCACTGATCTGGTTATTCTTCTTCATTGAAGAATTAGAAATTTATACAGTTGTCATTGAGAAACTTAAAAGAAACAAGCACAAAGTTTGAGAAATTGAACGAGTTGAGGTTACTTTTGGATCTGAGGTTTTGGATCCTACCATTTCTCGCCGTGTACCGTCTTGTTGGGTCAATTTAAAAAATCTCTCTTTTTTTATTTGTTTTTTTTATTTTTATTGAGTCGATTATATATTTTCTGCAGCCATTAACGTATTTTCTCTTTACATACCACTAAAACTGTTAAGTTTATTGCTTGTGTAATGATTGTTTGATTACGTTGAAGTTCATTTTCTTTTAAGCCTCAACTAACCTAAAAATCAATACATTTGATTTTTTTAGTTTCTTTTATTGTAATTTAGTCTTTAACCCGCCAACCTGTCAAGGGATGGGCGAAAGTTTCAACCCCTACCTAAATTGGTCCACCCCGGCCTTTTTTTTACGAGTTAGTGGCGGAGTGGAGGAAAATGGGAGTGGGTTGATCCGTTTTGCAACCCTTACCTTCCCTTGAGAATGAAAGGGTTACGACTAAAAAAATCTCTTCTCAAACTTTATATTACTACATTTGCTTTAAAATGGGTGTTGTTTTAGCAAAACATTTTTTCTTAAAATACATGTCATTTTACTTACTCAATGCAATAATTTTTTTTTTGGAGTAATTCTTAATGCAATATTTGTTTTTCTTAAAAAATAATACAACATTAGTTAATTTATTCCAATTTTACCTCCAAATTTATGTTTTGTCCATCATCTTCAATACATTAATATTTGACTATGCATATGCCAATTGCTAATAGTCAATAGTTAATTGAGACAATTTTATAAAATCATTACATTTATTCTTCTATTGTTTATATTAATCTAGACTAGATGAAATAACCTTAAACGACACTTATTTTAGAACACAGAGAGTACAAAATGCAAATTATGTTTATATGTGGTCCATAGTTCATTGACACTCGAAAATCAAGTGAAACTCGACCAACAGCTTCCAGTATTGGTTAGAAGTGGAAGTTTATGATCATTTCACCCTAAAGAGTGAGATCGTGACATAATTGAGTGAGATTAAAAAAATAATAATAGAAAACCAATATGAATACCTCAAAATTCAACTCATAATTCATTGATCTTTGTTTTTATTGAACTGACACGATGAAGTTGCAATCTCACACATGAGAATAAGGATGACTGCGAGCTTCTACTTAGAGAGCTATATCAACTGTTGTTGATAATATTGAGTAATTTTAAGTATTGTTTTACTATAGTCCATTTATCAAAGTGTTATATCTTAGAACCGATCTATAATATTTCTCATTCTTTCAACCCATTTGGGGTTGACCCAGTGGTTGGCTTGGGATCTTGGAGTTTGCTTCTCCAAAGGTCTCAGGTTCGATTCCTTTTAGTACCAATTTCGGTGGGCTAAGTCCATATAGAGCTTGCTCTAACTTTAAACGGGGCCCTCGCAAGTTGGCGGTGAGATTGGTCCCCTCGGATTAATCGATTCTTGGATTGGATATCGAGTTTTAAAAAAAAAAATTATTTCTCATTCTTTCCTATGAGAATTAGAAAGTTAAGACAACATAAAAATCTCTTTTCAACTAATATTACTCCATTAGTTCTAAAATAATTGTCGTTTCAGCGCAAAAAAAATCCAAAATAAGTGTCATTTTATTTTATCAATGCAACATAACTAATTTATTCAAATTATACCTCCAAATTAATATAGTGTTCATCATCTTCAAGTCCTTATATCTCACTATGCATTTATAACAATTGTTACTTTAATTGTCAATAGTTAACGATGATAATTTTTAAAAATTGTTACACATGCTAATTTATTTATTGATTTTCTTAATGTAAAATAACCTTAGATACTTATTTTAAAACTGATAGAGTATAAGATATGCAAATTCTATTGATATGTGGTTCATAGATGATAAACACGTGAATATTATGTGAAACTCCAACGACGACTTATGACATTTATCAGAAATATAAGTTTATGATTATTTCGTTTTAATCAGTGAGCGGATGACGTAATAGGTGTAAGTTTGGAAAAAATAGGGGAAACGAATATGAATGAGTAAAGATGATTATGAACTTCTACTTGAGTGATATCCATCTTTGTTAAAATATTTCGGGTAATAGAACCCACCTATAAATTTTTTCAATATTCTTAAATTTTATTAGGGTTTCTTACAGTTATTGGGGTTTTGAGTAATAAGTTTTCTGCGCATTATTATATTATTATTACATATGTATATGCATGCAGCCTTGTTTGTGGCGAATCGAACGGAGACTATTCATTCATGATTAGAGGTGTCAATATCATGGGGTTTTGAAGTTTAGGCCCCAGCCCACATAGTAAGGGGGCTTGAAAATTCACAAGATTAAAAAGCCCACATTAATGCAAGCTCACAAATAAAAAAATCAAAAGGCCCCAAAATTTCTATAAACATTTTTTTTAAAAAAAATAACTTTTTTTTTACTAAAAAAAACTTTTTTTTTACCGGAAAATATCTTTTTCTTTTACCAGAAAAAAACTTTTTTTTTACCTTTATAGTGAGGCTTTTTTAGACCCACAAATAAATAGATTTTAGAGTGGGCTTAGCCCCATATATTTTGTTCAATTAGGGAGTTTTAATTTAGTGGGCTTTGAAATTTGGGGCTCTATTGACACTTCTATTCATGACATAGCCATCGAAGAAGGGGACCTCAGTTGGTAAACTAATTTTGATGTTTTTATTACTTAAGGTGAAAAAACTTTGATGTTATTATTCCTCAATTTTATACATCCTTAAATTCCATCGTACATAACAAGAGTTAACACGTAACACATAAGACAAATATTTCACTTTCAGTTTGGAAGATAACTATAGTGTACATGGATTAGTTTTTATTAAATGGATGGTTGATAGAGTTTCCAAATTAAATTTAGCAAAAAAGAAGTATGTATATACTAATTAATTATCTATACATTAATCCAAAAGGTAATTTCTATTTTTTAATGAGTATTTAAAAACAAAATTTCGGTTTTAGAGGCTTTATGTTCAAGTGAAAAAATATATGTTTAAGTATCTTATAATATTTTTTTTTTGAAGTGAAGGTAGAGACAATTTAATTCTATAAGTTAAACAACATTTGCTCACTTCAACCGTCAACAAATCTAAATAAAATAAATGGATGAATACTACTTATTGAAATAGTTTATTGACTATTTACCAATTAAAGACTCACTCTTTCTATATATAAAGGACATCACTTAAATTCTATAAAAATCAGATACAAGTTGGGTTAAAGAATGTTGTCTAGTGGAAAAGAAACAAATGGGCACAGCCAATTATCATCCATGGAAAGCGCTTGTGGGGATGTAAACCATCTCAACAAGCATGCTTGTGCTTGTGTGTTAGCTGCCACTATTATCTCTGCCATATTTGGTTATGGTGAGCAATTTTTTATTTTTTTTACTTTCTTATTTTTACTCAAAATTTTATTTTGTACCGTCTATAAATTGCGCACTTGGAGGAATAAATTCAAGCAGATTTATATAAAATCATTTAGAAGGATTGTTTATGACTAACTTCTACTTGACGAAGACGCAAATTTGATATGGTCAAAAGATTTAAGTTCTGGACCTTACTTTTTATCTATCATAGACTTATTTTTAGATATATATTTTTGAAACTTGGGTATGACATGTTAGCTTACTTATATGCCAATTTAAAACTAATATCTTTAAATAAGTAATCGAACATATCCTTAAATAGACTAAATAACTAATAAGCCAATGAATTTATGCTTTATTTTAATATTTAACATGATATCCAAGGAAATATGACTTTTTACATGATATCATATTTCAATTATAGTTTATAATAATACATTTAATTATGCAAAAAGTTAATGTAGACCGGCATACTTAGATTACCGAAAATATTGGAAAATTTATAATATTAATACAAAATACAAAATCTAATATAACAATAACAGCAATGAATCCTTCAAAAAAAAAAAATAACAGCAATGAAAAAAAATAATGACATAATATGCCTAAATTTTCATGAAATACATAGACTGTAATATGTTATAAAAAACTATCCATGAGCATACTTTTAAATCATATATGTAAACACAAAATACAAGAATAATGTTTCCCTTCAACCCTTGAAGCAAAGCTTGTTGGAGCCCTTAGAGCAAAGCTCTTCATCTCAGACCTGAACAATGCTCTAATTTGAACGACGACCATCCAAGTGTCTAGCTCTGATCGGAACGATCACCGTTCTTAACTATATTTTTACTAATTCTTGTAATCTCTCTATCTCATATCATTTATAAATTGAGTTATGAAGAGTGCTTAATTTTTTTTATAAAATAAACAAAATTAACTACATTTATAAATTGGTGCGTTATTTTCTAATATGGTTTATGTATAGAGGAAGTATTTTTTTTTAAAATAAATTGGGAAATGCGGAAATTAGCATTAATTAAAATGACATTAATTGTTAGTTTACAACTTTGTCTTATGGAATTTGAACTCGCTTTTTAAAATTAAGTCAAACTCTTATCACTTAGCTGATACATATTTGACGTGGACGTGTACAAAAGAATTTAGTTCTTTAAAAAAAAACTTGTGAATTTTTAGCATAAAATAGCTATGCAAAAATCAACTAATAAGTAAATATATTTTTGTAGTTACAACAGTGATGGCTGGAGCACTCTTATTCATAAAGGAAGAACTTGAAATCAGTGACATGCAAGTGCAGCTTCTAGCAGGAATTTTAAATGCATGTGCATTACCAGCATGCATGATTGCAGGAAGATTATCCGATTACATAGGCCGACGCTACACAATCATGTTATCGTCGATATTCTTCTTCTTAGGTTCAATTTTAATGGGGTATGGTTCAACTTTTCCAATCTTAATGATTGGAAGATGCATTGCAGGATTTGGTGTTGGTTTTGCACTTATTATAGTATCTGTTTACAGTGCAGAAATTTCATCACCTTCTTATAGAGGATTTCTAACTTCTCTACCAGATCTTTCCATTAACATAGGTTTCTTACTTGGTTATGTCTCAAATTTTTTCCTTGGAAAATTATCTTTAAGACTTGGATGGAGAATAATGCTAGCTATTCCTTCAATACCTTCAATTGGTTTGGTAATATTAATGTTGCAATTGGTAGAGTCACCAAGATGGTTAGTAATGCAAGGAAGATTAGGTGATGCTAAGAAAGTTCTTTTATTAATCTCTAATTCAAAACAAGAAGCTGAACAAAGGTTGAAGGAAATAAAAAATGCTGTTGGAATTGATGAAAATTGCATCCAAAACATTGTTCATGTTTCAAAGAAAACTCGTAGTGGTGGAGGAGCTTTAAAAGAAATGTTTTATAAACCTTCACCACATGTATATAGGATACTTATTGCAGCTATTGGTGTTCATATATTTCAAAATATTTGTGGAGTTGAGGGTGTTTTTTTATTTAGTCCAAGAATTTTTGCAAGAATGGGAATAACTGATAAGGGTACACTTCTTTTAGCTACAGTTGGTATTGGGATAAGCCAAACTTTATTCACATTATTATCATGTTTTTTGTTGGATAAAATTGGGAGAAGGATTCTATTGTTGGTGAGTTCAGGTGGTGTGATTTTGAGTATGTTAGGATTATGTGTTTGTTCAGCTATAGTGGAGAATTCTAAATTAGGAGAAGAACCATTGTGGGCCATAATATTTACTATTATTGTTATATACATTATGGCAGGTTTTAATGCTATTGGAATTGGGGCTGTGACATGGGTTTATAGCACAGAGATATTTCCACTAAGGTTGAGAGCACAAGGACTTGGGATCTGTGTGATTATGAATAGAATTACTAATGTGGCAGTGGTTACTAGTTTTATTTCAATTTATAAAACTATAACATTGGGTGGGACTTTCTTTTTGTTTGTTGGTACAAATGTTTTGGGTTGGTGGTTTTACTATTCTTTCTTGCCTGAAACTAAAGGAAGATCATTAGAAGATATGGAGACTATCTTTGGGAAAGACTCCAACTCTGAGGTACAAATGAAGTGTGGAAGCAACAATTAATGCATAGTTTTGGATAACGACACTATTTCCTTTTAAATAAAAATTAAGGTGAGAGGATATTGCTCCGATCCAAGGCAGAAAATACCTTGGGATTCAGTGAGTACTTACGAAGAAAATTACATTTACCTTGCTGTATATATTAACTAATGGAAACTTAGCTACATGTTGAATACAAACCAAATCATTCTCTAGTGGGGTAACTCCTTTGAGTTATTGACATAATTAAGGGTTCTTTGTATATATCTAGCTTATCTTTGAAGAAAATAAGTGCAAACCGTTTAACACTTGTTTTAATTTGGGATATTAAAATCTTGTTTTTTGGGGGGCTTGTTTGACAAACTTACCCAAACCAAAAGGATTTTTTTTGCATTCAAAGAAAATCAATGTTACAAAATGAAAATTTGTAGTTCCAATCTTTTATCTTAATTTGTTGTTAGTCCTTTTTATTTTGTTCTTGGTCAAGTTAATCATGTATATCGTAAACATAAAGACCATTGGCTTAACCTCACTTTTAATAATATTGTAAAAAAGATAAAAAAAAATCTTTTTAAATTCTTTTTAATAATATTTTTTATGTGGCTCCTCACTTTTAATAATATTGTAAAAAAGATAAAAAAAATCTTTTTAAATTCTTTTTAATAATAGTTTTTATGTGGCTATAAGAGACTTATGTGATCATTTAAAAAATGATTTATTTGATATGTTGGGATCACACCCTTATGTCTCTTGACTGTTATGATTTCGAACCTTTACTTCTAGATGAAAAATCACTTAAATATGTATTTTTTTTTTCCTGTTATTGCATGTGTGTCGCGTAGGAGTCTACGCATGCCCACATGCTTCTTTTAAACATATGGCCTTGTTTTTCGGTCAGTCACACACATGACAATGTGATTCTCCAACTTTCAGCCTTCAAGCCACATGGGACTCGTAGGTCTATGCGCGGGGTGTGCGAACCATGACAATTTTCCTGTTGTATTCACTCTTCATGGATTTCATCTCTTATATGTGTTTGGGACTTGGGATAGAATTTCCTCAAGTTGTTTAGATTTCAAAATCTTCATTGTGCTTGGTCTTCATGCTTGCGCAACTTCTAAGAGATGTCTTCTCATTGGATAAATTCAATGACATACACCAAAAGGTTATGACACCCTATAAAGTTTTATGATTAGAGAATTATAAGATACACAATGACTCAATTCAAAACATTACAGATTTTTTCTCAAACTATCAATAACTTGCTCTAATCCTCTATAAAAACCTAAAATAAAAGCATTAAAACTCTATAAAACACTAAAATGCATGCTATGATGTTGATTAATCAATGGTATACACAAGTCTCTCCTGATACCTCAAAAGTACATATTAATATTTCTTTGCTATTTTCTTTATAAAAAACATGCTTGTAGTAATGGTCCAATAACATTTATTAAGTTTGAAATTCACATTTCAATAGCAATGATATTCCAACAAACAAAATACAATGAATTTTGGGACGTGGTACAAAAATGTACATGGAGTTTCATGAGTCATAACTCAACTGACAAAAATGTCGAAATTCTAAGCCGAACGTTATGACTGGGGTTCTAACCCCGACACTTCCACTTTGTATGTGTGAGTTTACGATGATTTTGCCATTTCGTCTATCAAAAAATGCACGTGGAGTAAAAGTGTTAGTTTGATTGAAGGAGAAGAAAAAACTATTATTAAATTGACAACCCTAAAAAAATACCATGTCAAACAACTTTTAAATTGTCAAAATAACTTTTCTCATAGCTCAACACACTGTTTACTCTTTAACTCTTTATTAATATAGAGTTTACAAAATCAAGATGATCCAAAATCAATCCGACAAATGAATCACTAATAAAATTTCTCATGTGCACGCTTAATTATTATACTGTTACATAATGCTAATTTTTAATTGACAGACACAATCTTATACCAATTGCCACTGTCAAGCTTATAAACTTCTCATTTTACATCAAGAGAATTTTAAAATTGCAAAATATAGTAAAAGAAATATGCCTAAATGCAAACTTGGGTAATAGTATACTAGCTATAAGCAAAAATCATGGATTAAATCTTTAAATAGAAACTTAACAAAAAAAAACAAACAATAATTTGTGCCCACACAACACCTATAAACAAGGACAACCTTCTAATTAACCACACCCTCTCAATTTTCATACATTAATTAAAGATGATTTAGCCTTTTGACTATAACCCTCTTCCTTAATTTTCTCTCATCAATTTCTTCACTTGTCTCAATCTCACACTAATCAAATGAAACAACCTGCTGCAAAATCATCATTAAGGAGGTTATGTCCAAACATAGATAAAGAAGATGGATTGGAAACTGTTCTTGAAATACCTATACCTGAAGAAATGTTTTCAAACATGGGAAGTAATGTGACATTAAGATGGCAAAATATGTTAACATGGATGAAGGCTCAAACTGAGGATAAATTGTCTTCCCCAACAGTTTCAGCACGTTTAAATGAACTTCGATTTTTGCTTTACCTTGTTGGTTCTCCTCTTATCCCTCTTCAAGTTCAATTAGGACATTCCGTTCATCGTCCTGTCAGAGATTCCTCAATTGTAAGAACACATACATGTTTTTTTGTTTTGTTTTGTGTACAAATTTATTAGCAATTGTTATGTTGTTGTTGTGTTATTCTCTTATTAGAAAAGCATACAAGGAATATTATCTTCACATATCATACTCTCATAAGAGAAAAACACAAAATACATTATAAAATGTGATTAAAAAATTTATCCTTTTTAATCTTTGAGTCTCATGTGTAATTAAATTGTGGTTGCTATCCTTGATATTTATTTTCACATATGTTAAAAAAAATTAAGCAATGGATTTAATTTCTCTATTTTGTGTGAAGATCTAAGGAAAATACGTAAATGTATCTAAATTTATCTTTTTATATTTTATAATAAATTAATGGTTTTAGTAAGAGGTATGTTTTAAAAAGATGCACCTAATAACTTGCATAGATGCCCTTAGTTAGGGACATTTGGTCCGATGAGTTTTATCAAAAACTGTTAAATAATTTTGTTGATCACATATTTGTATAGTTTTTTTTTTTTACTCACTTATATTGTTTTCATAACCTCCAATTTTTGCTTAATTATAATGTTGACATTATTTTATCGTCTATTCATTGATGTATATTGATATAAAAATTTATAGTATATGTTCTTTGCCACCACTTGTAAAAAAAAATTCATACGTCCCTCGTTGCAGACGAAATTGCAAACTTTATTGAAAACTTCTTGTTTTTTTTTTAGGGAAACTTTATTCAAAACTTTGTCGTGTGCGAGGATTTTTTCCATTGATTTTATTTTGATTATGACTAAAATGATGGTTGATTGTATGGTAGGAAGCATCAACGGCCAAGTATATAGTGCAACAATATATAGCAGCAACAGGAGGACAACCAGCATTGAATGTGGTTGAAAGTATGTGTGTAATGGGGCAAGTCAGGATTACTGCTTCTGATTTTCACCATACTGGTGAAACCATTGAAGTGAAGAAAACCTCTGAAGAGAGTGGAGGATTTGTTTTATGGCAAAAGGATCCAGATTTGTGGTGTTTAGAACTCATTGTGTCTGGTTGTAAGGTTAGTTGTGGTAGCAATGGTAAGGTTTCGTGGCGTCATTCTTCTAATCAACAACAACCTATTGCTAAAGGTGCTCCTAGACCTCTTCGTCGATTTCTTCAGGTATAAACTTTAGTTCATGTGTAACTTTCATATTTGCATAAAATACAAATTTTCTATTAATTCATATAATTGTATTTGCATTCAAATTCAAAGATAAAACAATCAAACCAAAATGTGTTGTTAGACAAGCTAGTAATTTTGCAAATTATAGTTATTTCTCATTTATAAGACATGCAATGTAACACTCTTTTTTTTTCTTAAACAACAAATATTATTAAAACCATACCCATACAAGACAACAGATATAGTAGGCTAAGCAAGAAGATACACATGCGCCGTATATAGACGAAACATCTCGACTGCCACTCACAGCAAAAAGGAAGTGGCAGCTCGAAAACAAAAACAAAACCCAAACCCGGAATGACATAAGTTATGAACCCTAAACCCTAAACTTTTTTTTAACAAGACCCTAAACTCTTTAAATAAAGTATGAGGAAAATATAATGTAAACTCATCTACAAAAAAATATGTAACTTAAATTGAAGAAAATGTTCTATTTTTCACTTGGTGCTTGAATGATACATGATAGTAGTAACATATTTTGATATGCTTTTATTTTTATTTCAAAAAAAATGTTTTTACTTGTTGTTGATATTGAATGTGACTAAACAATTTCTTTGGCAGGGATTGGATCCAAGGGCTACAGCAAACTTATTCTTAGATGCTGCATGTATAGGAGAGAAAATAATCAACGATGAAGAATGTTTCATACTAAAATTAGAAACAAGTCCAGCCATTCGTGAGTCTCAAAGTGGTCCAAATTTTGAGGTCATTCACCATACCATATGGGGGTATTTCAGCCAAAGATCAGGTCTCCTAGTTCAATTTGAAGATTCTAGATTACTAACAATGCGAACCAAAGATGATAATGACATTTTTTGGGAAACAAGTCTAGAGTCAGTAATTGATGATTATAAATATGTAGATGGAATAAATGTGTCACACAGTGGCACAACTCGAGTTACTGTTTCTAGATATGGAGAACAATCTGCAAATCATAAAAGGGAATTGGAAGAAAGATGGAAGCTTGAAGAGGTAGATTTTAATATATGGGGTTTGACTGCTGAAAGCTTTTTGCCTCCATCAAACTTAGGAAAGACATAAAAAATACTTTATAATAGATTCATATTATGTATTTTTTCCAAAAAAAAAAAGATAGTAATAAGTATCAGATATGTATTTTGTAATGAAGAGCACAAACCTAATATTTGATACAATAGCAAAGAATATGACTGTGGGTACTAATTTTTGAAATGTGCACATATACTCTTGTTTTTTTTTGCAAAACAAAATAGTATTTATTTAGGACCTTTTTTTATTTATTATTATTCCTCTTATGATAGAGGAAATTGTATATTTTATAAGCACTATATGTTGAAGCGCCTCAAAAAATGTTACAAATGTAACATACTTTTGTAAATTATGTTTTTGACTTTTGTTGTTTGTATTTAGAGATCTATAAATAAAATACTATCAGATGTAGATAATGTTAGAAATCTATGGAATGCAGAAAGTGAAACATTTTTTTAGGGATGTAGAAGTGAAAGATGTTTATGTAAACTCTTTACATCGTGAAAAGATTAGAGAGATCCGATAAAGTTATGAGAATAGAGACACTTCATGTCAAAATAATTTTAGACAAAAAAATATTCAAGATAAAAGAAGGAACCCAATGTGAAGGAAAGCTTATATTCAAGGCATGTCTTTGGCTAAACACCTTCACATGAGTTTGAACTCAAGATCTCGCAGATGTGTGTCGAAACAAAGTTTGAGAAATTTCAAATGCAAGCTAAAAGGTAAGAACTTGAACTTCTCTTGGTGTAAGTGCTTATTTATAGATGAGAGCATAAGCGAATCAGTTGAAAACTTGTTGTGGGGTTCCCTGCATGATTTATTTGTCATTGCTTGATATCATTCATGTGGTGATGATAAGTTGCATGAATTTGCTCGGGTATGCTGGTGATGCATGTAAGTGCAAGTGAACCTTTTTGAGAGATTGGTTAATTAGATGGTTTTGATTATATGTCAAAACTATGATTAATTTGAATTGAATGTATGTAAGTATCCCTCACCTCAATAATCGTATCCTTTTTACCCAGAAATCTTTCATACACTCATGTTTTAAGTTTTTGCATAAAGTTAATGATTCACAGTATCAAGTATATCGATTACCCTCTTTGAAAATGTCTTGAAAAAGTTTTCTAGCATGTATGAATCGATAATCGATTCATACTTTCAAATTCAAGCAGAAGCAATATTTGTTTTCCCTTTATTTGATTCGCTCATGAGTATAAATTAATTTGGAAAGACGACCAAAATGGTTGTTATTGGATGAAACTCGGTTATAATAAAATTACATTGAATTTGGCACATAACGATTAATAGTCAGGTTAAAGGGATTGTGTTCCAACTCGGGATAGATTTCGTCAATGTAACGCTCAATGCTCGGTGATTTACCATTATGTTCGGATGAAATTGAGGATGAGAGGCAGACATTTATTTTTGTTGTAGTGCGTTCATTGACTGTTGGAGGACAACGAACCTGCATAATATGTAATTCAACAACTACCGTAAAATTTTCAATCAATAGTGAACTTTCTTTTGTATATCTAGAGCACCGAAGAAAGTGGTACAAAAGGTGCATGGTGTGACTATGATGGTGTGGTTGATATGGCAAAATCAAACCATTTGGGTTTGGAACAACGTAAATACACCTGCAAGGCTGCAAATCAGTTAGGAATTCAATCTTTTAATATGTTTCAGGACTGAGACAAGGGTGCATAAAGTGCAATGTCAATGCATGATTCCATGATCGTGCAGGCATCACAAGTGCAACACTCTTTGTTCGTGATAGTAGGGACAATTTTGTAGTTGCCCAAACGAGTTGGAAACATGCTCAAATGTCTATAATTGAAGGCGAAGCTGCAACTTTACTCGTCAGTTGGTGAGCCAAAGGAGTCAAGATCCTCTTTATTTACAATTCTCTTCATATGCGACTATGCGCTATGTCACTCACACAAGTCACAAGTCCTAATAGAAGTCATCCATTATCCGTCAACGATTGTTTCAAAATTTAGTACCTTAATTTCTAATATTTTGTTTTATTTTATTTATTTTTCTAGACACCATATTTTTTTTATGTTTCTCCTCCATGATTTGAATTTCATTTGATTAATGGTATAAGTTAAGTTTGTTTTTGGTAATAAAAAAAAAATCAACTTCGCATGAAAAAAAATGATTGGTATTTTAAGTGTAACTTTGATTTCACTATTAGAGGAGTCAAAATTAGGGGTGGGCAAAGTTTGGTTTTGAACCAAAACTGCATGTAAACTGATCTGAACTGTTTTTCAGTTCGTTAGAACTGAACTGAACTATAATGGAACAACTCGAACTGAACTGAAACTGTTCTATAAAACAGTTAACTGTTGCACTTAAAAAAAACTGAACCGAACTGTTGTCAACTTAAGTGGTTTTTTTCGAATTAAATTGAACTGTTATGATATTCATTGAACTGAACCAAACAGTTTTACACAGCAGCAACATCATCACAAAATTAAAATGTTATCATGGAATCAATTTGTTTGCAGCATTACACAACATCAACATGTAATTCACCTACATAAGTTTGAAGGCCTTGAAGTATGCCTCTAAAAAAACTAAAATGTATTGACATGTAACAAAACAAAACTCTCCATCAATTAGCAACCAACATCAATCATCGAGATTAACCACACTAGCCGATGCCATTGCATAAGACGATGAAGAAATCATCTCTGCAAAAATTATATTAAATATTATTAGAAACTAACATATATATAGCAAATCTAATAAGCTGC
>Ga0315914_1005460_pt1 | contig 18472 bp, 10 predicted proteins | sample MpolenodulesMG_FD_203920 | JGI IMG/M metagenome (GOLD analysis project Ga0315914, IMG submission 203920) | Medicago polymorpha root nodule microbial communities from Los Angeles, California, United States - elongated nodules | ecosystem: Host-associated > Plants > Roots > Nodule | place: USA...
TTTCTTAGCAAAGTCCATATTTTAGAAATTCTATAGTCTTAAGAGTCTGTATCTGATTTGTATTGTGAACACCACTGATTGTATATCAAGTGTTCAAACTCAAACAAATTTCTTTGTAATTCTGTTTAATTAGAAGTCTCTTGCTTGTGTGCTTGAGCAATAGAAGTGTCTTGCAGTTGTGCTTGAGCATTGGAAGTCTCTTGCTTGTGTGCTTGAGCATAGGAAATCTCCTGCAGTTGTGCTTGAGTAATTTGAAGTCTCGTGCTAGTTGTAGCATTGAGCAGTTGTAATTAGATATTACATTTTAGTGGACTTTCCTTGGAAGTGCAAGGGGGGACAAGACTACTTCCGGTTTGTGGAAGGAACCTGTATAATTGCTTTGTGTCTTTCTTCTCTCTCTCAGTTTTTATCCGGTGCATTTAGATTCTAATTATCACTTCAGAAGCTGAACTCTATCTGCTTCTGAACAGTGACTTCAGCAGGAGAAAACAAAGAAAAAGCAAACACAATTCAACCCCCCCTTCTTGTGTTTTTCTCACCTTCAATTGATATCTAGAGTTTTGGTCTGTTGTCTTAACATTTAATAGTGTAACAGAGAAAGATCTGAAGTTATGTCTCTTGATAAGTATTCAGAAATAAATTCTGACCCTTTCATATGTAAGTATTCAAACTCGCCTTTTGAAGTTCGAAGACGTACATTCTTTACTTTGTCTTTTCTTTTGCAAGATGTTTGAAAATTCTCCCATGTCTCCTTAACGAATGTTGCATTTGGAATTTTCTTGAACTCATATTCGTCCAATGCTTGGTAGATGAGGAAGAGAACTTTTTTGTCTCTCTTTCTTGAATCCTTCAAAATGTCTCTTTGTGTTTGACTTAAAGAATCATCATCTTGTGATTCCTTATAGCCTTTTTAAACAATCTTCATTTGTATGCACCTATAATCTTAGGTACTCCATTTAAGAAGTGAAACTTGGAAAGATGCCACTCCATTATCGGCCATGACTATGGAATAATTTCTTCTAAGAACCTAAGCTCTGATGCCACTTTGTTGGAAAAGGATAAGGTTATAGTGAGAAATTCGTGAGGAATTGAGGAGGAGAGATTATTTGAGAGCAAAACAATTTTTATTACTTGAGATGATACTTTGATTCTTGTTTGCTTGCTTGGTTTGCAAATGACAAACTCTTCCTTTTTTATAGGCTCCAAGAGAGAGTTCTAGACATATTATTGATTAAGTTTCTACATACTTCAAGAAAGAGTTCTACACACTTCTCTTAAATAATTCTATTTAATACTATTTCTTCATACTACCAACCTAGTTCTACACCACTCTAGATCTTTCTTTGGACTACAACCATTATTTGCTAATTGGGCCTAACACTTAGGCCAATGGACTAAATCGAGTTTATTATTCAACATTATGGTGTTAATAATTTTTGTTTTCAATTTTATCCATGTGTTCCACCTCTTTGTACTCTTTCATACAAGTGAGAATGAGTTAGGTTGTTCGCCTATAGTCTTACCTATGTTAGGCCTTAATAAGACATGACTTTTTTAAAATAGGAAAAATTAAGACTTATCTAAATAGGTTAGACAAGAGCCAATAAAAAAGTTTTAAAGACCTATCATGTTGACCAGCTTTAATAAATACGAATAAAAAAATATTAGATTTTGTACTTTGTATTAAATTATAAATGATTAAATTTGTTTTTGGTCCTATAAAAAAATCACAATTTTTACCTCCAAAATCATCCTACGAGCAATTTTAGTCCATGTTGTAACACCCTAACCCCAAAAAATATTTTTCTAAATTAAAAACACAAATAACATTTAATAATACAAGAGTGTCACATGTTTCTCATCAATAAATACATGTCAATTCAATAAGAAACATTGTAGCGAAATTAATTTCAAAATTCAATCATATACTCTCAACAAATCAACTGATTTTTGAAAAACTAGAATCTTAACATTAAAGTTTTAAAAGTAAATTAAATTTCAATTCCCAAGTGTTATAGAACCAGAGCATTGACCCAAAAATAAACTCCTAATGAAAAGAAGGATTGACGAGAAGAACTCCTCGTCATACTCCAAACTCGCAGCGTCTAAAGATCCTCGTCCTGAATATCTAAACTAAACAAGGGCACAAGCGTCCAATCCACAATTAGGATGAGTATATAATGAAAATAAGAATATTGCATAATCATAATGAATAGACTCAGAATTAATACAGAAGAAATCGTTAATCATGAATATATACATATTATTCACATCAATAATTGATCACCATCTCCATAATTACGTCATTTAAAAATCACATCATCATGTCAATACAAAACATCAAATAGAATATCAATGCACTACATCAAATAGCACATCAATACCTTAGCAAGTAATTCATCATGGACAACATAACGAAATTCAAAGAAACCAATAATGCACATATCATTAAAAACACCATCGTGTTTAGCACATCAACACGTGTATGAGAAGATGCAATTCATCCCTATTACCTATATGCATATTGGTACCAGTTTCTACTCGCCATTATTTGTATGTCAGAGTTGTGTTACTGAACATATACTCGTCATTCTCGTCATTGTCCTAATTATGATATGATGCATGAGGAAAGACTCACCAAACAATACACATTAACACATCATCAATAATTTACACCACAATAGGATTTATCTCATCATTTACTCGTCATTATAAACAAGGTAATTCTCGTCATTTGCTCATCATCATAAGCAGCATGTATCTTTTTTTTTTGGTTACATAAGCAGTATGTATGTCGTCATTATTCAACATCATATAACAATACTTTTTCATCATTAATCATCATCACAATGTGTATTTATCATCACCAATAGTCATTGGCATAATATATATTGCCCTAAGTACGTCATTAAAATTAATATAACTCACTACATACGTCTATTAATGACACCGCTTCTACGTCTATTCGTCTTATTCAAAGCAACCTTATAACATATTACTTCAACTCTTTAATGAAACCGATATATCTCCTTAATTCCTCTAGTTGTTAGTTGGCTCATTATCCTAAGTCATGACTCCACCAAAGCTTATTATTTGTCCCTTTATTATCGTCTCCTACAGCTTCAACAATTTCCCTAACTATACCCTCATTCTAACTTAAGATATTTACATCATCATTATAACGTCACAACCTTTCCCAACTGAAATTCTGGTTCCCAGTAAAAGATGTCGAACATGATGTCACGACAAGGGAAATGTTACGTAACAGAAATAACAAGTGCTGGAAGGAAAAAATAACACAAGGTATTTGTTAACCCAGTTCGGTGCAACTTCACTTACGTCTGAAGGCTACCAAGCCAAAAAGGAAATCCACTATAATAGTATTAATTCAAAGTACTATATGAACAACCTCTGGTTGACACGTGAACAACCTCCGGGTCACTGCCTTCTCACTTAATCACTACCCGTAAATTCTACCTAAGACTCTCCTAGTCCTTAGATATAAGAACATCCACTCACTTCCTCTTAATCATAATCCCAATGATCGTCCTAAAAGTAACAATAGTAATGGAGACACTCTCCGAGACAAGGAATCAACTCTCGATTACAAGCTTTGAGTGATTCAGAGTTTACAACTCAACTACAGTCCAACTCTATGCATCAACGTGATACAAGAGTGGCTCACATCAAGGACCCAAAAACCTAATAAGACTCTTTTCTCAAAAGATGGTTCTGATCCAATACAACTCAACTAAATCAAACCAACTTTGTGCTTTGATAATCAATAGCAGCAACCAGAGAGGTATACAATATGGCACAAGGCTTAACAAAGACACGAAACCCTAATAAGACTTTTTCTTTGATATGACGGCTTCCATGCTTCACAAGGGTTTGAGTCTTTCTTTATATAGCCATTCAGTAGCATGAGCTTTCTTTGTCACAGGCTAAACAAAAATCAGCTGAATAAAATGAATATTCAGTTATAATATTCTAGGAGAAAATATATTATTTCCTTAAATGTCTTGACATCCATTTTACGAAATTCGGTAATTCATAAACCAACCTCTGCAGCTTCTAGAATCACACACTTCTTGGACAACAATCTACGTGAATTATATCTTCAATAGAATCTACAGTGATCTCACGTTTAAAACAAATCTTTCAAGATTGCGATACAAGGCACACTGCAATGTCGTACCAACATGTTAAGACATCTTGTCTAACATCTTGCTAGAACTCTTGTTTTAATAAAATGCAGCCAACACATGTCTACAAACCTAACAATCTCCCTCTTTGGAAAATTTTGGCTAAAACAATCTTTGCATCATAAATCTTAAAGAGCCAAAGAACTTGCATAGATAGAATAAAAGAGCAGGAGATCATATAGTCATACCTTCTTTCACTTTAACATAAGAATTCAGCGGGAAAGAAGATAACAGAAGAACTTCAACATTATTTAAAACTAACAACTTTAAAAATAATGCACAAATGGACATGTTGAGACATCATCCAGCACATCAGAGGTATACACATCAGAATAAAGTAGAATCCAACCTCACAAATAAAAAGATAAAAGAAATAAACTTCACAAAGAGAAATAAACGTCTCATAAATATATAACAATAATCAGCCCACAGAGAAATAAACTCCCGCATAGAATGCATCAGAGAAAAAAATGAATTTATCAAATCATCAGGATGTGTGAACTTCTGATAGGAAATCATTTCACCAGAACTCACTCACCCACATTCATTCATTTATCAAGCACATACTAGCAATATAATAATATGCATCTTCAGGCTAGTAAACAGATGATAGAAATTTGGCAAGTGTACCAAAAACTATCGAAGTAGTAAAATAATATCGTTCCCACAAGGACTGTTTTTAATCTCAATAATTCAAAGGCGTTATTATTCAGGATGTATAAAGGTTATTTTGATTTTCCACTAAGCAGTTGGTTTGTTTGATTTCATAAAAGTAACAACAGGAAATAAAGATTGGTTGTAAAGATATAAGAGAGAGATGAGATCAGGTCTTCCGAATCATCTATGTTCCCCTAATTGGTATACTGCACCTATTCTTATGAATGATTCTCTAGTTCCACGATAGTTAACAAAATAGTCTTAATCAATCCCTTGAGTTAGGACCCTCTTCTCAAACTACAACCCCTAATTCTTTAGGTGGTCTAATAATCATTGAAGGTTTAAGCACGTTAACCTAATATCACTAACAAACGATTATCAATTCCTAGACTAACCATGTTTGTTAGAACAATTCAATTAGGTCTAAGTCGAAAGCTATGGTCAATAGTCATTCGTTCTCACTAAATCATGTTTATATTTGACCAGGATATAAAAAGCATTAAGAACAATTGAATTGAATGAAAACTAGATTGTCATTCGCAATAAATAGAGTTTCACAGCAACATGGATCAATTAGGGTTACAAAGAATCATTTCATACCTAAGCTCTAAGAGATTTAGCTACTCATAATAGAGTTTACAAATAGCATAATCAATAATGAAATCAAAACATACATGAACTGATAGAAGGTTGAATAAAACGCCCTCCTAGCCGTCTTTAGGTCTCAAAGTCGCACTTTGCTCTTCTCAATTTGTAACCCCTGTCAGAATAGACTTCAGTTTAAATAGGCACAGAAATTCGCCCAAAATCGTGTCACATTTTAAGTAAATCGTGACACACTTTCATATAAGTAACAAACAGCTGAATTGGGGTTTCACCAAATTGTGTCACGATTTGGTCATCGTGACACGTTTTCAATGCCGAGAGCATATATATTGCCTTGCCAAATCGTGTCACGTTTTAGCATAATCGTGACACGTTTTCATTCTTTGCACTTTCTTCAGTTTTTCTACTTTTCTTGCTGCATAAGTTGCCTTGTGAACTCCAAAATATGATCATATTACATCTAAAATTACGTAATGATGAGATGTCATCAACAGATAAAGCTCCCCTCAATGGTATTACTCCCCCACAGACAATACTTCTTTAATAATCTTGCAGAAAGAAAATATGCCATAACATAAGAGCTAACATACATAATAACATATGAGCTACTCACCCCTTTGTTGCAGAACACATGCATGCATATTATAACATCATACATACTACATACTACTCCCCGCTTTTAGCCATAAATTCTTACAAAAACAGTCATGCATTCAGTAGCAGAAAACAAAGAATGATAGTCATCTCTCATAACACAGACAACTCCCCCTTGTTAACACAAGATCAAAACAAGAGAAAACTCCTCACTCTTTGGTCATCATTTTCTGATCCATCTTTATCATCACCAATAGACAAATAATTAACATCCTCGTGATCAGAAACATTCTCCTCCGCATCATCGTCAGTTGCCATCATACATTGGGATTTTTCATTATCTAAGGCTGACTTAGACTTTATTTGATCAGGTTGATCCAAGGATGTTGTAACATCTGATGCAACATCCAATGCAATAACAGTTTTAGATGGAGTCACAAAAACACTTTCATCAATAATATTATCAACATCAGCAACATTTAAACTAGATTGATCTAGGGTTTCAACAGTCCTAAGGTTATCTAGATTCTCAGTTTTACGGGCAATTTTTTTAGATGTGTCAACATTATCAGCAATAACAGAAACCTTACCAGATGATTTAACATTTGGTTATACATTAGGGTTTTGGAGGGGTTCAACATACAACCTTGACATAGAACAAGGCTTATAGACGCCATACACAGATTCAACAAGGTTGTCAGACTTAGTCAAAAGAGGTGGAACACCAATCGATGCAGAGGAAGTCACAAAAGAACTTAAATTGGAGTTTTCCTCTTTCTTGCATTAGGAGTTTTGGGTTTCTATTCTTTCCTAGCATGAACAATCTTTACCACTGACCTTTGGTTGAACATAAGACTGAGGATATCTATACAATTTATAACAATACGGCCTTATGTGACCATATCTACCACAATGGTGACATATCCAAGGTGATTTCTTATTGTTTCTTGGTTTGGGGTTTAGGTGTCGGACAAGATGTTGAGGCATGTGATCCAACATTACAAACTCAGTTTTCTTTTCAGGAGGAACAAACTTCTATGTGGGAATTTTGATTTCTTTGTTCATAGTGCCATAGTCAAATCCTACTCCTTTCATATTTCCAAATGTCTTCCCAACTCGCAGTATTTCATCTAACACATTAGAACCATTGTTCAATATCCGAACAAATTTGGTCATGTTTTCTAATTTGGAATTTAACAAGGTGTTTTCCTCTTGCAGGCTAGTGATGATTGACATAAGTTTCTCTTTTTCCAGAAAAGAATCATTGATGGTTTAATTATATTTCTCTAGTTTGGAAGATAGAAGAGTTACCTCATTTTGACGGTCAGAGTTAGCTGACAATAGTTTGTTCTTTTCAGCTTGTAGTTGACCTATCACCTCTTCACTTCTGGCACAAAGCTCCTCGTAGGAATCAACCAATTCCTCATAAGAAACTCCTTTATCACCTGACTTATTATCAAAATCACACTTTCTAGCCATCACCCATTTTGCTGTCTCATCTTCACATTCTCTTATAGAATCTTCATTAGAACAAGTGGGTTACATTCCTCCTTTTTTATTTTTATTTTAAAAACGTGGGACACTTAGTTTTAATATGACCATAACCCTTACATTCATGACATTGAATTTATTTTCCTTTGTTTGAACTTTCTTTAGTTTTGTTCTTGCGTGAAAAACCAATGTTCATGAAGTTGTCATACGCCATGTCCTTCACATTAGGCTTCGACATTCTGTCCATCCTCTCTAAGACTTTGTTGAATTCTCGACCAATACGCACAATTGCATATAAAATACTTTCATTAGTCTCCATATTACATTAAGCATCTTCCTTATTAGTGTTTGAAATGAAAGCTATGTTTTTCTTCTTCTTTTCACATCTATCATTGATAGTTAATTCAAAGGTTTGTAGTGACCTAATTAGTTCATCCACCTTCTTGTTGCTAATGTCTTGGGATTCTTCAATGGCTGTGACTTTCATGTCAAATCTTTGGGGCAAAGATTTAAGGATTTTTCTAACCAGCTTCTCATCTGACTTCTTTTCTCCTAAATCACTTGATGTATTAGCAATGTCAAGAATATTCTTGTGAAAGTCATGTATGGATTCATAATCTTTTGACCTAAGATTCTCAAATTTAGTAGTGAGGAGATAAAGCCTTGACATTCGCACTTTAGAAGTGCCTTCATGAGTTGTTCTGAGGATTTCCCAAGCATCTTTGGCCACAGTACATGTGCTTATTAACCTGAACATATTCTTGTCAACACCAGTGAACAAAGCGTTCAAAGCTCTGGAGTTTCCAAGAGCAAGTCCATCTTCATCTTTAGACCATTTTTCTTTTGGCTTTAAGGTAGTTGTGGCTTTTCCATCTTTATCCATAACAACATGGTGTTCCCAACCTCTAATTATAGCTTTCCATGTTTTTCTATCCATGGATTTGAGAAAAGCCACCATTCGAGCTTTCCAATAATCATAGTTGGTACCATCCAAAATTGGTGGTCTACTGAAGACCCTCCTTCAATATGACTATAATTTATTTTCCCTGGAGTTCACCCAATAGTAGAACAGGGTGCCTGCTCTGATGCCAATTGAAATTTTGGTACCCTGTAAAAGATGTTTAACACGATGTCACGACAAGTGAAATGTTACGTAAGATGTCAAGACATCGTAACAATAGAAATAACAAACTTAAAGTAAAGTGCTAGAAGGAAAATAATACAAGGTATTTGTTAACCTAGTTCGATGCAACTTCACCTATGTCTGGGGGCTACCAAGCCAGGAAGGAAATCCACTATAATAGTATTAATTCAAAGTACTATATGAACAACCTCTAGTTCACTGCCTTCTCACTCAATCACTACCCGTAATTTCTACCTAAGACTCTCCTAGTCCTAGATATGAGAACCACCACTCATTTCCTCTTAATCACAATCCCAGTGATCATTAACTCCTTATAAGCACGACTGTGCGCCCCAAAACAACACAAAACAAAAAGATGGCCAGAAACTTGAGCACATGTCATGTGCCTTAGTTGCACGACTGTGCGTGAAAGCCTGATTCCAGAAATCGCAGTTTTGCAGCAATTTCGCTTAGAGTGACCTTCCCTAGCTCTGTTTTCGACCCTAGACTCACCAAATTCATCCCCAAACATCACCTAATTAAGGTCACCTTAACATTCAAAACTAATGTTCATATAATCCACCTAAGTACAACCATCTTGTACATGTTTAATTCACCACTCAAAAACCTGGTTATTTTAACCTTTCTCTTTCATCCTATGCCCACCATCACCATACCTCAACACCAATCTTCACCAATTCTTTCTATTGATTCTCTATAATGATAATACACATCAATTCTCATTCAACCTACCTAATTACATTACTCCTGACATTATTAAACTCTTTATTTAATCACTATAACCTTAGTTTCACAATTTTAATATTTATCACTCAAAATTCTCAACAGTCCATCACCATTTACTCACCATAATTTCTATAATAACAACACCGAATTCACAAAATCATAATTACAATTAAACTCACAGTTATAACAACACACAATGAATAACTATAATAACAACACCAAATTCACATAATCATAATTACAATTAAACTCATAGTTGCAACAACACAAAGTAATAAAATATGTCAAGGATTCATCATAAGAATAAATAAAACATATCGAAAATTAAGAACTCTTAACTTCCCACATGAATATACACCTCTTATGTTGAATATAACTCCCCCCATACCTCTAGTTTCTCCGAAGTGATAAATTCCTATGGTTGAATTTCTCCCTAAGCTCTTTGCCTCCTTTGCCTATTTTCTCCACAACCCTAGTTTTTCTTTTGCTCCTCTCAATTTCTTTCTTCTGTTTTATGCAACCTTAATTCTCCCATGTTCTCCTCTCTATACTTATAACTACTGTTTTGGGCTTAATGTTTTTCTTACATAATTCTTAGACTGACTTGCTATTTGCACCCTTAGCCTGGTTACTATTATTTATGTAACTAGGCAGCCTTGTTGTTTACACCACACTATGTTCGAACAACTAAACGCTACACATCTACTACTTACATCCATTTCCTATCCAGTTTTACTAATGCACCTCCGTCTGCACTCTACCTTCTTATCCTTGCTAAAAACATTGTATCCTTCCTAAAACAGTTTTCTCTCATTATTTAATTGACTGGTTAACTCCCCTACTTCCTCATTATTCATAATTTCTATAACCACGCATAATTTAATATAATAATATCAAGCAATCAATACTAATATTATCCAATAATAATATTAATATTATCTCATATTAATATTAACGACTTAATATTAAAAATTGGAGTGTTACACATATGTTGCTAAGAAAACTAATACATTTTTAAAATAATTTTTTTTTGGGCATGTTTAGAGCATTAGAAAACGTTTCCTGGATATATTTTTGGAAGTAATAACATTGTTATTCCTTACAATAAGCTTACTTAAAAAAGGTGGAATGCCTTGCAGTTTTAAAGAAAACATATTTAAAAATAGTTTTTTATTTAAAAACTTTGCATTTGTTTCAAATGTTTCTCGAACAATCCAACCTCTTTTGTATTAATATAAAAGTCTTTATTTGAAACAAATAAAAGACCTAAACTCAGCTTATTACCTTTCAATTCCTAAAGAAAAAGATTCTTCTCTTGTTTCTATCTCTATCAAAAAAATAATTGAAGAGATTTCTTTAACAAATATGCTCTCTTACTTTCAAACAAGAAATAATTCCATATAGCTTTTCCTCATCTAATGTATACCTAATAGATGGATCGAGATTTCCAATGTATTTAGACTCTATAGCAAAAGAAGCAAGCACATTCTATATGGTTGGGTCACATTTACCATTAGGACTATTTGTGAAGGGCTCAATCAGCTCCAAAATTAATAGGATATCCTTATTTTACGCGTTTTTGTCAATGTAATGCCATGACAAGATTATTGGTGCACCAAAGCTTTATATATGGAGGGGTCTTTTTCTTTCTTTACCTTCTTTTTTCTTATATGGTTCTCCCTAATAAAATGCTCCTTGTTCTTCTTCTTGACTACATCTTTATCACCTAACCTCAATGATATATCAAGACTTGTCAAAACAAAACAAAATTTTTTCTGGAACATGCCCCTTTTGCAAAATCAATTAGCCAATTTCCTAAAAAGAGTTTGTTGTTAATTTTAGAATAAAATACATTCATCCATGTGATTGGAAGTCATTGATTGATAAGTTAATAAAAACAAAAAACAAAAGCAGATCTATACAATTGTACCTGCTTGGTTTGTACAATATATATAGCATCCTATATCTTGCTTCATTAGGTCCGTTATTTTTTGTTTTCTTTCCTTTCTTTTGTGCCTAGTATTGTAAGGACCCCTAGCACACTATATAAGCTAGGTTTATAATAGACAAGTGAAATAGGTGTTGTACAATGCACACATTTGTTTTCACTTTTGAATGAATAAGTCACTATTAGATCAAATGAGATAAGTTGAGATTTAATGATCCAATAATAAAAAATAAACTTGTATATTGTACATGATACAACACTATCTTACTTGTGCACCTAGTGATATTTTGTAGATAAGGATGTCATTGCGTAAGTCCTATTAGCCATGATTGTGGCCATCTAAAACAATGTTCTAATCGTCCTTACTCGGCTACTCGACTAAACCCGCGTAATAATGTGTGAGATCCCGACTTTCAACTATTTGCATGATATTTTCATGTTCTCTGCAACTATTTCTATTGTATTGTGTTCATGCGATTATTCTATCTCCTAATTGATAGTTCTCAAGGGTTGAAATAGGTTAGAACGAGTTAGACTTTGCGAAAACCAAAGCCAGAACTTCCCTGAACTGATAAAAAATTCAAGACCACGTCTGACATGTTACATGTCATCAGATTATTTTTGGGTCTGAGCTTGATCTTTTTCTGAAATCTTGCTTTGGTTTATAAGCCTACTGAAAATCCTACTCATATTAACATCTTTAAATAAGTTAGTTAACACATATTTAAATAGACAAACAAGTTACCAAGCCAATGAAATTATATTATATTTTGTGATTTTTGATGACAGGTCAATATTGAAATCAAACATGTCAGAATCAATTTTGGTTCCTCTAAACTAGAAGTGGAACCAAACATACACTTAACTCACTTGGATTGACCTCGTGACGTTGGTTTGAGACATTGCTGAATGATTCTCTTCAAAGTCACATGTTTGATTCTTCCTGATGTCAATTTGCATGGACTAGTTTACATTCTTAAAAAAAACACCAAACAACTTAATTTTGGAGAAATTAATAGTGGTAGTCATAATAATAGTAAATTGAAAGTGATGCATGTAGATAATATTAATCAAAACTTATAATTAAAAAATAATAATTAAAATTATATTGGAAACTAAAAATAACACTTTTGTTTTAATAAATATTTTTTGTAATTGTGAAAGTTATTACTATAAGCAAGTATAATTTTGGGAGAGGAAGTGTATTTTTTTTTTATTAATGTCCTCATTTAGTGATACATAAATATGATTATTATTATTGGATTAATGTGATATAATTAACAAAAAAGGATTACTAAACCCACCCACCACTATAGACTTAATCTTACAAAAAGGACCCCTTTTGGGCAGTTGATACTGCAAACCTTCCACTTTCATAATAATTGTACATCAATATTGTGCGTCAGGTAAAAGCCTATCAATTACAACGATACATTAACAAGAGAGAAGAAGCACATGGTCCAAGAGAAAAAGCTTGTAACTGATATTGAAACTTATATAAAGAAATTAAAACATATATACAGACCCCTTTATTAAACCTGCTCATGACTTTGGCTTTTCTTACTTACAGCTTTTTGTATTGGTTTTTGTAATGTAATATCCAGTTGCATAGTATTTCAGATCAACCACACGCATATATTGCATGTGTGTGTGTGTATATACTACTTAGTGACCAACTGAACATTAACTAGGTTAGAATAAAATAGATAAAAATAGGGTGTTTCAAAAAGTTGATTTACACCATCATTCTACTTATAGGGGTTATCAACACTCTTCATTAATTAAATATAAAGCACTAATAACTGAGATATTTGTTGCTAAAAAACTCACTTTTTTTAATTGTCTTAACCTATAGTTCTCATATAAAGGGGACTTGGTAATCAAAATTTAAAAAGTTAAGGAAACTTGAAAAAACATGATTCAAAATCAAATTTCCCAAACACTTGTACAATTAATTTGCTCTACATTTTTCAAAATAAATAATTAAATCTCTTAACTATTGTTATTTTTATTTTATTTTGTATATTTGGTCTCTTCTAGAGCATCCTTATTTGATTTCAAATCCAAAACTTTTAGTTAAGTTGAAAGAGATTCATACTATCTTATTATAGTCTTGTATTATGCTATAAAAGATTTGTCTACGAAATATAAAAAGAGACACACTTCTATTTTTTAATAAAAACAAGCAAGAACATAAAACAGAATCACCAATAAAATGATTTTGAATTTCTTTCATGGAATTTAGTTTTTCAAACTATAAAACATTTTTCCTTAAATACATCTCAGTGTTTCGAGTGATTAATCTATAATATGTTGTGAGATGATATTATGAATTAAAAAAAAGTACCATTTAAAATAAAACATATGATAATATGAAGAAAAAAAAGTAACCCTGAAAAAATCTAATAAAATGGAATAGATTTAGGCTAAATACCTCTTTTACTCATTTAAGTTAAGTTTGACAAAGTATCGGATTAGTTTTAAGTTTTAAACAGGTCCTTTAAATTGTTAATATAATGCACATATTTAAAGTTTGAGTAATGATACATAAACAACTATAGGTGGCAATACACCCTTTGACACCCATACAAAAATCTGATGTATGAGGTATACAAGAGTGTATGTGAATAAAGGGTGTCTATGTAACATTTTACTTAAAGTTTTTAATTTTTTAAGTTTCAAATATATCTTTAAAAAGACAATGATGATGTATTAAATTAACAACTTAAAAGATTTATTTAAAACTTGAGAAATGTTAATTATTGCCCCGAGTATTTTTGTTAAAGTTGAAGGACCAAAATAGGTATTTGACCATAGATTTACTATTAATTATGTTCTATTTTGTTTTTAAAAAAAAAATCATTTAGTGAGTATGTATTTTGTAGAGAACAGTAGCAATAGCTTTGAATGTATAAGCAAGCTTTGAATGGTCTCTGCATATAAGGAAAAGATGCTGTGTTTTCTTTTTTGTGTCTTAATTCTGGGTCCTCTGTTGCGCCCACTTCTGCCATGGCCCTGATTCTGATGCAAAGATAAGTGAGTGAAGAAGGTGTGTGAATTCATCATCATCATCATAGATTTGTTTGTGTCTGTAATAAGCCTTTGAAAGTGACGACTGAGTCTGCAGTGACAACAGTGGCACTGAAAAACATGCATTTGCTTTTTATTCACATTTATAAGTCGCCAGATCAATAACACCCTAAAAGGAACAACTTACACTATTTCTTTCTACTATTTCTCTTTTTATTATTTTTTTTTATTTTGTCAGTAGTGTACACTTCTTTAATTAATGCTTCAGAACTAGTCCAAACACAAAATCCAAAACAACCAAAACTTTAAGGTAGAAAATTTTCAGTGTTTTCCTGCACCCTTATTCATTGCAATATTTCACCTAAAAGAAACCTACATTCATTATTTATAACCATTATCATCATCATCATCACACTCATATATCATGAACTATATTTATAAAAAATTTATAACCAAGATTTAATTAAATTTTTTAAATAGTTTGTGACTACAATTTGGACTGTAGTATGATAATCTTTTATGTTGCAGCAATTGTAATTAGGGTTGCATATGCCGTAATTAATCACAAATTTCGCAGATATTAAATCTCATGACATGACTATAATTTAAAAATATATATATATATACTTTATTTTTAGGAACAATTTAAAACATATCTTAATATATAAACAAAAATATTAACGGATTTGGTTCAAAATTTGTATAAAATATATCGATTTTTTATGTTGCTTCATTTTTGTTTACATTTTGGGACGGAAGGAGTACACATATATACATAAACACACGTCATCATTAATTATACATTTAAGATATTCATAATAGCTAGAAATTAATTAAAGAATAAAAGTATAACCATAACCATAAATATAATCATAAGTGAAACCCTTTAATTTATGATCATAGTCTGCATTTATACCGAATTAAATTAACAAATACCATCTCACAAACTGCTGCAAGTTACATGAATTAATACACTCTTTTCTCCACCCCCAACTATTAATTAATCCCAACTTACATAACCAACAACTCTTACTTCACCATGGTATACCAATTCACAAAGATATTAATTAGCCTTAAAAAAGTGGACATAGAAAAAAACCATAGAAAATATAATATAGTGATGAAGATGATGATATCTAGCATCTAATTAGTTGTTTTGCCTTTTCCATCAACATTTTCTACTTCACCACCTTCAGTAGTTATGGCAGAAGAAACATAGCTCAACACCAAAGAGTTATCTTCATGTTGAAATTGTTGTTTGCAAGCTTGACAAGTGATTTGAAGCATAGTTGAATTGATTTGCTTTATTGCATGTTGTTTCAATCCATAAGCTTTATCAAGTTCACTTTGTGCTTGTTGTCTAATTCTCTTTGCATTGTTGAACTCTTGTTCAGCCATTTCAATTTGTTTCTTTGCTTGTTTCCTTGCTTCTTCAGCATAAGCTTTTTCAGCCATAGCTACCCTTAATTGTTCCTTTGCTTGTTCTTGAACCCTCAACAAACCCATGTTGTTTGTTGTTGTTGACTGAACTTTCTCATTGCTATTGCTACTCTCTTTTGGTGATGAGTTTGAGTTTCCAATATTGTTTGATTCATTTTTCTCATGACTCATTTCTGAGGACCCTATTGAGAGATGCAACTGAGTTGACCGGTTAACCTTCTGAATAGCTTCTACAGTACCAACACTTCTAATCGAAGGCGTGTCTCTTGTCAGAGACGTGTTGGTGTTGTTTGTAGTGAAGAGTTGAAGTTCCAAGTTTGGATCGAGTAGAAGTTTATTGTTCTTGGAGAAAGTTTGAGAAGAAGGTGTAATAGTAGTAATAGGAGTAATAGGGTTCATGAATATTGTTGATTCTTTTATTGTTTTTGGCATTGCTTGAAGCCTTGTTTGCCATGGACATGTATTGAAATTTGTTTCACTTGATGGACTTGGACTTGAAGCTGTTCTTGATAAGCATGCAGTTGGTGTTTGTAGTGGTTGAGATTCTGAATTATGGATCCTTCCCATGTTGCAAGCATCTTGATGCTCAATAAAGCTCTCAACCCTACACAAATATATATAAATGGAAGAAAACAAGATGAGAAAAAAAAACCTACAAGTATATGTAAATCAACTCATACAAACATCTTTGAACAACAAAATAAAGCTGAATTGCAAAATACTATGTGTGTTATCATCAATCATCATCATCATCATCCTAATTAACAATAATAATTGACTAAAAATATTTAATAATAGTGTTTTATATATATAATAATAATACACACAAATGGATGAAGAAGATGAGAAAAAGAAATATTTGTTAGTACTAGTAATTTAGTACTAGCTACTAGTATTGAGATTTGAAACAAAAATATAAAAAGGAATTCATTAGATATAAAGAGTTAGGAAAAAATGTACAAAGGAAGAAAGGTAGAAAGAAAGAGAGACAAATGAAAAAGTGGATGTAAAAGGTGTTGGAAAAGGTATCTATCCACTGGATTTTCCAAATGGTGGGGTGGGAAGAAGAGGTTCCAGTTTCCACTAAAATAAAAAGGACAAAACATAGTCAAGAACTCTCATGAGTAATCACATTTTCATGTGATTCAATGTGATTGAAGAAGAAATTAAATTGCAAGGTTATAAAAAAATAATAATATTAATGGTCTCTCACACAAATATACATGAAAAAAAAAACATAAAGAAATGTTTAAGGTATTGATGTTGGTGTAGAAAGAATGAAATGGAAGAATGATTTTTGAAGAAAAACACAAAACGGTTATAAGAGCAACGGAAAACGGAGCATTGGAAACTGTGTTCTCCAACTGTCAATGAACAGTGTGATCTTGTTAAGAAAAATAAAATACATATTTTTTTTTTATATTAAGGTTCCATCAGTCAAATATATATTTGAAAACTTTTTTTTTTTTAATTATCTCTCCTTTTGTTTTTCCATTCCTATTTTCTTTACTTTTATATTCCCTTCCAAAAAACATATCTCCCTTTTTTAAAGTCAAATCCCAAGTAAAACAATTCAAGTTTTCCTCAATTCATTATAATCATCATAAGACAAATGTTTAAAAATGTTTCATTTAAAAAGAAAAAAAACTATAATATCCCATCCCATGAAGTATATATAAAGATTCTCAAAATAAAAATTCTATATATAGCTAGATCTATTTGCTCAAAACCAATTTATGAATCAAGAATCAATCATAGGATAAATGTTGATAATATATATTTCTAAAAAAAATACTTGAAAAAAGTATAATATATTTAGATGAAAGAAAAATAAATAGATAAATTAATTACCTTGAGAAAACACGACCACAATCACATGAATGACCTCTAGTACCACAAGTTTTGAGATGAGCTTTATAATCAGATTGCACTGCATAACCTTTAGAACATCTTTCACAAACCCATTGTTTATGATTACTATGTTTCCTTCTAAAATGTTTTTTGATACCAACAAGATCACCTAAAGCATGACAAGGATCATGGTGCAAACAAGTTGGTTCAGGACAAACAAAAACTCTTTTTCTAACAACTGGTGTTTCTCTCTTCAATAGCTTCCATGGTACCTTATGCCTTCTTCTATGCATCTGTAAATTTTGGTCCCTTTGGAATCCTTGGTTGCAGATCTCACATACATAACGATCTGATTCCAACAATGTTTTTGGTGAGAGAGACACCACTTCTGCATCTGGATCTATTCCAAACCAAAAAAATAAAGAACAATTTATTTATAGAATTAGCATCAAATCAAACAATTATAAAAAAAGTATACATATTGAATTAAATAAACAATATTAACATACAAACATATAAGTAACAAGTAACAACCATATCATTTTTAAAAAAATATAATTAATCAAAAGAATGAAAAAAACATGTCAAAAAAAATGTTTTTTTATAGACTTGAGAACGATAGTCGAATCCAATACAACAAAAAACACATGATTGAAAAATTGATTGAGATTTTCTCTAACACTGGTTAGAGTTTAGAAGTACGAAGGATACTCAACCCAGTGCGAAAAAGAAAAATGAATTTGGAGAAGAAGACAAACCTGGTGTTCCGGCCGGTCTTCT